>ODAI010098339.1_pt1 | contig 15931 bp, 13 predicted proteins | sample 1539321 | NCBI WGS metagenome assembly ODAI01 (sample SAMN02144231, study PRJEB22623) | gut metagenome | biome: sheep rumen | host: Ovis aries | place: New Zealand
CCCAGATAAGTAGCTCAAATTGTCTGTGGTCAAAAAGCACAGAGAACCGCTGTTGTCTGCGCTGGCTCCCAGCGCGCCAAAGCGAAACCACAGACAACCGCTACCGCGACAAAGAGCAACGACCGAGAACCATAGATAACAATGGTTCTCGGTCGTTTTGAAACGGCATCCAAAGCCGCATCAGCCAATGCGGTAGCGCAGCACGTCTCGAATCTCGCTTGGCAGCCTCGTTGCCAGCCGGTCGATCAGCAGCGCCGAGATGTCATCCTCGGAGGTCTCAAGCTGCCCATGCGTGGCGCCAGCCTTCATAAGCTCGCGGCAGTCCACCTCAAGCAGGGCCGTCTCTCCGCCCTCGCCAACCGAAAGCCGCAGCAAGACATCGGTATCTCTGGCTCCAAGCTGCCGCGCCAGCGGAATGATCCTGCCCTCGACGAGCTCCTCGATCATGAGGACGCAGGCGTTGGCCGTATGCCTTCCCAGGAACTGGCGCGCGCAGAAGGTCTCGAGCGACGATGCCATGGCAGGATAGTCGTAGCTTGCACCATGCAGCGTCCACTCCCACCTGCGCACGCGGAAGACGAAGTCATAGGTCTCCCGGCGCACCGGATGCTCGAAGATCTGCTCGGGCGTGCCCGCCTCCCAGCACTCTCCGCGGTCCATGTAGAACACGCGGCTCGATGCCTCGCGCGCGAAGCGCATCTCGTGGGTGACCACCAGCATGGTGAGCCCACCTGAGGCCAGGTCCTTCATCACGGAGAGCACCTCAGAGACCATGGTTGGGTCGAGCGCCGAGGTGGGCTCGTCAAAGAGCAGGATCCCGGGGTCCATCGCAAGGCCTCGCGCTATGGCCACGCGCTGCTTCTGGCCACCCGAGAGCTCATGGGGGTAGCTCAGCGCCTTGTTCTCAAGCCCCACCTGCGCCAACAGCCTGACGGCGCGATCGTAGGCCTCCTGCTTGCTCACGCCCAGGAGGCTTACCGGACCCATCATGATGTTCTCGGCCACCAGCATGTGCGGGAAGAGGTTGAAGCTCTGGAAGACCATGCCCATCTTGCGGCGCATCGCGGCAAGGTCGGTCGAGGGGTCGCACATGTCGACGCCGTCCACCAGAATCTGCCCGCTGGTCGGCGTCTCCAGGCGGTTGAGGCAGCGCAAAAACGTCGACTTGCCGGTCCCCGATGGGCCGATGATGGAGATGACCTCGCCGCGCTCAACCGTCACGTTCACGTCCTTGAGCGGCGTGATGTTGGGATACTCCTTACGCAGGTGGTTGACCTCGATAAGGCTCATAGCTCCACCCCCTTGATGGTACGCGGGCGTCGGTCAAGGTCCATCCTGTGGGTGATAACACCGACAGCAGCCGCAAGCAGGCTGCACAGGACAAAGTAGATGGCCGCCGTGGAGATCAGTGGGAAGAAGGCCTCCATCGTGCGGCTCCTGATGAGGTCACTGGAGCGCGTGAGGTCCTGGACGGCAATGTAGCCCACCACAGCCGTGTCCTTGACCAGACTCACCAGCTGCCCCTGCAGAAGCGGCAGGAACTGCTGGGCCGCCTGCGGAAGGATGACCTTTCGGAAGGTCTCGCGGTCGTTGAATCCCAAGGCGAGCGACGCCTCCGACTGCCCCACGTCTACCGCACGAACCGCGTTCCACATGATTGCGCCTGCGGAGGCGCCAAACGAGAGCGAGAACACGACGGTGGCAACAACCACACCCGGCAGGTCGATGGACCCAAAAATGACGTAGTAGAACACCATGAGCACGACCACGATGGGTAGCCGTCCCATGAGCCCCTCGAATCCGCCCACGAACGCATCAGCCACATGGTTGCCTTTGCGGCGCAGAAGCATCGTCACATAGCCAAGAGCCGTGCCAATGGCGCCCGAGCAAACTGTGATGGCCAAGGTAACGCCCAGGCCCTGCAAGATGAGCTTCCAACGGCTCTCGGTGATGAAGGTGCGCTCGAAGCTGGCTGCAAGCCCCTCAAAGAACGAGACGTTCGAGGCACTCTGCTCTGCCGGCACCACGAAGACCGCAGACCCGTAATAGGTCGGACTGGTGAAGTCCATGCTCTTCTTGCGCTCTTCGGTGATGGAGGTGCTCGAGACGCCCATATCAACCTTGCCCGCCTGAACAGCGGGAAGAAGCCCATCGAAAGGCATGTCCTGTGCCTCGACACCCATGCCGAGCTCACGCGCGACAAGCAGGACGAGCTCCATGTCGTAGCCGACGATCTCGCCATCCCGGATGTAGCTCATTGGTTCGTTGGCACTATCGATGCCAATTCTCAATGTGCCGTTCGGCGTGTCCCAATCCTGCTCGGGAAGCTGCTTGGCCTCCTCGTCGGCCGAAAGCCACTCCTGGGCTAGCGCGTCAAGCGTGCCGTCAGCCCGCAGGTCATCTATGACACTACTGATCTTTGGCGTGAGCGGGCTGCCCTTGGCGAGCACGTAGCCGTAGTCGTCTTTGGTCAGGGGCTCGGGAAGCAGCGCGATGCCCTCGTTACGACTGACCAACAGCTTCCCATTTGGCTCATCGCACATGAAGGCGTCCACCCTGCCCGCCTTGAGAGCTCCCACCATGTCGCTGTAGCTGGAGTAGTAGGAGAACTCCGTGATATCGTAGCCGCCCGCCGCCACAAGCTGGTCGAAGACTGTACCGGTGGCCACCCCCACAGTGTGCCCCTCAAGCTCGCTGATGCTCTGATAGATGGGCTGCCCGTCCGATGCGCCTTCCGGCGTCTCTTGCGCCTGCGCATGAGTCGCGAGCAGCAAGGCCATGAGCACGCCCAGAAGCGCGACCAATGAACCCTTGCGTCTCATCGGCTCCCCTCCAATCGGTCTCCCTCACAGATGGGATTAAGTGTATCGAAAAACAGCCGGAATCATGCAGTCGACGCCGTGCATAGGCGTCACGACACCATCATGTGTCCCTGCAGGCGTCCTCTCAAAGGGTCACTCGCCAAGAGTCGTTGCCCGCTCCACGACTTCGTGAGAGACGACGAACTGCGTTTGGGAGGGGTCTCCTCCGGCAAGCATGGTCAGAAGCGCGTCGACGCCCTGCTTTGCCAGCACGTCGGTGTGGCGGTCGACTGTCGAGATTGCCGGTGTCGAGATACGCGAATAGATCGAGTCGTCCATGCCGATGACGCGCACATCACGGCCGACGGCAATCCCGCGGTCCTTGAGCGCGTTGACCACGCCGAGGGCAACGCGGTCTCCCATGGCCACCACACCGTCAAACGCATGTCCCTCGTCGAGGCACTCCCCTATCAGCTGTGCGGCCTCGATATGACTCGTCTGGCGGTGCGGACCCTCCAAGATGAGGTCGGGGTCCACATCGATGAAGCGCTCGGCGAGCGCGTCGCGGTATCCGGCCCCAAACGTCTCGTCATCGGTGCTGTAAAGCTGTGCGGACACGCTGATCAAGACGATGCGGGAGCAGCCGTGATCGAGCAGCGTCTCGGTCATGTCGCGCTGCATCTGCCAGCCGTCATTTGACACGTACACCTCGCGCCTCATGCCCGAGGTGCCGTCGTGGTCAATGTGGACCACCGGAACGTCAACGCTCGCGGCCACCGGGCCCCGGGTTGCCCCTCCTATGTAGATGATGCCGTCGACCTGCCTCGACAGAAGGCCAAGGATGTAGTCGTCCTCCCGGTCCTTGTCGTTTGCGGTGTTGCAGATGTAGGAGGCATAACCCGCCTCGCGCAGCAGCCCTTCTGCCTGCAGAACCAGATTGGAGAAGAAGTCGTTGCTCACGTCGGGCGTAAGGATGGCAATCGTCTTCGTTGACGACTCGCGCAGGCTCTTGGCGGCAAAGTTGGCCACATAGCCCTGCTCGCGGGCGATGCGCATGACGAGGTCACGCGTCTTCTCGGAATAGCTGCCCTTATGGTTGAGCACGTTTGACACGGTAGCCGTGCTGACTCCCGCCAGTTTTGCGAGGTCGTAGATAGATACCGAACGCTTTCCCATGCTCACCTGCCATCAGTCCGTCAACAATGCATCCATTATGCCTGACCAAACGTGGCGTCTTCCGCTTTTCACCACATAAGCGTTTGAAGGACGAGGTAGGAGGCAGGGGCGCTTTGGCTCCATGGGCAACCCTGCGGTCTTGGGGTCTTCTGGGGAAAGCACAGGAGCATCATGCGAAGTCAAAGCGGATGATGCGCATCTTCACCACGCCGTCGCACAGCCTCGCCAGAAGGCGATGCAAACCTGTGACGGCAGGGTCATCCATCTCGTAGTACCCCAGCATGTAGCCACGGTACGACACCTTCGCCGATGGACACCATTGCTGCAGCACGCGCGGATCCTCCACGCAAAGGCACTCGTCATAGTTCTCCATGCCGAAGTTCTTGAAGGTCGCCCTCATCAGGCGCCTTCCGAGCCTGCCGACCGTATCGAACACCAGCCTGCTGCCCAAAAAGCGCCCGGACAGCTCACGAACAAGCGCCTCCACCTGCTCGGAGGTGAAGTAGTGGAACACGCCGGCGGCAAAGAAGATCGCGCCGTCCGAGCCGTCGATCTCATCCATCCATGAGGTGTCGTTGAGGTCGCAAGCAAGGTTGCGCTCCCGCTGCCCGGCGGGGCTCAGCTGGTTGCGCGCTTCGATGATGTCGGGCATGTCGACGTTATAGATCTTGCAGGCCCCGTTGTCGCAGGCACGTCCGCTCTGATCGAGGCCGCAGCCCATGTTCACCACGGCGGCAGACGGGTGCCTTGCCAGGTAGTCGCGAATCTCCCACTGCATGTCAAGCTGGCGCATGGCAGCCTCGAGGGCGCCAAAGCGCCAGAACGTGCTCCCTGACTGACGGTCGAGGTCGGAGAAGTCGTAGTCCAGCCCCTCGCAGATCCGCGCTGCGCTCTCATCGGCAAAGAGGTGCGGGAAGACCTCGGCGCACAGCTTTCGCCCATACAGGGGGATGATCAGCGTCTCTTGGACCGAACCCTTCTCGATGGCAATCTTGTCAGTCACAGCAGCCCCTCTCGCATACGGCCAACTCTTCGCTGCAGCCAGTATGGTAGCAAATGTTAGCTTGCTCTTACTTAATGAAGGGCGTCTTGGCTTTTGAGAGTGTGCCTTCAAACGTCAACCCAACCTTCTCGCCGCGCATATAATGTTGAGCCGCTGAAAGCCGAGGGCGAGACGAGGGCAGTGCCATGTACGAGCTGATACAGGTGGGCAAGCACACCCACTATGTCGAGAGTCCTGCCAAGGTGGGCGTGGTCGAGGTGGCTCCCGGTGAGGTCGTGCTAATCGATTCTGGTGGGGACCGCAGCGCGGGAAAGAAGATCCGCAACCGTCTGGATGCGCGCGGCTGGCGCCTACGCGCCATCTACCTCACCCATTCGCACGCAGACCACGTGGGAGGATGTCGATACCTTCAGGCAAACACCGGATGCAGCGTCTTTGCCCCTGGGTCGGAGCTGGCGCTCACCACATGGCCGTGGCTCGAGCCGACGGTGCTCTATGGGGGCTATCCACCTGCGGAGCTGCGCCACAAGTTCCTCGTTGCTCAGGGTTGCGACGCCCAGTCGCTCACGCAGGACGCGCTCCCCGAGGGCTGGCAGACCATCGAGCTGCCAGGGCACTTCTTTCACATGACCGGCTTTCGCACGCCCGATGACGTGGTGTTTCTCGCCGACTGCCTCTCCAGCGAGGAGACGCTCGCCAAGTATCGCCTGAGCTTTCTCTACGATGTCGGAGCCTACCTGCAGACCCTCGAGGACGTGACGCACATGCAGGCGCGGCTGTTTGTCCCCGCCCACGCCCCGGCGACCGGCGACATCGCGCCACTCGCTCGCACCAACATCGAGGCAACGCACGAGGCCGCCGACGACATCTGCGCACTCTGCGGCTCGCCCATCGGATTTGACGACCTGCTCGCCGCAGTCTTCTCGCACTACGACCTGCGCATGAACTTCGAACAGCACGCCCTTGTGGGCAGCACGGTCCGCTCCTACCTCTCCTACCTCTGCATGGAGGGTCGCCTCAAAGCACACATCAAGGACAACCGCTGGCTCTGGGTGCAAGCCGACGCATAGGCAATGCGCACTCCACGAAGCGACTCCACCTAGAGAGACAGACAGACCGGACGACGCGCAAAGACTTCGCGGAGCACCCGCTCGTTGGAGCGCAGCTCTGTGCCAGGACGATAGAGGGCCTCGCCCAGCCCGATGCGGCCGACGACGAGCTGGCTGAGGGTCTGCACCGTAACGGCCAAGTCGGCCGTCACATCCGTCGGCTCGACCGATGTCGCGCGTCCCGTCTCGAAGGTTACGCGATAGCTGCCGCCGTTCTCGGGCATGAAGGCATCCTCGACGGCAAGCACATACGCACCTGAGCCGGCAGGGTGCCCCATCAGCCCCAACGCCTGTGGCACGTCAAGCACGCGAGCCATCACATGGCCGCCAAGGGTGCGCTCGACCTCCTCGCACTCGGGCAGGATGGTTGCAAGATCGATATCATCCATCAGTTCGAACGTCATATGCGTGGCCTTCTCGCGCATCCGATAGAGGAACCCCAGAACGCCCCGGAAGGCCTCGGGGCTATCGTAGACAATCTCGCTCACCTTGAGTTCCCCGACAAAGGGGCCCTTATCCCCGGTCACGAAGATGAAGCTCACGTAGGCATGGGGCACGCCCGACTCGTCCCAGAGCACATAGCTGTAGCTGGGGCAATCGCGATGGAAGAAGTCACGATCTCCCCATTCGCCGTCGCCCTTGTACTCCCATGCGGCGTCCCCGCGCAGCTCGGCCAGGTTCCGCGAGGAGGCGAAGGCGTCATAGAGCTTGCGAACGACCAACACGTCGTCCTCGCTCGCCACGCGACTGACCGCATAGTCGCAGCTCATGTCCGCGAGCTGATCGATGGGAACCCGCTGGGTGAGCGTGCGAGTCGCAAGCTCGAACCCGAACTTGCGATAGAACGCAAACGAGAACGGGATGAGCGTCGCAAACACATCGCCGCGCGCCTTGAACGCATGAAGGACCTCACCCATGATGGCGCGGACGTTGCCCGAGCCGCGCCCCTCGGGAAGCGAGGCGACCATGTGGACCTCTCCGATGGGGATTTCGTGTCCGGCAAACGAAACCCAGTGACGCAACGTCGAGATGGCGGCAACCATGCTGCCGGCATCGTCGAAGGCACCCCATCGCAGCTCGGGCTGCTTCGCGGTACCCGCCGCCTGGGTCCTGGCCTGCGCACGTGCCTCTTCCCCGTTCCATGGGTGCAAGAAGGCCGTCGCAATCACGCGCTCGCTCTCGAACAGCTCCTGCTCGCCGGTCAGCTCTCTGATTGCCATCTCATCCTCCGCTCAGCTCATCACGGCACAAGTATCGGTCAGGTTATGGCAGCAGTCCAGAACAGACCCGATGCGCAGTTGTGTCATGATGGGCGGGACACTTAGGAGGAGAACATGGCAACGTTTCTCGAGGCACTGATGCTCATCTGCTTTGGCATCTCGTGGCCGGTGAACGCACTGAAGGCATGGCAGGCACGTACGGCCCGCGGGACCTCGGCGGTCTTTCTCACACTTATCACGCTGGGCTACGTTTCGGGCATCGCGGCAAAGTTCGTGGGACACAATATCACCTGGGTTCTTGGCGTCTATGTGTTCAACTTGGTGGCACTACTTGTAAACTGGGCTATCTACCTGCGCAATCTGAAGCTTGACGCGCAAAGCGGACCCACGGGAGGAGCACGGTCATGACCGAGCAGGAAATCTTGGAGCTCATTCGTACGGCGCCGGGTAATGCAGCCGAGTACTCGTTTGACTCTGTCTCCACACGCGCGGACAGCCCGATCGCAGGCGGGCGCATGGCAATCCTCGGCTCGTCGGTGGCGTTCGGCGCCGCGTCGATGGAGCTGGCCGTGGGCGAGTACCTCTCACGTCGGTTCGGCTGCGAGCTGGTGAAGTCCGCCGTGTCGGGCACCACGCTCGTCACCCTCGACGACACCTGCTACATCCCGCGCCTGCATACGGAGATTCCTTCCGATCAGCCGCTTGACCTCTTTATTTGCCAGCTCTCCACCAACGATGCGACTAAGGAGCTGCCACTCGGAGCGGTGGGTGGCGCAACCAACCTCGAGGACTTCGACACCTCAACTGTCGCAGGGGCGATCGAGCACATCGTGTGCTACACCCGCCAGACCTGGGAGTGCCCCATCGCGTTCTTTACTGGTAGCCACTATGACAGTCAGCCATATGCCCAGATGTACGACCTGCTGCTGCAGATACGTGACAAGTGGGACATCGGGATTCTGGACCTATGGGCGCCAGAGAGTTTCAATGACATCAGCGACGAGCTGCGCAGCCTCTATATGCTCGACCCCATCCATCCCAGTCGCGCCGGCTACCGCGACTGGTGGGGCCCGGAGCAGGAACACCAGCTGATGGACTGGCTCAACAGCCTGGGGCGATAGGCACAGCCGGGCAACCGCAGACAATTCAAGTTGTCTGCACTGCTCCCCCAAGCGACCCCAGTGCGCAGACGGTTGTCTGTAGTTTGCTCCGAGCGCTCTCGGACACACCGCAGACAACCGTCTTTGTCGGTGCTTTTTGAACACCGACAAATTGAATGGCTTTTCCGGCCGCTCAAAAACCACAGACAAACGGCCGCGGCAAAGAGCAGTCAGGTCACAATTGCAGAAAACAGCGCATGGACCCTAGCGAAGCAAGTCGTCGCTTAGGCCTTCCGCGTACTCGGCCAACTTTGCGAGGCCAGCCTTGAAGTACTCAACATCGCCATAGCCGTAACCGATGCGGAAGCCATGCTCCATGCCAAAGCACATGCCATGGCAGACGAGGGCACCGGTCTTCTCGAAGAGGTCTTCGCAGAACTCCTTGGTGGGAATGTCCCAGTCGTAGGTGAGAAAGCTCGTCGACCCCAGCGACTCGCAGGCAAGATGGAAGTGGGGCTGCCCCTTCAGCCACTCGTTAAGCGCCGCACGGCCTTGCTCGCAGATTGCACGGTTACGAGCAAACAAGGCCTCCTTGTGCTCGATGACGATGGCAGTGAGCAGCTCGGTTATGGGGCTTTCGCAGATGGTATTGAACGAGCGCAGGTTCTTGATCACATGCGTGAGGCCAAGGTCGCGCGTCGCGATCCAGCCGGTGCGCAGACCGGCACAGGAAAAGACCTTACTGGTGCCGCCCGTCGAGATGCCGCGCTCGTACACGTCGACGATGCTCGCCATATAGCCATCGCCAAGACCACGGTAGATCTCGTCGCACACCACGTAGGCTCCAACCGGCCGAGCGATGGCAGCAAGCTGCTCGAGCTCCTCGCGGCTCATCGCGTAGCCTGTCGGGTTGCTCGGCGAGGTGAGGAAGATGGCCTTGGTATGACCGTCCACCATCTGGCCCAGCTTGCGGAAGTCGATGCCAAAGCCCGTCTCGGGACCGCACACGTACGGGCGCACCTCGCAGCCTAGGGCTTCGGGGATAGAGACGAACTGCTGGTAGGATGGAACGACGACAATGACGTTGTCGCCCTTCTCGCAGAGCGCGTAGCAAGTGAGCGCGTTGGCACTCGTGCCGCCGTGCACTACCATGACGTTCTCGGCAGCAATGGCTGGTGTCTCGAACATGCTGGCAAAGGCCTCCCTCAGGCGCGGCATGCCCTCGAAGTATCCATAGTGAAGGCTCATTTGGGCAAGCTCGCCAAAGACCTCCTCCTGCGAGACGTCGCAGATCTCGAAGAGCTCCTGCATGTTCATGGGCTTGCAACAGCTGGAGCCCATGTTGTAGGTCGCAATTGCGTCAAGGGGATTGAGCCACCACTCTAGCTCGAACTTCTCGATGTTCATACTTGGGTCCTTTCGGAGTCGGGTTGTTCAGAATGGGTATGGAGCAGGGCCTAAAGCGCCACGAGCGTGCCCACGCCCTCGGCTTCGGCAACAGACACCACACGCGAGATGGTGGCCAGGTCCTGAAGCGACAGGCCCGTCGAGTCAAAGACGGTAACCTCGTCGGCAGACGTACGGGCAGGGCTTTCTCCCGCTATGACGGAGCCAATCTCGGGCAGCTCGTCGTGAAGCACCCCCTGCACGTGAGGCAGCTCGCACTCCCCCACCGCAAAGCACTGATGCAGGTCGTCCACGACCACATGCGCGTCCGCCAACACGGCAGATTCCACCTCTTGCTTGCCGGACTTGTCGGCGCCAACACAGGAGATGTGCGTCCCCGGACGGACCCACTCGGCGCGCAGGTACGGCTCGTAGCTGGGCGTTGCCGTCATGATCACATCGGCCGCGCGCACCGCCGCCTCGAGGGTCGACGCCTCGATCGAGGCTGTGCGAGAGACGCCTGCATCTCCGAGCAGACGATCCACATCACCCGTTATCGCACCAACGCAATCTGAAGGCACGCTTGGATGGCGCGGGTTGGCAACAAGCACGCGCTCGATCTGCGGCAGGCAGATGAGGGTTGCCGCGACAAGGAACGGCGCAAGTCCGCCGTCTCCGCAAATCGCCAGCACGCGAGAGTCCTTCCGTGCCAGCCACTTTGCCCCAATGGCGCCTGCTGCGCCTGTACGGTAGCGCGTGATGGGCATGGCGTTGAGCAGTGCCTTGGGAGCTCCCGTCGCATAATCGAAGACCAACGAGGTGCCGTGGTAGACCGGCAGCCCCGCCTGCGGGTTGTCCTTGTAACAGCTGATTGCCTTAAAGCCCCAGAGTCCCTCTCCGTCAAGGTTGCCGCTCTTGAGGTCCATGTCCCGCACGCCTTCCGCAAACTCGTGAAAGAGCAGGGGCCACACTGAGGCGCTGCCACGATGCTTCTCGAGATAGGCTGCCTCGACGGCATCTATTGCAAGAGGGATCGTCAGCAGGCCGCCAACCTCGTCGGCGTTAAGGATTCTGATCTGATCCATGGGTGCCACCTTCCGCTTCTGCATGCTCGCGCGCGCCGATAAGGCACACGTGACATGCGATGTACTGGAAGAGGCCAGGCGCAGGCGGTAACAGCTACGCGTTGCTTGCTATCCGTCCGTTCATCCGCCCCTGCTCCACGACCGGTGTAGGAGTGGCTTCTTGTTTACGACTATATCCGATATATATGCTTTAGCAAATTGCATAGGAACAACAGCTTTCCAGTCTTTTATACCTAGCTGTTTCCTTGTACTTGTAACTTCTCTACTCAATCTATCTGACATTTTCCATATACTCTGCTCTGTCATTTTTTTGTTTAATTGTTCGTTTTCTTCCATTATTTTGTATTCTACGATTCACATTTGCTTCACAAGGGGCCCGCCCCGCGGATGTCGCATCCGAGGGGCGGGCCCAGTGACAACAGAGCTTTTTGCCTGTTGCGTAAACTACTTTTTGTTCTTCTTGGAGAAGCCGATCAGTGCGGCGAAGGCGGCAAAGAAGCCAATCAGGTCAAGCCCGGGCATGCCGCCCTGCTGCTCCTGGCTCTCTTCTCCCTCGGACTCGGCTTCAGCCTCAGCATCAGCCTCGGACTCGGCCTCAGCCTCGGCTTCCTCCTCGACCTCCTCAACCGGCTCGACGACATCGGCAGCAGCAGCCTCGGCATCGAAGTCGGCCATGTGCTCCGCGTAGGCGACAGGCTCGGCAAGGGTACCGTCCTCATCGATGATGGACGGGACAAAGGGCTCGGAGAAGTCGCCGGCCTCGAGGTAGGCACGCACCTCACCCAGCAGGGCGTTGCCATGGTTGTAGACCTCGCGCGAGGCGGTGGCATGCGCCTCGTTGGCAAACGCGATACGCGCGTTGCCGTCCTCGATCGTCTGCATCTGGGCGTCAACCTGTTCCTGCTGCGCGATCAGCTCCTGCTGCAGGGCATCAAGATAGGCATGCACGCCGTCGGCCACGTCGCTGCGATGGTTGTACGAAAGCGTGTTGAGGTCCATGTACATGTACGCGAGGCTCTCGCTTCCGCTGTCCTGCATGGCCAGCGCCTCGTTCTCGGCAATGAGGTCATCCTGGTAGATGCGCTCGCCGGTCTCCTCGTCACGGGTGAACTCGTTCTCGTTACCCACGTGCGCGCTGTCGAAGTCCTTGTGGCTGGGATACAGGCTCTGGTCGACCTGCGTCAGCAGCGCAGAGTAGCTGGGCACGTACACGCTGAACTCGCCGCGGGACAGCGCCTCCCACTGGATGGTTGCGATGTCGGCATCAAGATTGGGGCGGGTCTCAAAGATGTGGCACTCCACCGTACGGTTGTTGCCGATGGCATAGAGCTTGTCGTTCTCGTTGGCATCGACATCGGTGCCCTCGCCACGGGCCGCCACCGAGCGCAGCATGTCGAACACGCCATAGTCCGAGCGCTTGGGTGTGAAGAAGAGCTGCGGGTCGGCGATGGTGTCGACGGCACCGTCCTCGTCCAGCGTGTAGTCGCGGCCAGCCTTGAGCTTCTGGCCAAAGAACTTGTGACCCTGCACGTAACGGGTGTCCTGGCCTGCGGCCTCATCCTCGAGGCCATAGCTCTTTGCCACGTTGATGTGGCCGTTCTCGTCCTCGACGTAGGTGCCCGCGTCCTGGGCCACCTTCACCAGGTCAGCGGAATGCAGGCAGTTCTCGGAGTCGTCAAGGTCGACCTCAAACTGTAGGTTGCTCATGTTGGGGTTAAGCGAGACGACGTCAGAGGCCATGCGCACGGCAATCCACTGATGGCCAGAGAGCTGCTGGAAGTTCCAGACCTCGTTCGCGTCGCCAATCCAGATCTGGTTGCAGTCCTGCGAGCCCTGCTCGTCGATGATGGAGCCGAGCAGCTCGACGCCCTCGCGTGCGGTGGAGGCCTCAGCGAGAATGACATCGGTCACGTTGTACTCGCCGATGCCGTTGTCCAGCATGGGGTCGGCCTCATAGATCGAATCGTTGCAGGCGGTGGTGAGGGTCGCGTCCACGCTCACACCGCACTCGTTGGTGCCAGCCTCGGAGTAAGGCTTCGCAGCGCCATCCCAGTCCTCGGGAAGGTCGCGCACGAAGGTGTAGCGGTAGGTGGCACCGGGAGAGGTGCGCGTGAAGTTGATTTCGGGATCATGCTCAGGGCCGTTCTCGCCACTCCAGTAGGTAGTGCCCTCGGTGCGCGGCTGGACGCCGAACTCCTTGAGGTAGCGGTTTGCGGCATCCTCAGAGCGGCCATAGATGGTCTCGTTTGACGATGTCAGCTCTGGCCCGACGTATACCTGCGTGCACGCAAGTGCCGTCACGGGCGAGGCGGCAAGCGTCGCGGCGGTACCCGCAACGATGAGCACCCTAGCAGCTTCTGAGAACCGATGATGTCCGTACATGTCCCTATCTCTCCTTTCCAGAGAAGACCCTCCCATGGGAGAGCCCTCGCGAGTCGCGCGAGACAGTGTACGTAACAATTTGGAAATAATACTCAGTACAGTCAATCTGTTTCGCGAGCGGTCGCCAATACAGCGCTAAAGTACGATTCCTTATGCTGAGAGCGTCAACATGAGGACCTTGTCGCATAGCCGGGCATTGCAGGACGGTGACCATTTCTGCTTGACGCACCGCTCTTCTGTTAGGCTGGTAGTTCCGAGCAACCGGCACGCAGGGGGAACCATGCAGACAAGCAGCCTTGACGCGCGCATAGCCGCAATCATGGACGGATACGAGGCCGAGAACGACTTCATCAGGGAGCACAAGCGCATCTTCCCGCGCCGCGCCATCATATACCGCCTGATGGACGAGATCCGCTGCCTCATGTTCCCCGGTTACTTTGACGATGAGACGCTCGCGGGTGTGAGCAGCGCGAACCTTGTGGGTGAGCGCCTGCTGCGCATCGAGCGCGTGCTCAGCGACCAGGTGTGCCGTGCCCTGCTCTACGGCGACTGCGACCTGGACGAGAATGTCGCCCGCGAGCGTGCGGCAGAGATTGCCGACGAGTTCGTCGACGAGCTCCCCCGCATCCAGCGCCTCATACTCACCGATGCCGAGGCCGCCTTTGAGGGCGACCCTGCAGCTCACAGCCGCGAGGAGGTCATCCTCACCTACCCGGGACTGCGTGCCATCTTCGTGCATCGCATCGCCCATGAGCTCTACGTGCGCAACGTGCCCCTCATCCCCCGCCTGATGAGCGAGAAGGCCCACAGCGAGACGGGAATCGACATCCACCCCGGCGCGACCATCGGCGAGTACTTCTTCATAGACCATGGCACCGGCGTTGTCATCGGCGAGACCACGATTATCGGCGTCCACGGCAAGATCTACCAGGGCGTCACACTCGGCGCGACCTCGACACGCAAGGGCCAGGCACTCTCCGGCGTCAAGCGTCACCCGACCCTCGGTGACTACGTCACGGTTTACTCCAATGCCAGCGTCCTTGGCGGGGACACGGTCATCGGCTCCGGATCGGTCATCGGCGGCAGTGCCTTTGTGGTGGAGTCCGTGCCCGAAAACGGTCGCGTCTTCGTGAAGGATCAAGAGGTCGTCATCCGTCAGTTCGGGGCGCCGGAACCGGTCTGGTGCTACGAAATCTAGCTGTCAGCAGACGTGCCTTCCTGCTCGAACCACGCGATGAGGTAGTCCACGACCAGGCCATAGGAGCGCACGCCTGAGGTCTCTCCGAAACTCTTGAGGTAGGTGTCGTTGACGGTGGAGCCCACCTTCTCGAAGGTTCCCTCGTAGGCGGCGTATGCCTCATGCGTGGCGAGGCGATCGTTCCACACGTAGGCGACGCCCGTGCCGCCGTCCCCCTCGGCCGCCTCCTGCAACAGCGTCACCGCACGGTCGGAATCGCTGCGATAGAGCGCGTTCCAGCAGTAGCAGAAGGCGTTGTAGGCTCCCGAGTAGCGCAGGCGCACGTCGTCGTTTCCCGCGCAGGCAAGATAGGCAGCAAAGTTTGCCTCCTGCTCGCTGGCCAATCCCAGACGATGCGCCGCCTCGTGGCACATGATGAAGGGCAGGTCGGCCGGCGGGCAGTGCATCGGTACGCCCGACTCCCCCGTCGGTGCCCAGAAGATGCCCGTGTGTCCGCTGTACAGGAGCGGGTCGCCGAAGAGAACCAGCGCCTTCACCGGCCGCGTTGACCCGCGGAAGAGAGGGTATGCCTCGGAGAACCCCTCATAGGACGCGCCGGCAATGCGCGCCAGCTCGAAGAAGTCCTGCTCAGCAAGGGAGCCGTCCTGCTCGCGCGCAACCTGCGGAGCAAGCTCGGCAGCCTGCAGGAGGTAGTGCTCGGTCGCCTCGGCCAGCTCGTCCTCAGAATACGCGCGCACCTCAAGACCAAGCTCTGATGACAGGGACGGGGCATAGTGGTTGAGCGCCCACCCCGCCACAAACAGAAAGAGCGTGCCCGATGTCACGAGGGCCACTGCCGAGAGCAGGGGCGCCAGCGGCTCGCGCCGAAGCAGCCTGCGCACAAGCGCCACCACCGCTGCCAGCGCAAGCAGCACACACGCCCAGTCCCACACGGCAAAAGGCATCGGGCTGGTCAAAGCCGCAAGAATGCCGATCCACGCCTTCGAGAAGGCTCGGTACTCAGGAAACAGCGCAGCGCCCCAACGCGAGAAGACCCACATGAGCGCCGGACAAAGCACCAGCAGCAGGCCAGACGCCACCAGGCGCCCACGCGTACCATGTCCTTGCTCTCCTCGCATGTCCGACTACCCCTCTCGCGCACGCACAGGCCCATCTTGGCCAACAGCCCCAAAAGCTACCGATACGTAAAGGCGTGGCTAACGATAGGTAAAGGCCGCAACGCGCTTCTTCCATACCATGATATGATGCGCCAGTGCCGCAACGCACGTTGGCAGAAACGTCAATGTGCGGCATCCGGAGTCCCGGAAGAGCAAGGAGGAGCCATGACCACCATTCCTGAGGGGTACCAGTCGCAGCTGTCGCTCTACGACACCCAGCGCGCCATCGAGCGCATCAAGCATGTCTTCCTCGCCAAACTCTGCGCGGCGTTGCACCTCGTGCGCGTCACCGCACCCCTCGTGGTAGACCCGGC
>ODAI010657942.1_pt1 | contig 15931 bp, 13 predicted proteins | sample 1539321 | NCBI WGS metagenome assembly ODAI01 (sample SAMN02144231, study PRJEB22623) | gut metagenome | biome: sheep rumen | host: Ovis aries | place: New Zealand
GATTCCCTGGCAGCCGTCCTCCAGATAACTTTCGATCATGAGACCTTTGACCAGTCTGCGCAGGTCGTCCGAATGCCTGCGGCTGTGAAGCACGTCCTTGGAGATCCTGATCTGCTCCTCGTACTTTTTGCCCGAGTTGCAGTGGTTGGTATCCACGATGACGGCCGGATTGGCAAGGTCTCTTTCTGCGTACAGGTCCTGTACGTTCCTGAGCTCCTCGTAGTGGTAGTTGGGGTGGCTCCTGCCGTATCTGTCCACGTAGCCCCTGAGGATCACGTGGGCGAAGGGATTGCCCGGCGTGGACACTTCCCAGCCCCTGTAGAGGAAGGTATGGGCGCTCTGGGCCGCGTGGATGGAATTCATCATGACGGTCAGGTCGCCGGCCGTGGGATTCTTCATGCCCACCGGGATCCCGATCCCGCTGGCCACCAGACGGTGCTGCTGGTTCTCCACCGATCTGGCCCCTATGGCCACATAGGAGAGCAGGTCCGACAGGTACCTGTGGTTCTCGGGATAGAGCATCTCGTCGGCGCAGGTAAAGCCGCACTCCTCCGCGGCCCGCATGTGAAGGGTCCGGATGGCGATGATGCCTCCCAGCATGTCCTCCTTCTTTTCCGGATCCGGCTGATGCAGCATGCCCTTGTAGCCCGTCCCCACGGTCCTGGGCTTGTTGGTATAGATCCTGGGCACGATAAAGATCTGGTCCTCCACCTTCTCCTGAAGCCTCTGCAGCCGGGAGATATATTCCAGAACGGGATCCTCGTGGTCTGCCGAACAGGGGCCGATGACCAGGAGCATCCGGCCGTCCTTTCCCGTCATGATATCCTCTATGGCCCTGTCTCTCTCCTCCTTGAGCTTCTTTACCCTTTCCGAAACAGGATACTGGTCCTTCAGTTCCAGAGGGGTGGGGAGCTTTCTTCTGAATTCCATCGTCATCTGCATCTTCTTATGCCTCCGTTAAAAAAATCCCGCTCATCACCTACGGATAAGCGGGATCTGAATGATCTGTGTGCTTTCCTGGACGCACCTGCTTACCGACGCGGCGAATAAGAACTCTGTTCATGAAACAGGGTCCCGAAAAAATAACCGCCGTAAAAATAAGCACCTGCGTTTTCTCTGAGCATGGGATTTCCTTTCTTCAAAAAATGCCTTTCAGCCCTGTGGACAATATACCACGGCGTCTCTTCTTTGGCAACCAGAAAACTCAGCACATAAAAGCTTTAAATTACTAAAGCATCCCATCCTGCCCTCAGGCGCTTTCCAGGGTCACGGTCATGGTGGTTCCCTTTCCCAGGGCGGAGTCCACCTCAATCTGGCCGTGGTGAGCCATAATGCCGTGCTTTACGATGGACAGACCCAGGCCCGTTCCGCCCGTGGCCCTGGAGTGGCTCTTGTCTACCCGGTAGAAGCGTTCGAAGATCCTCTCCTTCTGGTCCTCGGGAATGCCTATGCCCGTATCCTTCACCCGGATCAGGGTCCTGCCCTGGCCGGCGGCCGTTTCTATGGAGACGCTGCCGCCGGGGTGGTTGTACTTGATGGCATTGTCTGCCAGGTTGTAGACCACCTCGTAGAGGGTCTGCCTTTCTCCCCTGACCCTGCAGTGGACGCCGCTCTGGGAAAGTTCCACCCGGTTGCCCCGGGCCTTTTCCTCCAGATTGGCCAGGACTTCGGCCGCCAGATCGTACATGTCTATGATCTGGTCCGGATCACTGCGGATGCCCTCGTCCAGCCTGGAGAGCCGGATGATGTCGTCGATCAGGGTGATCATCCGCCGGGCCTCCCGGTAGATCTTTTCCGCGAAGCGGACGGTGTCCGCGGGCTTTACCAGACCGTTCTTCATGATCTCCGCATAGCCCGAAATGGAAGTAAGAGGGGTCTTCAGCTCGTGGGATACGTTGGCGGAAAACTCCATCCTCATCTCTCCCACGGCTTCCTTTTCCCGGTTCTGCCTGTCGATCCTCTGCAGAAGGGGGGTCAGCTCCTCATAGACATCGTTCTTTAAGGGTTCGTTCAGATCCAGGAGGTTGATGGGCCGGATCAGGCTGCGTACGGAATAGCCTGTCATCAGGACCGCGGCCACCACCATGACGGCTCCCAGCAGAAGGATGGCAGGCAGCAGATGCAGGGCGATGGCCAGAGGGGTGCCTGCCGACTTGGAGATGCGCAGCACGTTCCCGTCCTCCAGAAGAACGGCGCAGTAGTACATTTCCTCTCCGATGCTGGAGGATCTGCGCAGGTCCGTGCCCCGTCCCTTTTCCAGAGCGTCCCGGATCTCGGGCCGGTCCAGATGGTTCTCGAAGCTGAATTCCTCCTCGTCCGTGTCATAGAGCACGTCCCCTTCTTTCGAGATCAGGGTCACGCGGGTGGAGACCAGGGCCTGGTCCAGTTCCTTCATATAGCCGTGTCCCGATACGTTCAGGGCGCCCGCTATGTAGTCGGCCTCCTGGGTGATCTGCTCCCTGACAAGGTCCGAGGTCTCCCGGTACATGATAAAGATGGTCAGGCCGTAGACCATGGCCAGGGTAATGGCCATGATCAGGAGAATGTAGCGTCTGATCTCCCTGCGCATGCTCCTGACCCGGCTCCTGCTGCTTTTCTTATTCATTTTTCATCACGTCCCGCATGCGGTAGCCCACGCCACGGACCGTCTCGATCATTTCTCCGGGCAGGCCCAGCTTCTGCCGCAGGTTCCTGACATGCACGTCCACCGTCCTGGTCTCCCCGCCGATGTCATAGCCCCATACGTCCTCCAGCAGCTGGTCCCTGGAAAAGACCACGTTGAGGTTTTCCATGAGCTTGCGCAGAAGGTCGTATTCCTTGAGGGTCAGGGTCACGTCCTGGCCGCTGCTCTTTACGCTGTGGCGGTCCAGGTCCATAAGGACGGGGCCGGCCTGCAGGACCGTGGTCCTGATCCCCCGGCCGCTCCTGCGAAGGACGGCGCGGATGCGGGATAAAAGCTCCATCATGCCGAAGGGCTTGGTGACATAGTCGTCCGCCCCCAGATCCAGGGACCTGACCTTGTCAAACTCGGATCCCCTGGCCGTCAGCATGATGACGGGGATCCCCGCCGTTTCGTTCCTGCTCCGCACCCACTGCAGGAGACTGACCCCGTCCTCGCCGGGCAGCATGATATCCATAAGGATCAGCTCCGGCAGGGTATTTTCCATGGCGGCGCGAAGGGACGCTCCGTCTCCTATTCCCTCGGCCCGGTAGCCCGCGCTCTCCAGTGTATATACGATCAGTTCTCTGATATCGACATCGTCTTCTACGCAGTAGATCATCTCCTGCCTCCGTTTTTTTCGCGTTTTCTGTTTCTGCCGGGTTCCTGGGGGCGGCTGCTCCCTCTTCCCCGGTCTTCTCCGGTCCTCTTTCCGGAGACATCCTTCTTTTCCCTGCCCGGCTTTCCGGCGCCTCTGCCGGTCCCTCCCATCCTGCGGGGCGGGATCAGGCATTCCTTCCCGAAGCCGATCAGGTCCTCTCTTCCCTCCCGGATCAGGGCTTCCTTTACCAGGTCATAGTTGGCCGGATCCCGGTACTGGATCAGGGCTCTCTGCATGGCCTTTTCGTGGGGATTCACCGCCACATAGACCTTTTCCATGGTCAGAGGGTCCAGACCGGTATAGTACATGCAGGTGGAGACCGTTCCCGGCGTGGGATAGAAGTCCTGGACCTGCTCCGGCATGTAGCCCAGCTCTCTTATGTACTCCGCCAGGGCAATGGCATCCTTTAAGGTGCTGCCCGGATGGGAGGACATGAGATAGGGCACCAGGTACTGCTTTTTGTCCAGCTTCTGATTGATCTTTTCGAATTCCCTGCGGAAGGCGTTGTATACGGAAACGGGGGGCTTGCCCATCCTGGAAAGAACGTTGTCGGAGATGTGCTCCGGCGCCACCCTCAGCTGGCCGCTGACATGATACCGGCACAGTTCCTTCAGAAAGCTCTTGTCCGGATCTGCCATCAGGTAGTCGAAGCGGAAGCCCGACCGGACAAAGACCTTTTTCACCCCGGGGATGGCCCGGATCTCCCGAAGGAGCTTTAAGTAATCGCTGTGGTCCACCCGGAGATTGGGACAGGGCCTGGGGAAAAGGCACCTTCTGTCCGCGCAGGTCCCCACCTTCAGCTGCTTCTGGCAGGAGGGGGCCCTGAACTCCGCCGTAGGCCCGCCCACGTCGTAGATATTGCCCCTGAAATCCTTTTCCTTTACAAAGTTCCTTGCTTCCTCCAGGATGGATTCGTGGCTCCTGACCTGGACGATCCTTCCCTCATGGAAGGTCAGGGCGCAGAAGCTGCAGTCGCCGAAGCATCCCCGGTTGGAGGTCAGGGAGAATTTGATGTCGCCCAGGGCCGGAACGCCCCCTGCCGCGTCGTAGGAGGGGTGCCAGGTCCTTTTGTAGGGCAGGGCGTAGACGTCGTCCATCTCCCTGGTGGTCAGGGGGAGGGAGGGGAGGTTCTGGATCACGAAAAGGCTGCCGTCATAGGTCTCCGCAAGGCGGGAGGACCGGAAGGGGTCCGTGTTCCTGTGCTGGATGGCAAAGCTCTCCGCATAGGCTCTTCTGCCCGCGGGGCTGTCCTGGGAGATCAGGTTGTAGTCGGGCAGCACCAGGGCGTCCTCCAGGGCATCCCTGTCCCTGGTCTTGTAGACGGTCCCCCGGATAAAGGTAATGTCTCTGACAGAGAGGCCGCTGTCCAGGGCCTCGGCAATTTCTATAATGGAATGCTCTCCCATGCCGTAGGAGATCAGATCGGCGCCGGAATCCAGAAGGATGGACCGCCTTACTTTTCCGGACCAGTAGTCGTAGTGGCCGAGGCGCCTGAGGCTGGCCTCGATCCCCCCTATGATGACAGGGGTCTTCTTGAAGGTCCTGCGGATCAGGTTGCAGTAGACTATGACCGCGTAGTCGGGCCGCCTTCCCATGACCCCGCCGGGAGAATAGGAGTCCTTTGACCGCCGCTTTCCGGAGACCGTGTAATGGTTGACCATGGAATCCATGTTTCCGGAGGATACAAGAAAGCCCAGCCTGGGCTCCCCGTATACGGCAATGCTTTCGGGGTCTTTCCAGTCAGGCTGGCAGATCAGGCCTACGGAAAATCCGTGGGCTTCCAGGAGCCTTGCGATAATGGCGCAGCCAAAGCTGGGATGGTCCACGTAGGCGTCGCCCACCACATAGACAAAGTCCACTCCGGAGAGTCCCTTCTCTTCCATCTCTTTTCTGCTGACCGGTATGAATCCTTCTGCCATGCTTTCCCTGCACTTTCTCTTCTTTTTCTACTTCTTTGGCCGCCTCCGGGCGGCATACAGAGTAATTGTAACATGAATCGGACCATTTTAGATAATCCACTGCAAATTTAAAGAAGGATGTAGTAAAATACCCTTAATTCCTTCCTCTGTAAAAAGAGACCATGATCCGCCCTGAAAGGAGAACCCTGCCATGCCTGTAACAAAATCCGATTTTGGAAAAATCAAAAACGGTCAGAGTGTGACCGCCTATACCCTTACCAATGCATCCGGCTCCAGCGTGACGCTTCTGGACCTGGGCTGCACCATCCAGTCCGTGATCGTCCCCGACAAAGACGGGAAAATGACCGACGTCACCCTGGGTTTCGACAGCGCCGCCCCCTACGAAGGCTGCAAAGCCTTTTTCGGAGCCCTGGTGGGCCGAAACGCCAACCGGATCGCAGGCGCCGCCTTTACTCTGAACGGAAAGACCTATACCCTTTATAAAAACGACGGCGACAACAACCTCCACAGCTGCCCCGACACCTACAGCTGGAGGATCTGGGAGGGAGAGGTCCTGGAAGCCCTGAACGGAGTCCGCTTTACCCTGGACAGCCCCGATATGGACCAGGGATATCCCGGACGCCTTCTGGCATCCGCCACCTTCCTCTGGAACGACGAAAACACTCTGACCATGCACATCGAGGCCCAGTCCAACCAGGACACCGTCTGCAACATGTGCAACCACAGCTACTGGAACCTGAACGGGGAAGGAAAGGGAGATATTCTTGACCACCTGCTCTGCGTGGATGCCCCCGGCTATACGCCCATAAAGGCCGGCATTCCCCTGGGTATCGATCCCGTAGACGGCACCCCCTTCGATTTCCGCACGGCAAAGACCGTGGGCCGGGACATTGACATGAACAATGACCAGCTCATGGCAGGGGGCGGCTACGACCACTCCTTCGATCTGGCCGGGGAAGGCCTCCGCGACGTGGCCTACCTGGAAGGCGGCAAATCCGGCATCACCCTGACCATGGCCACCGACCAGCCTGCCCTGCAGATCTATTCCGGCAACGCTCTGGACAACCAGGGTAAGGGCGGCCACTATTACGGCCCCCGCTCGGGCATTGCCCTGGAGACCCAGCACCATCCCAACGAGATCAACACTCCCGCCTTCGAGGGCTCCGTCCTCAGGGCCGGCGCCCGCTATGACACTACCACCATCTTTACTTTCGGCATCGCGGGAAAGGAAGAGTAAAGGCAGGCATTTTAAGACCATAAAGGCAGAATGAGAAAAGGCATGCGGAATCAGTCTTACTTAAACTGATTTCCGCATGCCTTTGATCGTTCTCATGCTTTCGGGAGCTTTTCCCCTGTTCAGGACCAGTAGTCGTCGGATCCCCCGCCCAGCATGGACTGGGTGGTGTCGATCCTCTCCCTGATCTGGACCATGCGCTGGTCCAGCTGGTTGACCATCTCCGCGCTCATCTGCAGCTCCCTGGAAATGGCGTCTGCCCCGATCACGTCCTGCTTGTAGCGAAGGTTGTGCTCCAGGGAAGCCCAGAAGTCCATGGCTATGGTCCGAAGCTGGACCTCCACCCGTACGTTCTTTTTCTCGTGGGTCAGATAGACGGGCACCTCGATGATCAGGTGCAGGCTCCGGTATCCGTTCTTCTTGGGATGGTGGATGTAATCCTTCTCCTGGATCAGCCTTACGTCGTCCTGGCCCAGAAGACAGTCCCTGAGCTTGTAGAGGTCGTCCACGAAGGAGCAGATCACCCGGACGCCGGCGATGTCGCTGAGGGAGTCCTCGATGTTCTCCACCGTGAATTCGATTCCCAGCCGCTCCATCTTTTCAAAGATGCTGCGGGGCTTTTTCAGTCTGGATTTGATCATTTCGATCCGGCTGCGCCGGTTGTTGAGCATCAGCTCCTTGTTGAGGATCTGGACCTTGGTCATGACCTCCTGCATGGCACACTCATAATAGAGCATGAGCTTCTGGAAATCCCTGTCCTCGTCCCGCAGGGTCAGAAGCTCCCTGACCTGCTTCTCCGGCATTGTATTGTTCTTACCCTGGTAATCGGAACGTTCTTCCATGTGGTTTTCCAGGTAAGTGAGCAGTACGTGCTGTTCCTGCTCTTTCATATCCTGCTGCATTTTTCTGCTACACCTTTCTGCTTTTTTCCCAAAAAATGCCGCTTTTCCCCCGGCGGCACAGTTACCGATTATAGCACAGACAGCGGATATTTTTGAATAGAAATCCGTTTATTTTAGAAAAATTTCAGTATCCGGCCCAGGTGTCTGATTTTTCCTACAGGGAGGCGGTAAAAACCGTCTGGACCAGGAACATGTAGAGAGCCGTGCCGATGACAATGGACAAAAGAGTGGACCGCTTCCATACATAGGAAAGGACCACCGCCGCCGAGGCGGCAGCTTCCGGAAGGCCCCGGCTTCCCGAAAAGAGGGATACGCCTCTCAGACAGTAGACCACCAGCATACCCATGACGGCCGGGGGAAGAAGGCCGGTAAGGACGGTAAGGAAGGGAGGGATCCTGCGCCCTCCCGAAAAGATCATAAAGGGCAGGAAGCGGAGCAGCATGGTAACGCCTGCCGCCGCGGCAACGATCAGAAGGCTTTTCACGGACCCTCAGCCTCCTTTCTCTTCCTTTCCTCCCATGCCCCCCGGGCCGTCAGGACCCCGAAGATCAGGGCCATGGAGGGAATGAGAAAGGCTTCTTTTCCGAAGATCAGAAGGCAGAGGAGGGAAAGACCGATTCCTGCCGCCGCCGGAAAGCGGTCCTTTGCCGTCAGGACCTGCTCCGTGAAGATCACGATGAAAAGAGCCGTCATGGCAAAGTCGATCCCCGCAGTGTCAAAGGGCAGGACCGCCCCCAGGGCGCATCCCAGAAGGCTCCCCAGGACCCAGGCGCTCTGGTCGATCAGGGAGACCAGGAGGAAATAGAGCTTTTCGTCGGTCCCCTCCGGGGCTCCCCCGCAGACCAAGGCGTAGGTCTCGTCCGTAAGGGAAAAGATCAGGTAGGGCTTTGCCCTTCCCATGTCCCGGTAGCGCACCAGCATGCTGATCCCGTAGAAAAGGTGGCGGGCATTGACCAGGAAAGAGACCAGGGCGGCGGAAAGGATAGAGACCCCGCCTGTCATCAGAGGGATCAGGACGAACTGCAAAGACCCCGCATAGATCAGGCAGCTCATAAGAAGGGCCCAGAGGATCCCGTAGCCCGCATCCCTGAGAAGAACGCCGAAGGCGACCCCCAGCACCATATAGCCCGTGATCACGGGTATGGCACCGGCGGCCGCCCTCTTCAAGGTCCTTACCTTTCTGCTTTCTTCCCTGTCAACGGGGCCCATCAGAAGAGGTCTGCAGGATCCGTGTATTCATAGCCCTCGAAGGCGTCTGCAACGTTCCTGCAGGTCAGTTTTCCGTCATAGGTATTGATGCCCGAATAAAGTACAGGGTTGTCCCTGCAGGCCCCCTCCAGGCCCTTTGAGGCGATCTGCAGACCGTAGCGCAGCGTCGCGTTGGTCAAGGCAATGGTGGAGGTCCTGGGCACGGCACCGGGCATGTTGCCGACGCAGTAGTGGACAATGCCTTCCTCGATGAAGACCGGGTCGTCATGAGAAGTGACATGGCTGGATTCGCCGCAGCCGCCCTGGTCGATGGCCACGTCTACGAAGACGGCGCCGGGACGCATTTCCTTCAGATATTTTCTCTTGAAAAGCTTGGGTGTGGTGCCGCCGGGGATCAGCACGGATCCGATGACCAGGTCGGCGTCCTTCACAGCCTTTTCAATGTTGGCGTCGTTGGAGACAAGGGTCTGGATCCTTGCGCCGTAGATCTCGTCCAGGTGCTCCAGTCTCTTGAGGTTGATATCGATAATGGTGACGTTGGCGCCGATTCCCACGGCCGCTCTGCAGGCATTGGCACCCACGGTACCGCCGCCCAGGATGACCACGTTGCCCTTGGGCGTGCCGGGAACGCCGGCCAGAAGAATGCCTTCGCCGCCGAAGCGCTTCTCCAGATATTTGGCGCCTTCCTGTATGGACAGGCGGCCCGCGATCTGGCTCATGGGCACAAGAAGGGGAATGCTGCCGTCTTTTTCGATCAGAGTCTCATAGGCTACGCCCTTGACTCTGCCGGCCAGCAGGGCGTCCATCTGCTCCTTGTCCGCTGCCAGGTGCAGGTAGGTGAAGAGGAGCAGACCGGCATGGAAAAGAGGCCACTCTTCTTCCAGAGGCTCCTTGACCTTGACCATCATTTCCACGTTCTTCCAGACATCGGCGGCGCCTTCCACAAGCTCCGCTCCCGCGGCCGCGTACTCTTCGTCGGTAAAACCGGAACCCAGGCCGGCTCCCTTTTCGATCAGGACCTGGTGGCCCGCTGCCACATAGCTCCTGACGTTATCCGGTGTCAGACCGACACGGAATTCATTGTTCTTGATTTCCCTAACACATCCGACTTTCAAAACAATGCACCTCCTGTTTTTGGGATTTGTGTCATTATAACAGAAAAACCTTGGTATTCCTAATAATTATGCAGTGTTTTTTCATTTCGGCAAAAAGCATCTCCTGTTTGAATTGTTTGAAAAGTCAGTTAATTAATTAAATTATTCTTTATATGGACTTTTATAGGCTAATTGTCTGATTTCTTGTTGACAAAAGCCGCCCCCAGGTTTACAATAAAATCACCAAAACAAAAGGAGGACACGTAAATGGTATTGAAGGAAATTTCCGAATAGGGCTGCCGGATGACGAGAAAGTCTGGCAGCCCTATTTTTATGCCCCGGGGATCCCGAAGGCATCCTCAGGTCCGGCCAGGCCGTGATCCCGTGAATCTGTTTTAATTGTGTGAAATGTTTATGTTTTCAGATAATTGTATCATTAGCGCACCAATTAAGAGATTTTCTTAAAAATTTTCAGATTTTTTGTTGACAAAAAGGCATCCAGCCGCTAGAATATACTTAACAGATAAAACAAAGGAGGTACACTCCATTGAAATGATTAGGATTGGTTCTAAAATCTAAATACCAGAAGAGATTTGGAACCGTAGTCATATTTTCAGAACTGAAGTAAGATCCTAAAACTGAATAAAAGGAGGACACGTAAATGAGATTGCTTAATTTTCATTAATGAGGGCTGACTGATCAGAAAAGTGACAGGCAGCCCTCTTTTTTTGTGTCTTTTAATGCATCCCTCCCTTTTCCTGTCTTCTCTTCCGGCATGCCGGTGGTTGACAGGTCTTTTTTTGGTGCTATAATCTGAAAATGAATTTCATTTTCAAATATTACGGAGGCATTTATGGCACTTCTTTCCGCCAGGGATCTGACCCTGGGCTACAGCGACAGGACTCTGGTCAGAAATATGAATTTTGAACTGAACGAAGGCAACTATCTGTGCATCGTGGGCGAGAATGGCTCCGGCAAGTCCACCCTCATGCGGACCCTTTTAGGGCTCCAGTCCCCTCTTTCGGGCAAAGTCCTGCACGGGGACGGCTTAAGCGCCCGGGAGATCGGCTATCTTCCCCAGCAGACACCGGTCCAGAGGGACTTCCCCGCGTCGGTGTCCGAGATCGTCCTTTCCGGCTGCCAGAACAGACTGGGCCGCCGTTTCTTCTATACCAGGCAGGACAGGGAACTGGCCCGCCGGAACATGGAGCTCATGTCCGTTTCGGACCTGGCGGGCAAATGCTACCGCAACCTGTCCGGAGGCCAGCAGCAGAGAGTCCTTCTGGCCAGGGCCCTGTGCGCCACAAGGCGCCTTCTCCTTCTGGACGAGCCCGTGGCCGGCCTGGATCCCAGAGCCACCACGGAAATGTACCAGCTGATCCGCCGTCTCAACCGGGAGGAAAAGATCACCATCATCATGGTCTCCCACGATATAGCCGCCGCCGTCTCCTACGCCACCCATATCCTCCACATCGGAGAGACTGTCTTCTTCGGCAGCAGGGAGGAATATCTGGAGAGCCGGGCCGGCAGGGAATTTCTGGATCCCCAGAGGGAGGACCGGATGAACATGAAGGTCCGCAAAAAGAAGCAGCCCGTAAGGCCCCTTGCCGGAAAGGAGGGAAAAGCATGATCGCAAAGCTCTCACTCTACATGTCCTATCCCTTCGTCCGCTACGCCCTGATCGTGGGCATCCTGATCGCCCTCTGCTCTTCCCTTCTGGGGGTGACCCTGGTCCTGAAGCGTTTTTCCTTTATCGGCGACGGACTCTCCCACGTGGCCTTCGGCGCCATTTCGGTGGCTTCCGTCCTGAATCTGACCAACCAGATGCTCTTTGTCCTGCCGGCTACGGTCCTGTGCGCCGTGCTGCTGCTCAGGACCGGGTCCAATACAAAGATCCGGGGAGACGCGGCCATCGCCATGGTCTCGGTGGGGGCCCTGGCCGCAGGCTATCTTCTCATGAACCTTTTTTCCACCTCCACCAATCTGTCGGGAGATGTGTGCTCCACCCTGTTCGGGTCCACCTCCATCCTGACCCTGACCAGACAGGAGGTATGGCTCTGCATAGTCCTGGCCGTGGCCGTGGTCATCACCTTTATCCTCTTCTACAACAGGATCTTCGCGGTGACCTTCGACGAGACCTTCGCGGCGGCCGTGGGCACCAGAGTGGACGCCTGCAACCTGCTGATCGCCGTGGTCATCGCCGTCATCATCGTCCTGGCCATGAACCTGGTGGGATCCCTTCTGATCTCGGCCCTGGTCATCTTTCCGGCCCTGTCGGCCATGCGGATCTTCCGCAGCTTTCTGTCCGTGACCCTCTGCTCCGCGGCTCTTTCCGTGGCCTGCGCTGCTCTCGGCATCCTGATCTCCATCCTGGCAGAGACCCCCGTGGGCTCCACCATCGTCATGATCGACATCGCCGCCTTCGGGATTTTCGCTCTGATCGGGCATTTCCTGGGCGACTGACCCCCGGCTTTCCGGCTTTCCTGGCACCTGCCTCCGGGCAGGTGCTTTTTTCATGTAAAACCGGCCTTTTTCCTTTTACAGATGCCCCTTTGGTGTGACAGTTTTTGTCCCATTCAGTAACATTCCCGCCCTCTTCATGCTATAATGAACTGGATAGCAGACGTGAGGCCCCTGCGTGCGTTTTTTTCCGCATACTCCGGCAATTTTAAGATCTGATGAGGTGATCGCAATGCCGCATGCAAGTCCCAAATGGTACAAAATCGATAATGCCGCCAAGATCGTTCCTTCCACCACCAAAGGTACGGATACCCGCGTTTTCCGGATCACCTGCGTTCTGAAGGAAGAGGTGGACGGCCCCATCCTTCAGCTGGCCCTGGACAGGACCGTGAAGGAATTTCCCTATTTCAACTGCATTCTCCGCAAGGGCCTTTTCTGGTACTATCTGGATACCTCCAACATCAAGGCCGTTTCCCACGAGGAGAACAAGCCTCCCTGCAGCGCCATCTATTTTTCCGGACGCCGCAACCTCCTCTACCGGGTGGTCTACCACGGCTGCCGGATCAACCTGGAAATGTTCCATGTGCTGACGGACGGGACAGGGGCCATGGAGTTTTTAAAGGCCATTGTCACAAACTATCTCAAGATCCGTCATAACTTCGACGACGACCTGGTCCTGCCGGTCCGCTCCTCCATCCGGAACAAGGAATCCGACGCCTTCACCAAGTTCTACGAAAAAATGAAAGGAAAGCCCCTGGAGGACAAGAACGCCCCCAAAAGGGCCTACCACCTGCAGGGCGAGAGGGACGAGAACCTGCGGGTCCATCTGCTGGAAGGGACTGTTTCCACCTCGGAATTCCTTCAGGCCGCCAGGGCCCATCATTCCACCATCGCCATCTTCACCACGGCCCTCTACATGGAAGCCATCATTAAGGAGATGTCCCAGCGGGAAAAGAAGCTCCCCATCGTCCTGAGCGTTCCCGTCAATCTCCGCAACTACTTCCATTCCGAGACCACCAGGAATTTCTTCGGCGTCATCAACGTGGCCTTCTATCCCGAGCATTACGACGGGGACCTCCAGACCATCATCGACGAGGTCAAGGCCAGCTTCGACCGGCAGCTGAAGGACGACCAGGTGGCCCTGACCATGCAGGGCTACTCCCGCCTGGAGCACAACCTGGCCGTCAAGGTGGTTCCCCTCTTTATCAAGGACCTGGTCATTTCCATGGCCAACAGCCGCATCCAGAGGGGCATCACCGGCACCGTCTCCAACGTGGGCAGGGTCACCATGCCCGACATCCTGGTCCCCTATATAGACAAGTTTTCCTGCTTCATGGCGGCCCCCGACTGCCAGATCAGCATCAGCTCCTTCGGAGACAGGCTGGTATTCGGCGTCGCCTCCGCCTTCAAGACCCATAACGTCATGATGAACTTCTTCCGCGCCATGACGGATATGGAGATCGAAGTGGAACTTGCCACCAACGACTATGACGCGCCGGAAGATTCCGGGGACGAATTCGCCGCCCAGATGGCCAGGGAAGCCCTGGAGGAGCGTCTGCAGGAAAAGGCCCGGGCTGACCGGGAAGAGTGAGGTGATCCCGTATGCAGTACTGTCAGAAATGCAGAGTCATAATCCACGGAGGCAAGGCCTGCTGCCCTCTCTGCCAGGGCCCTCTCTCCGGACATCCGGAGCCGGACGTGTTTCCGGCCCTGAAAAACAAGACCTTCTCCGCCGTCATGATCGCCAGGATCGTTTCCTTTATCCTGGTCTCCTGGCTGGTGGTCCTGGCCGCCGTCCAGATCCTCACCGGATTTCATGCCCCCTGGACCCTGATCGCCGCCCTGGTGGGCGTCCTGATCTGGGCGGACGTGCTGATCGGGCTCAACTACCGGTCCGACATGCTCAAGATGTTCACCTCCCAGACCTACGTGATCATGGCCGTATGCCTCTTTTTCGACTACTACATGAAGTCTTCCGGCTGGAGCTTTTCCTATATCCTGCCCGTAGGCTTTTTGTGGCTGGTCCTGGCGACGCTGGGCATTGCCCGCAGCCTGGACATGCCCATGAACGAATACATCGTCTACCTGGTGCTGGACATCTTCCTTTGCATGCTTCAGATCATTCCCATCCTGCTGGGATGGAACCATGTCATCTTCCCCGCCGTTGTCTGTATGGCCGTCATGGTCATCCTGACCGCCTGGGCCCTGATCTTCTCCTTTGACCAGGTCAGGTCCGCCCTCCATAAGCTTCTGAATCTGTAACCCTATTTCCGGCCGCGGCGCGCATAAGGCCGCGGCCTTTTTTCTTTCAAGCAGGTGAACCACATGCCCGCCATTCCCTTCCCCTTCCTGAATTCCCAGGATAATTCCGCCCAGCTCTCCACCATCGCCTACAGGGTAGGCGAGTTCGTGGAGCATGCCATCGACCACAGCATCGCCGGCTCCGCCCTGGAAGCCCCTCTTCTGGAGGATGAGACGGAAATGGCCCCCGATACCTGGTACAGAAAGCTCCTGCCGGAGGGCCTTTGCGGAGACGGATCCCCCTATCATATCTATCTGAGAAAAGGAAGCTCAAAGCATCTGTGCATCTTTTTGTCCGGCGGAGGCATTGCCTGGAACCCCTATACGGCGGCCAGGCCCGTCACGGGCGGCAGGACCGCCGCCTGGATGCCCAACTACTACTGGGAAAATCTCCGCCCCTTCACCCAGATCATGAACATCCACAACGGGATCACCGCCACCCTGGAAGCCATCAATCCCTTCCACGACTGGAATTTTCTGGTCATCACCTATTCCACGGGAGACATGCATCTGGGAGACGCGGAGCTGACCTATAAGCCCGAGGCGGACGCCCCGGAAGATCCCCCCGCGGAAAACGAGGACCAGGTCCTCCACTTCCATGGCCGGAAAAATTTCCTCTCCGCCATGGAGACCTGCCGGGCCTTTTTCCCGGATCCGGACAGGCTCCTCATCGCCGGCGACAGCGCCGGTGCCTTTGCCGTGCCGGCGGTGGCCGAAGAGATCGCGGACGCCTTCTATCCCCGGGTCAGCGACATTACCCTTCTGTCCGACAGCGCCCAGCTCTACTACGGCAGATGGCGCCATGTGCTCAAAAAAGTATGGAATACGGAAAAGACCAGGTGGAAGGACGTGAACGGCTCCAATCTGGCCCTGGAATGGTACCGGGCCCTCTATAAGAGGAACGGAAAGCGCTTCCGCTGCCTCTACGCGGGCTCCACCAGGGACTACCTCCTCTCCGCCTTCTACAGTGACATGCATTACAAGGAATACCGGACCGACGCCTCGCTGCAGGACCTCTACTTCCGTCAGATGCGGCGGATGGTCAGGGACCTGAAGGAACTGGATCCGGATATGGGCATCTTCGTCTACGACTTCCGCCATCCCTCCCTGGCGGGGGGCGGCACCATCCATACCGCCGTGAGACAGCCCGCCTTCTTCTTAAAATCCTCCTCCGGGGTCAGCATGGCCCAGTGGCTCTCCCAGGCCGTGGAGGGAAATGTCTGTGACGCAGGCCTGGAGCTTCTGCGCCTGCCGGAAAGGAAAGGCAGAGGGAAGAAAAAGGCAGAGGATCCGGGAAAGCCGGAAGAAAGTATCTGAAGGCCCCGTGGCCCCACGGTCAGGGAAATACATGCGTCAATCACCCCACCCATTCCTTCTGAATGGATGGGGCTTGCAGAGGAGATGACAATATCCTCTCTGTAAGCCCGGTTGATCAGCCTCAGTCCTTTCAGGACTACGTTACCGGCGAGAACATCCGGGAGGCAGCAGGCGC
>ODAI013551914.1_pt1 | contig 15931 bp, 13 predicted proteins | sample 1539321 | NCBI WGS metagenome assembly ODAI01 (sample SAMN02144231, study PRJEB22623) | gut metagenome | biome: sheep rumen | host: Ovis aries | place: New Zealand
ATGCCAAGAAAAACGACTGGAAGTACCTTCGTGATGATATAATCGAGGAGGCGGCAGAGGTGGTGAAGCAAGGTAACAACGTACTTTTCTTGGGTGCTGGTGTCAGTTCTTCTGCCAAAATGCCTTCATGGAAAGACTTGCTTAAGAACCTGATGGCAGAGGTGAAACTGCTAAAGGGCGATTCTCTCAAAGCCTTTACAGAACTTGATTCTCATATCTATAAAGAATGTGGTGATTCCAATCTGATAATGGCACGTTATTTAGAGACCGCTATCCAGTTGAGCGACAAGAATGCTGACTTTATGAAACTGATACAGCAGCACTTGTATTCAGAGAATCACTCTTCAGAACTGCTCACTGACCTTGCGTTGATAGTAAAGTCAAGAAAGACAGATGAGGTTATCACCTATAATTTTGATGATATTCTGGAACAAGAACTGGTAAAAATGGGTCTGAAAGAATCTGTAAACTTCATACCAATAGCTCGTGATGCAGAAGTCGCAGAACATAACAACTTGCCTATCTACCATGTACACGGCATTATTCCTGAGCATAGTGATACTGCTGATACCGTTGTGTTTTCGGAAAAGGAGTATCATGACCGTTATCGTAATGCCTATCACTGGTCGAACGTGGAACAACTTCACGCAATGATGCGTAAGCATTGTTTCTTTGTGGGATTGTCGATGCAAGATCCGAACCTAAGACGCCTACTTGATACTGCGCGCTCGATGAATGATACGGACAAACCTTCACACTATGCCTTTTTGCGAAGGACTCAACAAGAAAACTACTGTTTGTCAGAGAAGGGCTGTCAATATGTTCAGGTATCACAGAGTTTGGTGGATAAGAAGAAACAGAAAGACATCTATCTTCTCAATTATACTGTGTTGGAGAATATTTACCGTCAGCTTGGTGTGAATGTGATATGGTATGAAGACCATGATGAACTGCCGGGTTTAATAGAGCGAGTATTTGGCGTGGATAGGATACAACAGAAATCAGATGATGAACTAAAGCAAAAAGCAGAGGAACTTATACAAGCGATAGAGAAAATCGAGAAGAATGTTCCAGAATTCAGCCCTGCAACACTGAGTTTAGAGGACAACGTAAAGGCATTGTTATATTATCAACAGTATGGTAATGAATACAAGACATTAGTGTATGACTGTAGTGACGTTTTGCAGGAATTGTCAAACCGTATTGACTACAGCGTGCCTGAGAATATCATAAAGTTAACTAATAACAGCGCAAAATTTGAGAAGTTATCAGGCTTTGCGGAGTTTTACAAGAAATGGCTTGAGAGCATAAATGAGGTTAAAGGTTAGTGTTTTAGGTTTATGAGGCATTAACGCTGATAGGCTTCCAGCCGGTGGCGACGAAGAGAAATGATTTGAGGCTTCTTGCATTTGCCGCCCCCCTACAGAAGCCTAATATAAAAAGCGAAGAACAATGACCAAGAAGATTGGACGTAACGATCCGTGTCCTTGCGGCAGCGGGAAGAAATACAAGCATTGCTGTATGAGGGCTGATGAGCCGAGAGGCTCATCAGCAGGGGTGGGCCGTGCTCCTCTTCAATCTTCCAGTCTGGATGCCCCAAAGATAAAGGCATATCTGGACAGTCACGACGTAAAGCCCATACTGGACTACCTGACAGCCCTGCAACTGAATCCGGTGAACCACGGAAAGAATCTGCGACTGGAGCATCTATGCCAACTGGCTGTATCTGCAATCGGCCACGGTAATAAAACACCCGACCTCAAGGCGTTCAAAAGGTTGATAGACGAGGAATACCCATACGACGTGATGGAAGACATCCCGATGAATATGTTCTGCGAGACGGTGGTGTTCCACGGCGGGAACTACACCTTCTTCCCCGGACTGTCGACAAACGTGGCGGAGTTGTTCAGGGCTATGACGGAAAGCATTTATCGGGTGGAGGATGTATTCATTGAAGCCTTCAAGAGGGAGATATACCAAGGCGTGACCTTGCTGCTGGAACTGGGCAGCGTCATAGCCACCAGAGCCGGTATAGAAAGGATGACAAGGGGCAGCGACAACCCGCGCGAAAAGATTGTAGAGCCGCAGACTATACGGTCATATGCTATCCCGCAGGTGATGATGGAGGTGCTGCTGCGGCACAACCGTTTGGACAAGAGCGTGCTGGACAGCTTCTTGTTAGACAAGAAAGCCCCGAATATGCTGACGGACAATCCGGAAGAGAATCCAATCCTCTACAGACCTATTCTGGAGCTGGATGATGATTACTACTTCATAGGGTTGACCAACCAAGGATGTGCCATCAATAATTTCATACTGAAGACGGCCATCAAGCACAAGTGCCTGCCGGCACTTGTCCGCCTGACGCAGGAGACCATCTGGAACCGCATCGGGATGGCGTGTATGAACAGGATGCACTGGGGACCAATGGACTTCAGTGGATTTATGCCGGAGGATGTTCACTACGATGAGTGCTTGTTCCGTATAGACGTGAACTGGGTGGCCTATCTCTGCTATGCCAAGGACACGGCGCAGAACGTGGCTGTGGACGGTGCATATAAGAGTACCAGATGGGACATAGATGACCGTCTGAAAAGGACGCTGGCTGCCATCAGGAAGAATGAGAAGACAAGGGATTACCACGTGTTGGCATTGGTGCTATACTCATCTATGGGCGAGAACTATGCCTTGATGATGAACGAGCAGCCAGATGCAGACAATCTGCTACACTTCGACGCATTCAACTTCCTGCAGCTGGTGCAGACCGAGAAGTGGGACAATTTGAGTCTTGTGCGCTACGCCAGGACTAAGGAGCAAACGCCTGCGCTGAAGTTCGGAATGAACCAACCCTTGGACTGCTACTCGCTCTACAAGCATAAGGGAGAGTGTTTCTATGTGTCGGATGAGCAAAAGCCGGACTTTATCCAGATAGAACCCAATGAAGGCTGCTCGCTGATTCACGAGAGCAAAGAGAAGTTGGACTTCCACGGCACACCGATGCACATCAATGGACGGATAGGCTATATCCCTGTGCAACGGGATTTGGACTATGCAGCCATCTATCAACCCATCAACGAGGGCTTGAATGCCAAGAGTTGTGAGAGCTATGAGATACCGATATGGGTAAGATGCCAGCAAACCGAGCAGACCGGACTGAATCCCTCATCAATCACAGACACCGTGATAACTGCGGTGACCTTCTGGGTGGACCGGCTGAGACCCGCATTGGAAGGGCGACTGGCGGCATGTTATAAAGAACCCGTAGAGATAGACCTGCAATTCAGCGAAGAAGATCTTGCAGACAAGGGGATTCATTACGACATGATGAAACCTTCCGGAAAAGGGAAGGTGGATGTTACACGTACAGCAGCGGGGGTGCAGGTAGTGTTTGACACAGATTTTCTCAGGGGCTTTATGGGGCCGGACAACAAGGGCGAGCGGAGGATGATGGCGGCGATTGTGACAAAGCTACTTGATTGGGAAGAAGCCGCTGTTGAGGCAGCGATAGATACGCACATTCCCTTGGGACCTGCCAAGATGATTCTGATGACAGAGGTGTCGAACAGCCCTGTGTCGTATCCTCTCTGGCTGAATCCGCCTGTCACTATCCACAAAGCAAGCGGGCAGTTGATACTCGATTTGTTTCCGCAATGGATGGCAGAGAAAGGGTACGATTTTGAAGGGCGATTGCAGACCAAAGCGCAGAAGGATGAATTCCTGCATAAGGGTGTTGATGTGTTATTAGAGAAGGTGGCGCAAGGGGTAAGGAGGTTTGATAGCCACACATTGTTGAGGAGGTTAATCAGTAACCACGAGACCCTGGTGTATCAGCGGGAGCACAACAAGATGCTCCATCCGGCACAGATACTCTGCTTTGGCGACACGGAAGAGAAGCGCAAAGAATATTTTGATGACGAAATGCGCCTCACTGAGGCCGGGCTGGCGACACGTGCCCTGATAGAATACGTAGCGGCAACACAGGAGAGTGAAGGAAAGGAACAGGCTGGGAGTGACGACATAGAAAGCTTGCTGGCACTGATAAGCGAAGTGGTTCATATCGGAGGCATCTGCGATGCCGTGCATCTGGAGGTGGCAGACCATACGATAGAAAAGTTGGCATCAGGAAGGTATGGCATCTATGATGATGACTTCAACGACCAAGTGGGTGGATTCGCCAATGCACGGTCGGTAGAGAGCGTGAACCAGCAGATAGAGGTGTTTGAAGCCAAGATGGAACGTCTGGGCAGGACAGGGCGCGAGGCCGTAACAGAGAGAGATAAGAAATACGATGAGATAGATGATGCCTTTCTGGCGGACTGGGGCGTAAGTTACACGCAGTTGCTACAGATACTCTATTCGAGCTATCTGTTGGCGATGAAAAAACAACGCTCTGTATTGGAACTGGATGAAAAGACGTTTGCTGCGGAGATACAGGCTATTTGTCCTGAGCTGAATGATGTTGCCATCGGAACTTGTCTGAAACGGCTCGCGCTGGATAAACGGAATGACTATCTGGAGGCACCGGAGGGGATGGAGGGGAAAGAAATCTTCCCGTGGGTGTATAACAGGGAACTCAGTTTCTTGCGGAGACCCTACGTGAGGTGGCAGAATGAAAATGGGAGTAGGAATGTAGTGCTCGGTTTCCGTTCTTGTCTGCTCGCAGGGTTACAGTTGACGGATTTGCTGTATGCCGGGCGACTGAAAAACGTAGGGAAGAAACTATCGAAACTGCTTGGGAAGTTCGAGTCGGAGAAGGGTGCGGCTTTTAATGAAGAGGTAAGAACATTTCTGAAGGAGAATAGCACCTTGAAGGTTTGGGATTATGACGTGAGTATCAAGCCCAATGGAAATCTGGTAGCGGATGCTGACTATGGCGATATAGATGTGTTGGCATACGATGAGAAGCGAAATATCGTGTACTCCATTGAATGTAAGAATACTAACACGGCCAAAAATGTGCGTGAGATGAAGAAGGAGGTGGACGACTATCTTGGACGAGGTGAGAACCCTGAGAAAGACAAGAAGAAGGCCTTGGTGCTGAAACATCTGCGCAGGCATCAGTGGCTGACCGGGCATATCGGTGAGGTGGTTGCCTTTGTGGGAGCCTCTTCCGTGCCGGTGGTTAAATCGGTGATGCTGACATCGGAAGTGATACCTACATCGTATTTGCGGAAAGACGACACGCCACTCCCAATATTGAACTTTCAGGAGATGAAGATGAAAGGGTGGGAAATACTCGAAGCGATGGCTTCTTAATAATAACGAAGGACTATATTTGAGTTTTTATGTACAAACATTTCTTCAAAAGACTATTTGATTTCTGCATCGCCCTGGTGGCGTTGCTGCTGATAGGGTGGCTGCTGATTATCATCGCCATCTGGCTGCATTTTGCGAACGGCAGAAACCTTAACGCTAACGTTAACGATAACCTTAACCTTAACTGGTGGCAGCGGTGGTGGAAGCCTGTGATATTCACGCAGGAGCGGCCAGGGAAGGATGCGAAGTTTTTCAAGGTGATCAAGTTCAAGACGATGACGGACGAGCGGGATGCGGAAGGGAACCTGCTGCCGGATGCGCAGCGGCTGACGAAGGTGGGACGATTTGTGCGCTCGACCTCGATCGACGAGCTGCCGCAGCTGATCAACGTGCTGAAGGGCGATATGGCGCTGATAGGGCCTCGTCCGCTGCTGCCGCAGTACCTGCCGCTGTATTCGTCCGAGCAGATGCGTCGCCACGAGGTGCGGCCCGGCATCAGCGGCTGGGCACAGTGCCACGGACGCAACGCCATCAGCTGGACGGAGAAGTTCAAGCTGGATGTGTGGTATGTGGACCACTGCACGCTATGGACCGACATCCGAGTGATCTTCATCACCATCAAGAAAGTGTTAATTAAAGAAGATATTAACCAAACAGGTGGCGAATGGGCCACTATGGATCCTTTTAACGGTCACAACTAAGATGGAGTATAACATACTGATAACTTCTGCAGGCCAGCGAGTGTCTCTTGTAAAAGATTTTCAAGAGACACTAAAACGCTTTTTCCCCGATGGGAAAGTCTACACCACGGATATGAATCCTAGGCTTGCACCTGCTGCATACATTAGCGACGGGTGTTTTGAGGTGCCAAGATGTACCTCGGAGGATTACATCGGATCGTTATTGCAGATATGCCTTGGGAATAATATTGGGCTTGTGGTACCTACCATTGATACAGAACTTGCCATCCTTGCATCCAATAAAAGTATATTTCTTAAGCAAGGAATTGTGGTTTCAGTCTCTGACTATGATTTTATCATGATGTGCCGTGACAAGCGCAACACTGGTGAGTTTTTTGAGAAACATGGTATCAGAGTTCCAAAGCCTATTGATAAGTACCATCCAACTTTCCCCTTGTTTGCAAAACCATACGATGGTTCGCTGAGTACTAATCTGCATTATATCAAGAATTCTGATGAATTAACAGAGGAGATATTGAATGACCCGAAGCTGCTCTTTATGGAGTATATAGACAAAGAGGTGTATAAAGAATACACCATTGATATGTACTATGGACGTGACCATAAAGTAAAGTGCATAGTGCCGCGTGAGCGCATTAAAATTAGGGCAGGGGAGATTAACAAAGGATTGACGGAGAAAGTTCCGTTGACACACTATCTGTACGACAGGCTGGAGACCATAGAAGGTTGCATCGGATGTATCTGCATACAGGTGTTCTTGAATAAAGAGAATAACGATGTCGTTGGTATTGAGATAAATCCTCGTTTCGGTGGTGGCTATCCACAAACTTATGCTGCAGGGGCAAACTTCCCAGAGTTTTTAATTAGAGAATATTTCCTTGGAGATAAATTAGAATACTATGCGGGATGGAAAGATCACCAGTTGATGCTACGTTTTGACGATGCTATATATACAGTTATATAATTATGGAAGAAAAACTTCTTTTTATTGGCAGAATGGATTCTGATTCAGAGCGAGGACGTGATGGCGTCAGGATAAAGAATCGCGTTTTTTATGCTGTAATGCAATCGCTTATAAATAGAACAACGTTTATAGATCTTGATAAGATTGGGCATCCATTCGTTTTTGTCAATTTACTGAAGCAAGTCTATTTGTATAGACGACATAGTATTGTTTTTGCAAGCGGTGGAAGCACAGCCTCTTGTACAATGCTGAGGATGTTACAAATCATTGTCCCCCAAAAATCTTTTATTGTCTTAGGTCTTGGAGGAAATATGCATTACAACATATTATCGAATGAGTCGAATTTAAAAGTAATGCAAAAATGTAGGGCGGTTCTTGTAGAAGGACAAGAGATGACTCGTATTTTATTCAAAAATGGACTAAGCAATGTCCATTATGTCCCCAATTTTAAGGCAATTCCTTTTATACCCAAGAAAGAGAAAAGAGATTATAAAAAAATAAAGTTCTTATTCTTTGCAAGAATATCACCTTTTAAGGGCTGTAATCTTATTTTTGAGGCGATTGACAAGTTACGAGCAGATGGCTATATAGATAAGTTCGAGGTTCATTTTTATGGCATGATGCTAGCGGAATATAAGAAAGAGTTTGAAGAACGCATTGAGATAAACAAAGATGTTGCAGTTTATCATGGAGTTTTGAATGCGACATCAAAGGAAACCTATATAGAGTTGGCACAATATGATGTTATGCTTTTCCCGACTTTTTGGCATGATGAAGGATTTCCAGCCTCATTAGTGGATGCCTTTATTGCGGGATTACCTGTCATCGCTTCAGATTGGAATCAAAATAGTGAGATTATTAAAGATGGAGAGAATGGTTTTTTGATACCTCCTCATGATTCTATGGCATTGGCGGAAAGGATGCAGTTTTTGATATCGAATCCCCGTTTTATCGAAGATCGTATTAAAATGATACAGCAATGTGCAGTTAATTATGATACAAACCATGTTTTAAGTCAGCAATTGTTACAAACAATAGGATTATGCTGAAATTTGTTTGTTTTGACCTTGATGATACTCTTTACAAAGAGATTGACTTTTTGAAATCAGGCTTTAAGACTGTTGCAGAAATCGTTGAAAATCGCTTCGGGTATGATGCACAAATAGTCCAGAATCAATTAATGGGCTGGTATTATAGAGGAGAGAATGCATTCGCTAATTTGAATACAATATATGGTATTAATAACCCCATTGAAGATTATTTGAGTATTTATAGATACCATCATCCGACTCTTTCGTTGTCTGAAGAAACCAGAACTACATTAACAGCGTTGAAAGAATGTGGCGTTGAAATTGGAATTATAACTGATGGACGAAAGATTACTCAAATGCATAAAATAGAGGCTCTCGGTCTAGTAGATTGGATTAGCTTTGACAATATAATTATTAACGAGAACAGGGAGAGCCTTAAGCCCCATCGCGATAGCTTCGTTAGAATGTCACGTTACTGTAAGAAGCAATATCCTAACACTGAGATATCTTTTTTTTATGTCGGGGATAATGTTGAGAAGGATTTTCTAGCTCCTAATCAGTTAGGTTGGGAAAGCGTATGCCTTGAGGATGATGGCAGGAATATTCATAAGCAACATTTTGATGTGAGCAAAGAGTACATGCCCAAACATACGATAAAAAACATTGTTGATCTTCTGGATTTAATTATTTTGCCATCATGAATATAGTTTTCTTGACACTGGTTAGAATTGCAAATATAGAGGAACGTGGTATTTATCAAGACCTGATGCGTAGATTTAGGGATGATGGGCACCAAGTTTATATAGTTTGCCCAATAGAGCGGCGTCTTGGATTAGTATCCTCTTTAATGGAAGTCGACCGGGTGAAAATCCTAAACGTGAAAACGCTCAATGTTCAGAAGACGAATGTGGTGGAGAAAGGTATTGGAACATTGCTAATTGAGAATCAATTCACATTGGCCATCAAGAAGTATCTCTCTGATGTAAAGTTCGACCTGATTCTATACTCGACGCCGCCCATTACATTCCCGAGAGTGATTTCCTATCTGAAACGCCAGAACCCGCAGGCAATGACGTACCTCCTACTGAAGGATATATTTCCGCAGAATGCGGTGGACTTAGGGATGATGAGCAAGACGGGCGTGAAAGGTGTGCTGTACAGGTTCTTCCGTAGGAAGGAGAAGAAGCTGTATGCGCTGAGCGACTATATCGGATGTATGAGTCCGGCGAATGTGGAGTACGTAATTAAGCACAACCCGGAGGTGGATCCGGCGAAGGTGGAGGTGGCGCCGAATTCGGTAGACCTTAACGTTAACGCTAACCTTAACGATAACGTTAATTTGGTGCGGGAGAAGTATGGGTTGCCTACAGATAAGCCGATTTTTATCTATGGCGGGAACCTGGGAAAGCCGCAGGGGATTCCGTTTCTGATGGAGTGCATGGAGGCGAATGCCGGGAGGACGGACTGCCATTTCGTGGTAATCGGCACGGGCACAGAGCTTCCCAAGCTGAAGGCTTGGTATGATAACCATAACGCTATCCTTAACGTGACGGTGATGGAGGGGTTGCCGAAGGCGGAGTATGACGAGCTGGTGCGCTCGTGCGACGTGGGTCTGATATTCCTGGACCATCGGTTCACGATCCCGAACTTCCCGTCGCGGCTGCTGTCGTACCTGGAGAACAGGATGCCGGTGCTGTGCGCCACCGACCCGAACACGGATATGGGACGGATAGCGGAGGAGAACGGCTTCGGCTACTGGTGCGAGAGCAACTCGGTGGAGGCCTTCACGGCCATCCTCGACAGGATGATTGCTGCGGACCGGCAGGCGATGGGTGAGAAGGGGTATAAGTTCCTGTGCGAGAACTATACGGTGGAGAATACTTATGGGGCTATTGTGTCGCATGTTAAACCTTAACCTTAACCTTAACGAAAACGCATGTTACTGGCATTAATATTGGCCTATGAATAAGGATTTAACTAATTCTGCTATTGTTCGACAGAATGTGCTGAATAATGCTTACGCCGTGGATGAGATACAGAAGGCTGTGGGCATTAAAGGGGTGATGTTCGAACAAGCATATCGTTTTGTGAAGAGGCAATTGGCTGATTTCTATGGTGTGACTGAGCGTACGATAGAGAATTGCCTGGAGAAGAATGACAAGGAACTGACGCGGAACGGCTACGAGGTCTTGAAGGGTAAACGGTTGATGGACTTTAAGTTAGCTGCAAGCGTGACCGATGTTCCCGAAATGGATTTCGGGAACAAAACTGTCCAGCTCGGTGTCTTCGACTTCAGGGCTTTCTTGAATGTCGGTATGCTGCTGACGGACAGCGACAAAGCGCGTCAGTTGAGGAGTGCTATATTGGACATCGTCATCGACACGATTAACAAACGTACCGGAGGCAATACGAAGTATATCAACCAGAGGGATGAAGATTTTGTGGTCAACCTGTTGCGTGGGGAAGATTATCGCAGAGAGTTCACGGATGCTTTGCGCGACTGTGTGGCGATGGGAAACTTCAAATATATCGTATATACGGACAAGGTGTACGTGAGTATTTTCAAGGAGAATGCCCAGGAATATAGAAAGATTCTTCAGCTGGAGAAGAACGAGAATGTGCGACACACGATGTATAGCGAGGTGCTTGACATTATTTCGAGCTATGAAGCCGGCTTCGCCGAGGTGCTCCGTAAGGCTTATGAGGCTAAAGGCGCAAAGCTAACGTCGTGGGAAACGGACCGGCTCTTTGCCGATTTTGAGGGGCAGCACCTGTGGGAACCTCTGAGGGAGAAAGCACGTGTGAAGATGGCAAGTCGCGACCTTTGCTTCCGCGATGCGTTGCATCAGAATCTGAAAGAGTATGTGAGTGCGGTGCCGGCATCGGATTTTGACCGTTTTCTTGGTGAAAAGAGTATGGAACTTGACCAGCGGCTTGAAGAATACAAAGAGGCGCTGAAGAGGTTGAAAGAACGGGATTAGACGATGGAAGAGCAACTGGACGTTATTTATCTGACCAGGGAACAGGTGCTTGAAACCTACTCTAAGACTATCGACTATAGCGGTGGAGGGGCGAAAGACTCTATTCATCTGGAGCTGCTGGACGGGATTTTGGACTTCGTGAAGAACGACCTCTATTACCCTACGTTTGAGGATAAGCTGACATATCTGGTATTTGCTGTAAACCGCAATCATCTTTTCGCAGATGGGAACAAACGCCTGTCAATCACGGTAGGAGCTTTGTTTTTGTTGCTTAATGGATATATGAGTTGTGTGGGACGCTATATGGCTGAGATGGAGAACATCAGTTATCACTTGGCAGCGGGCCGTATAGATAAGGAACTGTTGAAGGACGTTCTTTCTTCGATACTGAATGGTGAGGCTGATTTTGAAGAAGGCTTGAAGCTGAGGATTCTGGAGGCTATTAATGGCGGAGAAGTCAGATTTGGCGAGTGATAATGATGGGATCTAAGGATTATAATGAGATTTTTCTACAGCTGGTAAGGCTGGGGATAGGGAACGTTAACCTTAACGATAACCTTAACGATAACCTTAACAAAAACCCTGACCTTAACGGTGGGGTGAGCTGGCAGGCGCTGGAGAACATTGCGAATGAGCAGGGGCTGCTGGGGGTGATGCTGGACGGGGTGGAGAGGCTGCCCCGGGAGCTGAGGCCGGAGAAGAAAGCCATCCTGCAGAGCATCGGCCAGCTGATCCGGTCGGAGCAGCAGTATGCTGTTCAGGAGCACGCGGCGGCGGAGATGGGTCTGCTGCTGCATCAGCACGGCATCCGGACGTATGTGCTGAAGGGAGCCGTGGTGGCGGAGTGCTACCCGAGGCCGGAGCACCGGCGGAGCGTGGATATGGATTGCTTCTTGGTTGACGAAAACGTTAACCTTAACGTTAACCTTGACCTTAACGCGGAAGTCTGGGAGCGGGGGAACCGGGTGGTGGAAGAAGCTGGTTTTGAGGTGGGCCGAGGGTTCTACAAGAACAGCACATTCCATCTGCCGGGGCTGACGGTGGAGAATCACCGGTTTATGACGCCGTTCCGGGGGAATGCGCGCCTGATGCGGCTGGAGAGACGGTTGCAGGCGATGATTGCCGAGGATGCGGGCGAAGACCGTTTTGAGGGGACGTGGATGTATCGGCCACCGGTGATGGTGTCGGCCTTGTTCCTGATAGAACACGCGTATTCGCATTTCCTGCACGAGGGGCTGACGTGGAGGCACGTGCTGGACTGGCAGATGTTCAGCCGCAGGCACCGCGAGGAGATCGACTGGGAGGCGTTTGACGGCTTGATTGACGAGTATGGCTTCAGGAAGTTTTATGATTCGTACTGCCGGCTGGGCCGCTTCCTCGTGGGGGAGCTGGCTGCTGACGGCTTACAGCTTACTGACCGCCGGATGCTCGCGGACGTGTGGGCTCCGCTGGACTTGCACGAGTCGCTCCACGGGCTAAAAGCGAAATTCCAATTGGCCGGCAACTATTGGCGTGCCAGATGGAAGTATAGGCTCTTCACGGACATGAGTTGGGTCAGGGCCTTGATAGAATGGACGCTCGGCGCTCTGTTTGACAAGGAGCCGAGGCTGAATTAAATTGTTGCCCAGGTGATTCAACATTTCATATTAACTCGCTTTAACCTCCGGCTGTGGAACCGTGACAAGTCGGGTGCTGCGGTAAGAACGCGGAATTGGCTGGATCACCGTTTCTCTCTGTTTGAACGATACTGTCTGCCTTCCATCGCCGGCCAGACCTGCAAAGATTTTCACTGGATCGTCCTTTTTGATAGCCATACTCCCGATGAGTATAAAGCACGGATCGCTGCTTATGAGGGGCGCTGTCCCCAGTTGATACCGATCTATGTAGCTCCGCAGGAAGGACGCTATTTCGCCAGGATCTTTGGTGAAGAGGTCCGGAAACGGATTAAGCCTACGGAGGGAGTCCTTACAACTTATCTTGACAACGATGATGCATTTCATTGTCGTTTTGTGGAAGATATTCAGAATCGTGCGGCAAACCTGCCTGACGGTACCTTCATTACATACATCAATGGCTACCAGTATTATACGGATCATCACTATGCCATGCGGATTCATTATCCGCGAAATCACTTTGTAAGTGTAATAGAGAAGCGTGCCCCGTTGAATATGAATGTCCGGACAATCTATGGCTTTGGCAGCCATTACTATCTTGTGAATATTCCTGGAGTCCGGATCGAACAGATCTCCGGCTCCCGGATGTGGTGCGAAGTAATCCACGAAAAGAATATGGGCAACGATGCCTATTTCCTACGCGCCACGATGGAGAAAGATCATGCGCTGCTGCAAAGAGACTTTTCGATAGACGAACCCCTACAGCACGGTACGCTACTTTATTTGTTTAGATTCCTTCCTCGCTACTGCAAAACATTCGTCCGGCGAACGAAAAACTATTTGTTCGGAAGGAAATGGTAATCATTTATTCCCGCCCGGGGCGCAGAACGTAGAGATCAAGTACACCGGTCTTCGCGAGGGCGAGAAACTCTACGAAGAAGCCATGAACGAGTTGGAAGGCACGAAGCCCACATTCCACGAGAAGATCCATATCGCCCAGGTTCGCGAGTATGACTACGACGAGGTCTCGCGCGAAATTGACGACCTGGTCGAAACCGCCAAGACCTTCAACAAGATGGAGACCGTCCGCAAGATGAAGCACATCGTCCCGGAGTGCAAGAGCAATAATTCGGTGTATGAGGTGCTGGACAATAAGGGTTAACGGTTAACAGTTAACAGTTAACAAGGGCACAACAATAAACTCCTAGGGTATGAAAACGATAGGCAAAGTAAACCCAGCACAGGCATATATTGAAGGCATGCTTTGGGCTGCATACGGCGTGAAAATCTTCAGCGAGAACGTGGCTGAATGGCAGATAGAGGCCGTGAAGAAGTATGCCAAGAAACTGAAGGAGGAAGAGATAGAGCATTCTGCACTGACTGCAGCAGAGAAAGATGAGCAGAAGAGGTTGTGGAAGAGATGGATAGACGAAACGACCAATGGTTTCAAAGAGGTGCTGAAGAAAGAGGGGCGGATGAAGCAGATCGTGTCGGAGTTCAAGAGCAACGACTAGGTGTGTGAGGTGAAAGATTTCGAGAAGGGAAAATGAGAATAAAGTAGATTTTGAAAGGCGTTTGAGAGTTTTTGACTGTTGAAAATAATAATGTATTTCCTTATAGACGAAGAATATGAGTAGTGCAACAGAATCAGTAGAGATTACTTCAAAAGGTATCCGGAAGGTGTTGAACAAATATACTCCTCAGCGTGCCATCGCAGAATATATCTGGAATGGTTTCGATGCTCATGCAAAGGAGGTACGGATATATACTGAGAGCGAGAAGCTATACGATAGCATTATTAGTGTCAAAGTGAAGGATGATGGTGATGGAATCGTATATGAGATGTTGCCTGTTGCTTTCAAACGTTTTTACGAATCACATAAGTCTGTAAAAGGTAATGTTGACAGTCGGTTTTCAAGAGGGAAAAACGGGTATGGGAGATTTACATTTTTCAAATTCGCTAACAATGTGGAATGGCATACGATATATAAAAAGGGTGAAGAATTCTTTCAGTTTAGTATTGATATCAATAGTCATAAATTGACGGATTATCATGCTGTAGCCCCTGAGCAGGTTGCAGCCGATGCAACCGGAACAGAGGTGGTTTTTACAGACATTAATAATGATGATTTGTCAACTCCGTGGGTTAACGAAAAATTGATTCCACACCTTCGCGCGGAGTTTGCTTGGTACTTCAAGGTGTATCCTGAAAGGAAACTCTACATTAACGATGAACTGTTAGATTGTTCCTCCGTTATAGCTGACAGCGAGATTTTTGACCAGCCCATCGAATTGGATGGTGTTGACAATGAACTGTTCCACATCTATTATTTTCAGTGGTCACAGAAACCACAAGATGAATACTCGCGGTTTTACTATATGGATGTGGATGGCAATCTGAAATGTCAAAAGACAACTCACTATAACAATAAAGGTGACTTTTTCTGGCACAGTGTCATCGTGAAGAGCACGTTCTTCAATAGTCTGGCTGACATAGAGGATGATGAAAATAGCTTGTTCTCAACACTTCCAGAAAGACGGGTATTCAAAGCGCTGAATGATAAGTTAAATGAGTTTTTAGGATCTAAACGGCGTCCATTCTTAAGAGCAAAAGCAGAAGTGATGGTCGGGGAGTTTGAATCGGAGAACCTTTTTTCATTCATTGGTACATCGCCTTGGGAAGAAAGTAGGAAAACCTACTTGCAGAGTTTTATTAAAGAGCTTTATGAGGTTGAACCTGCTGTGTTTACCAAACTGAATGCTGCGCAGAAGAAGATATTTATCCGGCTGTTGGCACAAGTGATGGATACGGATCATAATGGCAGCCTGTTCAAGATTCTTGGCGAGTTAGTTGATTTGGAGCAGGACGATAAAGACAAGTTTGCAAGCATCCTGGAAACTACTAAACTGAGAAGTATCGTTGCGACGATTCGGTTGATAGAAGATAGGCTTGAAACAATAAAGGCACTGAGAATGGTGAACTTTGACCATTCGTTGAAAGCGGGCGAAGTGAAACATCTGCAAAAACTAATTGAAAAGCATTATTGGATTTTTGGCGAGGAGTATAGATTTGTAGGCTCTGAAAACGTAAAGTTTCAGGAAGCATTGAATCGGTACAAGTACATTCTGCATGGTATAAGTGAAGAAGAGTACATCAATCATCGAGACAAGTATAAAGAAATGGATTTATTTGTCACGGGACAAGAGTATAGATATGGAGGACCTTATAACCAGTCTCTCCCTAAAAGAAGTTGACTCTGGTTTAACGTTATTACTGGTATAGGTTGACTTTCGTCGTTATCCCTGTTTTTGGTTGTTTCCCAGGTCTTATCCCGTTCAGGGGTTGACTGGAGGGCGTAGCCCGGAAGAAGACCCCTGAACGACG
>ODAI013717848.1_pt1 | contig 15930 bp, 9 predicted proteins | sample 1539321 | NCBI WGS metagenome assembly ODAI01 (sample SAMN02144231, study PRJEB22623) | gut metagenome | biome: sheep rumen | host: Ovis aries | place: New Zealand
GGTTTGATTCCACCTTGTCTGAAAACGAAGCTGTTCAATTTTCAAAAGAAAATGAAAGGCCTTTTGATGAGTCATAAGCTTTTGAAGTCCCTCAAGCTCCAAAAAGGGCTGTATTTCTTCTTCCAGCTCTACGCGAATTTCCGATAAACGCTCACTTTCATTTACAAGAGAAAGCATTTCCATTTCGCGGATTGTTGCATATTTATGAGCAGCATTATATACCTTAAGAGAAGGCTGCAGCTCCTTTGGAAGGGAAAAAGAACCAGCCTTTTGTCCAACATAAATTGTAAAATTAGAAAAAAGCTCTTCATCATCAATTATATTTTTATATTGATTTAATACCCATTCGTTAAGACGCATATATTCATCTGGGAATTCCTTTCTTAACATCTGTTGAACAGGAGCTTTGATATCACATAAGGAAATTTTACGAAGTAAATCAAACAAGGAAGCATAAATAATCCAAAGCCAGTCTATTTTCCTTCCCTTATTTTCTTCATATTTGCCAATAATATAAGACAGGACCATTTTTTCAGCGGCCTTATCCATTTCTACAAGATCAAAAGGACGGATAAGGTCGTTCCAACGCTGTATGGAAAAACCTTCAAATATTTTAAGTGCAAACTCTTTATTCATAAACTAATTACTCAGTCCCTTCTTATGGTCAGCATCCATTTTATCTTTCCATACAAGAGCTTTTCTTTTTACTTCCTCTGCCTGCTCAGCATTGCCAACGGCAATATAAAGACGACGGAGAGCCAAAAGATAACGGATACCATTTCTCATATCATCAATTCGACGGGAAGACATTTCATACTTATCGCGATAAGCAGTTGCAGAATCACTAAGCATCTGAATAATTAATCTAACATATAAAACTGTGGTTTCGTAATGCAGACTTGAAGGATCAAAATAATCCTTGGCACAAGTCTTCATATCCAAAAGATTTTTTGCAACCGTTGTAAAACGACCTTCAAGCTCTACAAAAGACCATCGCCATTTACTGTTATCTCCGAAGGCATCTTTTAAAAGGTTGATTGCAAGGCCCAGCTTTCTTACAATCATATAACGTCTTGCTATTGCAACATTCTTTAGTCTTTCAAGCTTATCTGTTAAATCTGAATAAGGAATATCTATTCCATCAGTAACTAAATCTTCAAGATAAATAACAGCTTTATAAAGAGTTTTTCTTGCATCATTTAAGGCATCGTTATTTTTTACATCCATAACCTTAAGCGCAAGACTATTTAAAGCCATATAGAGAGAGGAAACATAAATCATATCTTCACATAAGAGCAGCTTTTTGTTTTCAAAATCAACATCACCCTCATGCATACCATTGGACATAGTTTTTTCTTTTTCCAAGGTGGCATTTATTTTATCCTTATAAGGCTGAATTGCCTCGTTAAAGTGAAGTCTTGATTCTTCTGATACTTTTGCCATTACATTCCTCCGCTATATTTTTCTAGAAGAGTGCGCGCATGCTGCAGCGACTGTTCCGTATCTGAATCTCCAGAAAGCATGCGTGCAATTTCTGCAACACGAGCTTCTCCTTTAACCTCAAAAACATTAGAAGAAGTTAGCTCTCCGGAAACAGTTTTCTCTATCTTAATCTGATTATCGGCATAAACTGCTATGCTCGCTAGATGTGTTATGGCAAAAACCTGTCTATTTTTTGCCAAATTCTTCATATGAGCACCTACGGCAACAGCAACTTCTCCTCCAATTCCTGTATCGACCTCATCAAAAATTAAAGTATCTACAGAATCATTTTGTGCGAAAATTGTTTTTAAAGCAAGCATTACTCGCGAAAGTTCACCGCCAGAAGCAATTTTAGAAAGAGGTAAAGGTGGATTTCCAGGATTTGCACTGATTAAAAATTCAATATCATCTTTTCCATAAGGACCGCAGAGTTGTTCAAGGGCGGAACCTTCCTTTTGTTTTACACTCACCACAAAACGAGTTGATGCCATTCCAAGCTTTGCCAAAATTGCACATATCTCCGAATTAAGAAGCTGTGCTGCGGCAATACGCTTTTTTGAAAGCAGGTCTGCAGAGGCTAAAACATCGTGTTCAAGGGCTTTTATTTCTGCAGCAAGGTTTTCACGAAGTTTATCGCTATCGGCATTTTCTTCAACAAAGGTCTGTGCATCTTTTAGATAATCAAAAACCTCTTTTAGAGGTGCATTTACAGAAGAAGCATACTTTTTTTTCAGGTTATAAATAAGAGAAAGTCTGTCTTCTACCTCCTGCAAGCGGTTAGGATCAAAAACAAGCTTACTTTGATAAGTAGAATATTCTTCTGCAAGGTCTGAAAGCTCATAAAAAGCAGATTCTAGTCTTTCTTGCAAAGGAGAAAGAGATTTATCAAGCTCAGAAAGATGAGAGCTGTCTCTTAAAAGTCTTTTTAAAACAGGAATAATTGATGCTTCGCCGGAAGAAAGTGTATTATTTACGGAATCTACGTCGGAAAAGATTTTTTCGAAGGAAGAAAGCCTGCTCTCTTCCTCTTCAAGGCTTACATCTTCATCATTTTTTAATTTGGCTTGAGTGATTTCTTCAATTGCAAACTGCATCATATCAAGCTTACGGAGTCTTTCTTTATCGGACAAGGAAAGCTCAGAAAGCTTTCTGCGTTTTTCTACAAGCTCAGCATATTTTTTTGTAAAGGCCAGAACTTCATTCTTTATTCCCGCTCTTGCATCTAAAAACTTTCGATGTTCAGGAACCTTCATTAACGACTGATGTTCATGCTGACCGTGAATATCAATTAAAAAAGAAGAAAACTGTACTAAATCTGCACGAGTTACTGGAGTAGAATTTATCCAGGCAGCACTTTTTCCAGAATCACGGATAAAACGATGTATGATTACACGGTTATTTTCCATTTCAATTCCGTGTAAATTAAGCCACTGAGCAGCACTTTCAATCTCATCTTCCTGGAAAACAGCCTTGTTGTCAGAATCTTTTATATAGAAGGTTGCAGAAACAGAGGCCTCGGAGCAGCCGCTTCTAATCTGCTGAATCTCTGCTTTTCCGCCAAGCAAAAAAGAGAGAGCTCCAATGAGAATAGATTTTCCAGCACCAGTTTCCCCGGAAAGAACAGTAAAACCTGTATTAAATTCAATATAATCAGATTCAATAAGGGCAAAATCCTTTATTGTCAAATCTTCAAGCATAAGGTCCTCCAGACCAGTTCAGTTTTGAACGTAAGGCACTGTAAAATTTTTCTTCGGTTGCACACAAAAGCTTAACCTTTTTTTCAAATCTTCTTACAGAAATTGTGTCGCCACATTCTAAAGAAAAAGGCTCCTGTCCGTCTACGGTAACGGCATAAAGCTTAGTTCGACTTTTTTCTACAGTGATTTCAATTTTTCCATCCATTCCAAGCACAATGGGGCGGCTGGACAAAGAAAAAGAATTAATAGGTGTAAAAACAAAGGCATTCAGAGTTGGAGAAAGAATTGGACCTCCGGCAGCTGCTGAATAAGCAGTTGAGCCGGTTGAGGTTGCAACTATTACACCATCAGCCTTTAGCTTACACAGGGGTAAATTATCGTATTTTACAGAAAGCGAAACCGTAGAAGCACCGCGTTTTCCAAATATTACTGCATCATTTAAAGCTAAGGATGAATAAACAGTTTCATTCTTACGTTGAACTTCCACAGAAAGCATTGAACGCTCTTCTATTACATAATTTTCCTTTAGACACTCTTCCAAAGCTGTTTTCCAGTTTTCCGGCTGAACACTGGCAATAAAACCAAACTGTCCCAGGTTTACCGGAAAAACAGGAATATCTTCTGTAACAGAATTTCTGGCAGCAAAAAGTACGGTTCCGTCACCACCAAGGGTAATAACAAGATCATAGCCAGAAAAGGAAACATCGCCTGCGAAGCCATCAAAATCATAAAGAACAGTTTCTATTCCCTGATTTTTAAGAAAATTATCTATTGTTTCAGCCAGACTTAGTGATGCTTCTTTACTTATATTTACGATGACAAGAACTTTTTTCATGCTACTCCGTTATTACGGCAAAGAACCAAGAACCTTTACTATTTTTGCACTCTCTGCATGTGTAAGTCGCGGATATAAAGGAAAATGAACACAACGCAAATACAAAGATTTTGCATGAATGCAGTGTTCTGATAAGTCATCATTCAAGGCTATTACGGAACCTTCATAGGCCAGTTGAATTTCTATATCCTTTTTTGCCGTATACTGTTTTACATCCTTATAAGATGAAGAAAGCACCAGAGGAAAAGAACTTGCTGTAGAGCCCTGATCTATTTCGCGGGCATACATTTTATGTCTGCCTACCATACAGGCTCTTTGATACAAAGCAAAAATTTCTTTTCGAGTATTCTCGTTACGAGGATACTCACGTATCTGAACTAAAGCCAATGCAGAATTGATATCCGGTAATAAATCTGTAAGAGGCATTTCTTCAAGTATATGCTTCAGAACAATCCACTCGCGGCGTCCTGGTGCAAGAAGAACAGCACCACCTCCGGCGGTAATTACATCTCTTTCTTCAAGTCCGAGAATTGTAAAAACACCAAAGGTCCCTACCTGAATACGGTCCTCAGTTTCATTTCCGTTTTCGTCTTTCTGAGCAATAGAAGCCCCTGCGCTTTGAGAAATATCCTCGATTACAGGAATTCCAAGCTGACAGATTGCCTGAAGGTCAGGGACGACTCCTTCTGTTTCATGCAAGATAAGAAGACTTCCGCCTTCCTTAATGCCGTTTTCAACAATTTCTGGAGAAACTAAGCCATTAGACTCGTCTACATCCAAAACAAGAGGTTCAAAGCCCATAGACAAAAGAGTCTGATACTGCCAGGCTGGTGCCAATGCAGAAATCATAACCTTTTTTCCACCTTCAAAGCCAAGAGCTTTAATTGCATATTTTAAGGCAATAGAAGGACTGCGAAGAGCAACTGCTCCATCGCACTTAATAAATTCTTTAACCTGCTGGATTAATTTGCTGTTTAACTCGCCTGGTCCGATTTTTTCATCAACCATACAAGTTAAAACAGCATCCATTTCTTTTCTACGAATAGTTGTGCTGTATGTTGGTATCATTATTGAACTTCGATAATACTCTGTAATTCTTTTGCATTGAATAATTTACGGGTATTCAACATAATCAGGTACCCCTGCTTTTCGCGAATAACACCTTCAATATATTCAGTTCCAATTCCACTGAGCATCTGAGGCGGTTCTTTTACCTCTTCTGCTTTTACGGTTACAACGCGTTCAACCTTATCGATAATAATACCGATTTTATTTCCATCAATATTTAGGATTATAAAACCGCCTTCAATTTCTGCATCATCTGAAGAACGGGTTAAGGTCTGAAGCTTAAAGCGCTTGTGTAAATCAATGATAGGAATAATTTCCCCACGAAGATTTATAATTCCTTCCACATAGAATGGAGCATTAGGAATAACACGAACATTCTGAAGGCGTACTATTTCTTTTACATCCATGATGTTTACACCGTACAGCTCTTCTCCAAGATGAAAAGTTACTAACTGAAATTGTGATTCACCAGCCATATTTTACTCCTGTTCTACGTTCGCATAACTTGCAATGCAAATTATCTAGTAATCTTTCTATATATAATACTCCGAAAAGCCAGTTTTTGCAATGCAAAGATTTATTATTCGATATTATTTTTTAGTCAACTGTAAAGAGAGTTACCCCAATAACCTTCTTTATTCCCGCTGCTTTTAATACCTGAGCACACGATTCAAGGGTAGCACCAGTGGTGCTTACATCATCTATAAGACAGACCTCCTCTGGAATTTTTCCCAAAAAAGGCTTTAAGACCCTCTGCATTTTCTTAGATGAAACAAGAGCGTAAGCATTTTTTGTCTTAGCGAACCTTTCTTGTCTGCTTAATTTTTTCTGCTCCTGCAGGGATAATCTTTGGAGGATTGAGAGAACCTTAAAGCCATAATGCCATTTCAAAAAGCTCGTAAGTTCATCTATCTGGTCCCAGCCCTTTTTTCTAATTTTTCCCTTTCTGGCAGGAACTGGAACAATAACCTTTATTTCCATATTCCTAAGAAAGCAGGATACTTTTTTGGCAAAAAAAGCAGAAAGACAACGCATCCCCCTTATTTTCCAATCAAACAAAAGAGTTTTATTCCAAAGCCGGTAAGAATACAATGGAAAAAGTCGGTCAAGATAAAGAAAAACACTTTCTGTACGACATTTCATACATTTATCATGAAGAGAAAGAAGCTCTTTTCCACAAACACGACAACGGCTCTTATTCCAGTCTTTGGCTATAGAAAAATAGCGCACCTGGCAGCTCTTACATAAAGGAGTAAGAATTGTATAGGTCCCACACACCAGGCAGGAATTTCCTCCAGCTAAAAGAGAAAGAAAATAACGCAGCTGCTGTAGAATCAGCTCTTTTACTTCAAAAACAAATCGCTTCACATATATATAATAGACTGCGATATGTCAAAAAGTACCAATTTTTTGAAAAAAAATTAAAGACCAGAAAGAGCTTTTTTCCAGCGTGCTATATTTTGCAAGGCATTAATTGGTGTAAGATTATCTATATCTGCAGAAAGAATTTCTGAAATAATTAATTCTTCATCGCTAAAGAGGCCTGGAGTAACTGGTTCAACTCTCTTTTTTTCAAGCTTCTTTTCTGGAATATCATTGAGAATTAAAGGATTGTTTGAAGCAAGATTTTGAAGATAGGCTAAAATCTGATTTGCCCGATCAATTACCTCGGCAGGAAGACCTGCAAGCTTTGCGACATGAATACCATAGGAATTTTCCGTTACCCCTTCTTTCACGCGTCTCAAGAAAACAACAGAACCATTTTGCTCCAGTACATCCATGCAAAGGAAAACAAGAGCTTCATGCTGCATACGAGAAAGCTCGTGATAATGAGTTGCAAAAAAAGTGCGACACTTTATTTCATCTAACAGATATTCAGAAACAGCTCTGGCTATTGCAAGTCCATCTTCGGTTGAGGTTCCCCGCCCTACTTCATCCATAATTACAAGAGAATGACAGGTTGCACAATGAAGAATATTTGCAGTTTCTGTCATTTCCACCAGGAAGGTAGATTCGCCTTTTGCAAGGTTATCAGAGGCACCAACACGACAAAAAATTCTATCTACAATGCCAATTTTTGCATAAGAAGCTGGTACATAGGAACCTGTTTGTGCAAGCAAAGCAATAAGTGCATTTTGTCGTAAATAGGTACTTTTCCCAGCCATATTAGGTCCTGTAATAAGGGCAAAAGACGGCTTGTCATCATTATCTGCAGAAAGAGAAGCTGAGTTTGCAACAAATTCCCCAATTGGAAGATGTTTTTCTACAACAGGATGTCTACCATCTTTTATTTCAAATACACAGGAATTGTCAATTTCAGGTCTTACCCAATTATTCTGAATTGCTGCTACTGCAAGAGAGCAGGAAACATCGGTATAAGAGACTTCATCTGCGATTTGAAGAAGATATGGTATATATTTTTTTAGAGAGTTGCGGATTTCTACAAACAGGTCTCTTTCAAGCTCCAGAATTTTTGTAGAGGATTCATTCAACTCCTGTTCAAGCTCCTGCAGTCTTTGAGTTGTATAACGATCTCCGTTTACCAGAGAACGACGCATAATAAAATGAGGAGGAACAGAAGAAAGCTTTCCCTTAGAGACTTCAATAAAATAACCGAAGGCTCCTGTATATTTAATTTTTAAGGTTGAAATACCAGTTTTTTCTTTTTCTTCAGCTTCGTAATCAGCCAAAATCTGATTAAAATTATCGTGAATAGACCGCCAATGGTCCAAATCTTCTGACCAGAGAGGCCGGATAATTCCACCTTCGGTAAGAGATGTAGCAGGATTATCTAAAATTGATTTTTCAATTAATTCGCAGATTTCAAGAGACTGGTCTGAAGAAACAAAAGAAAAATCATAAGCATTTAGATATTCCTTTATTTTTGCCCAGGCTCTAAGACTTGAAGATAAGGCAAGAAGATTTTTTGCATGAGCCTTATCCATTGCTATTCGCCCAGCCAGACGTTCAATATCTAAAATGTCTGATAAATCATTTTTTACCTTATCTAAAAGCTGGCGGTTATCGTAAAAAGTAGAAATATACTCTTGTCTGGCTTCTATTTGATTAATATTTGTTAATGGAAAAAGAAGCCAGTTTTTAAGCAGTCTTCCGCCCATAGGAGTTTTTGTAAAGCTTACACATTCAAGCAAAGAAAACTGGCTGCTTCCATCCCGCATATTTTCTGTAATTTCCAGATTTCTGCGGGATGAATCATCCAGCATTAAAAATTCTTCATCAGAATAGACTTCAATAGAAGAAACATGAGGAATTGCTGAATTAGTTGTTTTTTCAAGATAATCAAGTAAAAAGCCGGCAGGAACAATTTCTGCAGAATCTGATTCCAGACCAAAGGCTTTTAAATTTACTGTGTTAAACTGACGAAGCAGTTTTTGATAAGAAAGCTCCAAAGAAAAATCCCAGTCCGGATAGAAGGAAACTGAAATGTGAGAATTTAACGAAAGAGCTGATTGAATAGCTTCGTTCTTTTTTAAAGATAAGGGTAAAAGTATTTCACTGGGCTTTGCACGGTTTAATTCTTTGGCAAAGGCTTCGCTCATCTTGGAAGCTGGCCAGGAAGTAACACGAAAGACTCCTGTACTTACATCGATATAAGCAAAAGCTGTTTTTCCTTTAGTAATTGAAAGTGCAGCCAGATAGTTTGCCTTATAACCGTCAAGGTACTCTTCTTCGACAGCAGTTCCTGGAGTTATAATTTCCACTACCTTGCGCTCTGCAATTCCCTTTCCCCCCTTTGGAATCTCGCCGACCTGTTCGCAAATTACAATTTTTTTTCCAAGTCGCAGAAGGCGGGCAATGTAGATTTTCGCTGCATGATAAGGAATTCCACACATAGGCTGACCCGCCCTGTGTGTAAGTGTTAAATTTAATAGAGTTGAAACTTCCCTGGCATCGTCATCAAACATTTCATAAAAATCGCCAAGGCGAAAAAAAACAACTTCAAATTTATACTTTTCTTTAATGCCCCTATACTGAATCATCATAGGGGTAAGAGTCTGTTCTTCTGCCATTAGAGTTTACAATCCTAGTTCAGAAATAACTTGCGCAGTAATATCAACGGAAGAAGAATACCAGAGGATTGCATTTGCATCTTGAAGGCTTAAAATCATACTGTAACCTCCACTTTCTGCAATCTTTGCAAGTGTATTATACAAGGTCTTGTAAAAATCATCTGAATTTTGCAGATTCTTTTGCATAAGCTCCAGTTCTACGTTTTTGGCATTTGTATATTCTGTAAGGTAATCCTTTTTCTTTGCAATCTCAGCTTCTGTTTTTAGAACAGCAGCATCATTTCCAGAATTTTCGTAATCAAGCTTTTTCTGCTGTAATTTACGCAAATCTTCCATCTGCTTATCAATTTCTGACTGAAATTCATTTTTCTTTTTTTCATAATTTCTTACAGGAGCAGAATTTCTATAGTAAGCGTTATAAACTTTTGCTGTATCTACCACACCAAATTTTGTAATCTGTTGAGCAAAAATTGGTAAAGCAGAAAAAAGGAGAAGAAGAACAATAGTTTTTACCTTTAAGCTTCGATTCATACAAATCATATTTTATTCCTTATTAAAATCTTATCGCTTTTTATTTTAGCGATTTGTTATATTAAATGAAAGTACAAACTGGAATGGGTTTGCATCATACTTTGGACTTCCATCTTGAACTCTAAATCTCCAGGCAAATAAAAGATGGAGAGGGAACTGAGGAACAAGGAATCGGATTCCAGGACCATAACTAAAATAGAAGTCTTCGATAGAAAGTGAAGAGGCTTCTGAAAGTGTATTTTTAAGCGCAGCGGCATCGAAGAAACCGTCTATACCAATAATTCCAGGAACAATTGGCATACGAAGCTCGAATCTGTTTGAAAGCATAAACTGGCCTTTTGAAGAACGATAAGCTTCTGTCCAGCCTCGGCCATTAAACATTCCATCTATATAAAGCTTGTTCGATTCACTAATTCCACTTTCTGTTGGGAAAAGACAATGAATACCGGTATAAGCTGCAAATACAAGCTTAAAGGACCAGGCGTCTGTAACTGGTAAATCCATAAGCTTTAGATAACCTTCAAGCTTTGTATCACTGCGAAGGAAGAATTCCTTTTCAATTCCTGGAAGAAGACCATACCAGGTAAGACGCTCACTGGCAAACCAGCCTTTAGATGGATCGTAAGACAGGTCACGGTTATCTACAGAAAATGAAGTAAAGATAGAGTTTACAAGACCAATGCGGTTGGCATACATTGAAACTCCGGTATCTACCGGAACATATAGTCCCTGATCGTAAATATTATCAACAACAGAGTTTGTAAGTCCGCCACCCAAAGAAAGAATTGCATAGTCCAAAGCCCAGCGTCTACCAAGAGCAGAACTCAGAGAAGCAGACAAGCCTTCGTAATTCATGTAATAAAAACGCTGACTCATGTTCAGGTTAGGATCCCAGAAATTTACAAGAGAAGTGGCATATGTATGACTTAAAGACAGGGTTTGACTAAAGGAAATCGGAAGATTTCCAATCCAGCCCTGAGAATATGTAAAATCCAGTGACTGTTCAGAATTTGACAGTGTAATAGAAGAAGAAATTGTTTTTCCTTCACCAAAGAGGTTTGAATTTTCAATCTTAAAGAAAAGTGAAATTGGAAGCTTATCAGGCTCTGTAACGCCAGAGAAGGTCATACCAAAATTTAGGGATGAAGTTGACTGCTCTTCTACATTCCAGACAAGGTCGACAAGATTTTCTTCAGAACCAGGCTGAGGTTCTGGAACTACGTTAGAAAAGTAACGAAGATTCATAAGATTTCGAAGACCGTTTATAATCTTATCTCGGGAATAAATATCACCGCTTTCAATTGGAATTTCTCGAGTAATTACATACTCTTTAGTTTTGGAATTTCCCTTAATAATAATGTTTTCTACATGGCTTCGCGAATGCTCGCGAATATCAAGCTTATAAGATATTTCATGGCGGTCGGAATCCTTTATAGGAGTTGGATAGAATTCGTTATTCATATATCCATTTTCCTGATAAACCGCAACAAGGGCACTTAAATCTTCCTGAAATTTTGTTTCATTATAAACAGCACCCACTTTTAATTTTTGCTGACGGATAAGATCTTTTTCAGAAAAAACTTCATTTCCAGAAATTTGAAGTCCGGCATAAGTGTACTGGGCACCTTCCTGAATTACAAAGTTAATTGTTATTTCATTACGCTGCTTTTCTTCATTAAGCTCGCTTTGAATATCTGTATCCAAAATATTTACATCTGCATAACCGCGTTCACGGTAGTAGGTAATAATTTTCTGCTTATCAAGCTCTAAGGTTGAAGGCTGGTAGGCACCATCTTTAAAAAGTCCAACTTCTTTAGATTCAAGCTTATTTTTAAGACTTCTGGAAGAAACGATGTTATTCCCTGTAAAACGAATTTCTTTAATTACAGTACTGGCACCTTCATTAATAATAAAGGTTACCTCTACCCCATTTTCTTTTTCTTCAATTTTGTGAGAAACACTAGAGCTTGTATAGCCTTTCTGCAAATAGTAATTTCGGATAATTCGTTCGTCAACTAAAACCTTTGATTCTACACAGATGTCGCTGGCTTTCATTTTAATTTGTTCGCGAAGCTCGCCGTTTCTGATTTTTTTATTACCGCTAAAGTTAATTGCCGAAATAACAGGCTTTTCAACAACTTCAAATTCCAAAAGGACAGTATTATTATTTGCAGAAGCATGCTTGGCATAAGGTGTAATATCTTCAAAAAATTCAAGGGCATAAAGGCGGTCCACAACTTCTGTATAGGTATCAACAGTAAATTTCTGATTGATAAAGGAACTTGTAATTCCAGTTAGCTCTGATTTCTTTACGTTTTTTAATCCATTAAATTCAATTTTAGAAATTGGCTGATCCCAATACCATTCAGAATCATCTTGTGCAGATAAAAAAGATACACAAGCAATTAAAAAGAATAAAATAGAAACGATTTTACGATTCATCTTTTTCTCCAATTATCAAAATGCATATTTCCACGATAGCGTAAGCGACGGAGAAGGTACAAATTGATTTTGTAATAATGCGTTAATGTCAGGAGCCAAATTTACGCGAATATTCGCGAAAGGAGACTCCAGTTCCATGCCAATTTCCGGCTGGAACACGATGTTTCCGGTAGAATTCATATTGCTGAAAATGCCTTCATCCAGTGAAAGATGAAGCATGGCATCTACATACAAAGAATTTGCCAGATACTTACCTATATAAACAGTTGAATTGTCTAAAAAGTTACCGACTGTGATATTTTCTTTAGATAAGGCCCCTGAAACACCCATATTCAGCGTATTTTGTAGAACATTTGTACGCACAGAAAATATATCAAAATTAAGCAAGTCGCGCAACTTGTTTTCTGCCTGACGGACAAGTGTCGATTGAAGGGCATAATCGCTGGCCGCAAAGAGGAAGCTTGTTGCAGAAGAAGAATCTGCAACAGTAATTTGACCTAAAAGGGCAAGAATTTCGTTTTCAGATTTAGCAGGAATGGACGAAAACTTTGGATTTAAGTTTGAAACAAACTGATTTTCAACTTCCATTACAATTTTTACGTTTTGGCCTCTTTCATCCTTTTCTCTGGTTTCGGCAGTTAAAGTAATTTGAGGATTAGAAATATCTGAAGGATTAAATTTAATACTTCCGGATTTTATGTAAAAGTTTCTGTTCAGATAAGCAATATCACCTGATTTTAACTGCAGATTTCCATCAACAATATATTCTTCTTCATCCTGATTAATTCTAACCTGCATTTTTGTATTAGGAACAAAGACGCAGCGCAAAATAGGGTCAAAGTTTACAGAAGCATGGGTTCCAAGAGTCAGCTCTAAATCTGTAGAAAGCAGAATTGGAGAGGCGGCTGAATCATAAGAAGGCTGATTTGAAAGAGTTGAAAGAGAAGACAAACCGGAAGAAATTGAGAGATTTTCACCAAAAATGCTGCCGGAAACTTCTATAAAAGGAAGCTCGCAGAAAAGATTAATATCGGCAGAAATATCTCCATCCATTTTTACAAAAGGAGTAACAAGCTTTACCGGGAAGGTATTTTTTACAGTTTTTATATTTCCTTCCATATGATCTAAAACCCACTTATTAAGGTAAATCATAAAAGAAAGCTCCAGCTGATTTCCTTTTTTGGTTTTAAACCTTGTTGCAGGAATTTCTATTTCATTGTTTACAATATTAATCATAAGATTTTGGGCAGAAAGCTTCTGATTTGTAAAGGACGGAAGCCTTATTTCCGGAGAATCAAAGAGGAAAAAGCCGTTTAATTCAGGATCAGCAACAGAGCCTGTAATAATTGCAGTTCCACTGAGCATACATTTTTCAAAAACAAGAAGATCATCAATTGCAAAATATTCATTTATTTTTCTTAAATCTACAGAAAGGTCATACATTTCTATATTTGCAAGTTCAGAATTTACAAAACCGTCAATTTTTGCCTGAGCAAAGCTTTTATTATCAAGGTTAAGCTCCAGAATTCCATCCAGAGAATAACTGCCGCTAAGTCCGATATTATCTGAGGAAAAAATAGAAAAACGGCGGTCTGAATAAAGCATGGAAAGTTCAAAAGGAAATTTCTTTTTTATCACCTTTCCCTTCATATCATTTGCCGTTAAACGAAGGCTAAAGGAATCTGGAATAAAGCCCTTTTCTGGAATAATAGTATTCCCCAGCTCCAGAGTAACAGGAATTTCAAGTCCATTATCCATCATTCCCATACTAATAGTTCCGTTTCCATGAAGGGTAAAATCTTCCAGAGAAGCTTCTCCACTTATGTCTGCAATTTTCACTCCGGAATATTCGACATTTAAATCTGTTACATTTATAAAGCGGTCCTCCAGAATAATATTTCCGCTGGTCTGAAGTAAATCGTTTGTGATGAACATGGAGGCCGAGTCTATAGTAAGTGCAACATAAGGATGTTCTAGAGTACCAGCAGCAAAAAGAGAACCGCTAATCATATTATTTTCATGCTGCTCAAGGACAAAACGGTTTAAACTGAAGGAATTCATTTGCAGCTGAAGATTTATATAGAGGTTTTTTAAAAGATTTTCACCATTGTCTAGAGGAAGATTTTCCGGATTAGAAATAGTACCATCCAAAAGCAAACTTTCATCTGACAAAGGATTTTTTACATTCAGCATTACCCCGACAGATTCGAAGGAGTTTTTGCTAAGATTAAGCATTAAGTCTGCACTACCCTCCAAAGCTGAATAAAAATCTGTATAGGAAATGGAATCAATTTGAGCTCCATATTTTGTAGCATTTCCAGATAAAATTATGCGGGGAGCAACCGAAAAAGAAGAGGCAGCTTCTTCTGCTTCAAAACGAGCAAGCTGTAGGACAGGCCCATTTTCTTCATCATAATTAAAATTCATGTCGGTGGTAAAAATAAAGGAATGATTCATAAGGGAAACAGGAAAGTTTTCCATTATAATATGGCCACCAAAAACATTTTTCTGGGGGAATCTAAGCTGAAAATCAAAGCCATAATCACCACTTATATTACAAACCTCCGGCATATAAGTTCCGGAAAAATGATAAGGAATTGAAGCACTTTGCAAATTTACATCAAAAAATAAATCTGAAGAATCAGGATTTTTATCCAGACTGGCACTTGCTTCCAGAGCATAGGAGCCTAAAACTAAAGAAAGCTGATTGAGCTGAATATTCTGGTCGGTGCCGTTTACAACAAGCAAAAGAGCCTGATTATCTTTTTTAGTATTTGCAAGCATTACATAAGGTACATTATAAGAAAGAGACTTAAAATCTGTAGAAAAATAAAGGTCTCCGGTAAGTACATATGGAGATAGAGAATGCGAAAAAGACTCTACATTAGAAGCAGCCTTTCCTTCTAAAAATTGAGCTGCGAATTGGGCTATACTGTCCAAATACAAGGATGATAAAGTAACGTTCGACTGAATATAATTTGACTTTGTAAGATAGCTTCCGTCCAGATGCAGTTGAGCCGGTTCTGTTTCTTCCGAATGAGTATAATCAGAAAGATCCAGAACAAAATCAAAAGAATCTGTCTGTGGTAAAAAGGAAAGCTCTAATGCCGTCAGAGATTTTGTTCCAATAAATATCTGAGGAGAAAAAGCCTTAAAGCCTTTATTGAGCGAGTCAAAATAAATTTCTGTAGAAATTGTATTTTGATTATTAAGAACAAGATAAGGAAGGTCAAAATAGCCGGAAAGCTGCAGGCTTGAATATACAAGAGAAAGATTTGCCCTGGCCGAACAGCGGGGGCCATATAAAGAAAAGTCTGTTAATTCAAGGCTTTTTTCGTTTCCATACAAAGAAAATACAAGATCTGCACTTTGCGGAATTATCTGAGAAGGAATATGAAGCTTTGTATCTGAAACATAAGAAGCAGTATTTTCAAGATAATTAAATTTTAAGATAGAATCTGTTATAAGAGTAAAATCCTTGAGCTTTCGAAGCCCCTTTTGTTTTGTGCTGATGTTTACAAGAGCCAGCGGGTTTAATTTGTCTGCCTTAAGCTGAGCATTAATATCCCCGCTTCGTAAATTTATGTCTGCACCTATAGAAACGGGATTAACAGACTGGATTGTACGAAGTCCAATAACATTATCATTGTAATCTACATGAAGATTCAGCTTATTTAGTCTGATATCGCCGTTAGTCAAATCTGAAAGCTTAAGGGTAAACTGAGAATTATCAAGAATGTCTGTAAGATTTCCGGAAAGCTCCAGACGACAGGAAAGATTCTGCTTAAAATCTTTTAACAAGGCCTTTGCCGAAGAAGAAAGCTGCACATTTAGCATTTTTTTA
>ODAI010651154.1_pt1 | contig 15929 bp, 8 predicted proteins | sample 1539321 | NCBI WGS metagenome assembly ODAI01 (sample SAMN02144231, study PRJEB22623) | gut metagenome | biome: sheep rumen | host: Ovis aries | place: New Zealand
GAAGCGGACCACGTAAGTACGGCCACCGGTGAAATCGATACCCATACTCAGATGACGGCCAAAGATACCGACCAGGCAGAGAACGATAGCGCAAATTCCAATGATATAGAAAGTTTTGCGCTTGCCCATAAAGTCGACATTGGCATTACGCATAAAGTTCTCGCTGAAGCTGAACGAGAAGTTGATTTTCTTCTTGTGGTTCAGCATCCAGTCGATAACCAGACGAGTAATGAAAATACTGGTGAACAGCGAAGTGACGATACCGATACACAGCGTGACGGCGAAGCCCTGAATGGTACCGGAACCGAACATAATCAGAACAAGACCCAGCAGGAAGGTTGTCACCTGACCGTCGATGATAGCCGACATAGCGTTCTTGAAACCTTCATCAACAGCATTGGCTATGCTCTTGCCGGCACGCAGCTCTTCTTTGATACGCTCATAGATAATGACGTTTGCGTCAACGGCCATACCCAGCGTCAAGACCAGACCGGCAATACCCGGGAGGGTAAGGGTGGCTCCGAATGCTGCGAGGGTGCCGAAGAGGAATACGACATTGGTAAGAAGTGCGACGTCGGCCACAAGACCTGCTCCCTTGTAGAAGAAGATCATGTAGAGGAGGACGAGGATGAATGCGATGATGAAGGAGATAAGACCTGCGCGGATCGACTCGGCACCGAGGGACGGGCCGACGACCTGCTCCTGAACGATAGTTGCAGGGGCGGGAAGCTTACCGGACTTGAGGACGTTGGTAAGGTCAGTAGCCTCCTCCACGTCGAAGTTGCCGCTGATCTCGGAGTTACCTCCGGTGATCTCGGTATTGACGACAGGGTAGGAGTAGACGGTGCCGTCGAGAACGATGGCGATCTGCCTTCCGATGTTGTCTTTGGTGAGGCGGGCCCAGATGTTGGCGCCTTCGGCGTTCATCGACATCGAGACGGTAGGAGCGCCGGTGCCGCGCTGGTTGTTGTACGAAACGCGGGCGTCGGTGACAACCGAGCCGTCGAGGGGAGCCTTACCGTCGCGGGAATTGGCCCTGATGGCGATGAGCTCATAGACATTGTCTACACCTACGTACTGCGAGGGCTTGACCGACCACATGGGGCGGAAGTCTGCGGGGAAGATGTCAGCGGTCTCCCTGAGGAGAGCGTTGACCTTGGAGGTATCGACGGCGTTGGCATAACCGATGAGGGCGCCCTGACGCGACTGCGAAGGGGTGAGGACGGCGTAGAGAGGGTTGGCCTTCCTGAAGGCGTCAGCCTCCGAAGAGGATGCGTTCTGGGAAGCGAGCTCCTGAGCTACGACATCGTCAGATGCTGCGGGAGCGGCTGCAGGTGTGTCCTGCGAACCTGCGAGCCGTGCGAGAGCTTCGTTGGCCTCCTCGAGATAGGGAGCAATCTCGGAGTTCTCATACGTGGTCCAGAATTCGAGGGATGCGGTGCCCTGGAGGAGTTTACGCACACGCTCAGGCTCTTTCACGCCCGGAAGTTCGATGAGGATGCGTCCGGTGTTGCCGAGTTTCTGGATGGACGGGGAAGCTACGCCGAAACGGTCGATACGGTTGCGAAGGACGTTGAAAGAGTTGGCGATAGCCGCCTCTGCATCTTCACGGATGACTGCGATGACTTCGTCGTCGGTGCTGTCCGGTTTGATGCGCTCACGCATTTCGTATGTGCCGAAAATCTGAGCAAGCCTCTGGCCGTTGGAGACTTCTTTCCACGCATCTGCGAAGAGGGTGATGAAGTCGCCGCGGCTGCTGACAGAACGCTCCTTGGCAAGGGAGACGGCCTTATTGAACTCGGGGGTGTGCTCACCGGCGAGGGCCTTCACGAGGTCTTCAAGCTGTACCTGGAGCATGACGTTCATACCGCCCTTGAGGTCCAGACCGAGATTGATTTCCTTTGCCTTAACGTCTTTGTAGGTAAATCCGAAATAGACTTTTTCAGAGGAGATGGAGTCTGTGTACCACCTGCTCTGGTGCTTCCTGATGGAGTCAAGCGCGTAAGCCTGATCCTCAGCAGCAACTTTTGACAGATCGAACGCTTCGACCGCTTTCTCGGCATACTTGTCAGCCTTCTTTTCCATGATGCTGGTCACGGCTGTGAAGGAGAGCTGCCAGATGCACGCAATGGCGAGAAGAATCGCTACGAGTCTGATTGCGCCTTTACTTTGCATAATAGTTTTGTTGTATTTTAAAATTTATATTTCGTACTGTCCGAAAATAAGCCCGCAAATTTAAACAATTTTTTCGCACAAAGAAAGGACTAATCATCTTATTTGCTATTTTTGTAGTCTACACACGTATGGGGTAATGAAAGGACTGGCCACTAAGATTTTGGTAATGCTTGCGTTTGCCGCGCCGGCCGCCGTCTCTTTTTCGGCCGCCGCCCAGTCTCAGCATCCTGTCAAGTCCCCCGCCCGCGACAGCCTCTGGGTCAGGATGGTCAGCGACTCAACCCTGATTCTGCTGCCCGAGCCCGACTCTGCCGCCTCACAATCTGAGCTTACCGCCCACGAAAAGGCCTACCTCTCAATGGTAGACAGCATCGCGCTCGCCCGCCGCATAGCCGACAGCCTCCTGATGCGCCAGGACAGCATTTTACGGGCCCAACAACGCGCCGACAGTCTGCGTGTCGCCCGCCAGGACAGCCTCAACCGGCTTGCCGCCAGGGTCGACGAGCTCGTCGAAAAGGGCAATGACTACAGCGACCGCTACTACTTCGCAAAGGCCTACGAGAGCTTCCTCGAAGCGGAAAAGCTTTGCTCAGACCGCGAGTTCAAGGCGATAATCGCCGAGCGCCGCCGCCAGGCCGACTATGCCCGGACCCACACGCAGAAAGTCCCCGACCTCAACGTCGTTGCGCGCGCGCTTTTCAGCGCAGACGACTTCTTCCTATACTACCCGCTCCCGGATAAATCCTGGAGGCCTGTCGCCGGTGCCCCTGCCGTCTACTATACCGGAGACGAAACAGAGCTGCACCTCAGCCGTGACAGTTCGCTCGACATGTACTACCCGATGGTCGACGGCAACCGCATGTACTTCGCGTCCAAGAACCTGCCGGGCTTCGGCGGGCTCGACCTCTACTACAGCGACTGGGATGAGCGGCTTGGCGAATGGGGCGAGCCCCACAACATGGGCTTCCCGTATTCGTCTCCCTTCGACGATTTCCTCTTCGTAAGGACCGAAGACGGGCAGTACAGCGTGTTCGCTTCTACGAGAGGGCTCGGGCCCGACGGAGAAGACGTCCATGTTTACGTGGTCCGCAATACAGAAACACCAGCCTATCGGGCGGTGGCAAAGCCAAAGGACTTGGCCAAGATCGCCGAATTGGCGCCCGTAAAAGACAATCGGACCATAGAATCTTCGGCCGACGGCCTGCAGTCGCGTTATCAGGCCGCTGCGGACAAAGAGCAGGAGCTGCGTCGCAAGCTCGACGCCGTGTCTCCGGAGGAGCGTCCGACCATTCAGGCCGAGCTCGATGCCGTTCTTGCCGAAAAGGCCAGTCTTGAAGAGCAGATCCTGAGCGAACGGGCGGCATCTCGCGAAATCAGCGAAAGCGACATCGTAACAGCCGGCGTTGAGGGCACTTTCCCTTTTACCAAGAAATCTTACGGACCCAGAATCAAAATCATATTTGACGAATAAAGCGATATGAATCCTACTCTCGTTATCATTTCACTCGTGCTTCTCGGTATCCTCATGATGCTGATAGAATTCCTGCTTACACCCGGGATGGGCTTTGCCGGCATCGTCGGCCTCGCTTCATTCGTGGGCTCCTGCGTCTATGCCTTCGTCAAGGTAGGCACACAGGCCGGCACTATCGTCACTGCGGTGGTGGCGGTCATCGTGATTATTCTTTTCATTATTATGCTCAGGGGCAAGACCTGGAAGAAGCTGGAGCAGAAAGAGCAGATCGACGTCAAGACCAATACCGAAGTCGAAAAGGTCGCGGTCGGCGATAAGGGTGTGACACTTTCGCGCCTCGTGCCTATCGGAAAGGTCAAATTCGAGAGCGTCACCTGCGAGGCCCACAATGCCGACGGATCGTTTGTCGATCCCGGCGTGGAGGTCGAGGTCACGGCAGTCGAAGACAACGAAGTATTTGTAAAACCCATAAAATAACCCTCATATGACCCAAATCATCATCTGGGGTGCGATCATCGTAGTCGCCCTCATCATCCTTCTCTGGTTCTTCCCCGTACCGCTCTGGTTCCAGGCAATCCTGTCGGGCGTCAGAGTGAGCCTCATCCATCTCGTGCTCATGCGCTGGAGGGGCGTCAATCCCAATACTATCGTGATGGCCCTTATTACCGGAACAAAAGCCGGCCTGTCACTCAAGGCTAACGAGCTCGAGGCCCACTATCTCGCAAAGGGCAATGTCTCCAAGGTGGTAATGGCCCTCATTTCCGCCAACAAGGCCAACATTCCCCTCGACTTCAAGATGGCCGCCGCCATCGACCTTGCCGGCCGCGACGTGTTCGAAGCTGTGCAGATGTCGGTCAACCCCAAGGTTATCAACACGCCTCCCGTGACGGCAGTGGCTAAGGACGGTATCCAGCTTATCGCCAAGGCCCGTGTGACCGTGCGTGCCAACATCAAGCAGCTCGTCGGCGGCGCCGGCGAAGAGACCGTGCTCGCCCGAGTGGGCGAGGGTATCGTCTCCTCGATCGGTTCGGCCGAGAGCCACAAGGAAGTGCTTGAGAATCCGGATTCAATCAGTAAGGTCGTGCTTGGAAAGGGCCTCGACGCCGGCACGGCATTCGAGATTCTCTCGATCGATATCGCAGACATCGACGTAGGTAAGAACATCGGCGCCGTCCTTCAGATGGACCAGGCCGATGCCGACAAGAACATCGCCCAGGCCCGCGCAGAGGAGCGCCGCGCAATGGCTGTCGCCCTCGAACAGGAGATGAAGGCAAAGGCCCAGGAAGCCCGCGCCCAGGTCATCGAAGCCGAGGCCCAGGTGCCTCTCGCAATGGCGGAGGCCTTCCGCAACGGCAATCTCGGCATCATGGACTACTATCGGATGAAGAACATCCAGGCCGATACCGAGATGCGCGAGACCATCGCGAAAGACTAGCCTAAGTACCTTCCGCTATCCCTCACAAGGCCTTCGATCTGCACACGCAGTTCGGAGGCTTTGTCGCTGTTGATGTTGCCAGATGTAAAGATTTTCGATACACTAAATAAGTGTATTATTTGAAAAAAATTTGTATATTTGCGCAGACAAACATACAGATGCAGATTGTTTTCACTAAGGATTATTTGTCTGACTTGTACTATGGCGCACAAAACTTTCAATGCAACTCATCCCGGCGAGGTTATCAAAGATGAACTTATTGCCAGAGGTATTCCGCAGAAGGCTTTTGCCGAATGTATCGGAGTGCCATACACTATGTTTAATGACATTCTCAATGAGAGACGTCCGCTTTCTGCCGCCGTCGCGCTCTATGTCGAAACGGCATTGGGCATATCAGCTGACCTCCTGATGGGACTGCAAGCTGATTATACTATGCAAAAAGCAAGAAACGACGCCGATATACAGCGTCGTTTGAGCAAGGTTCACGCTTATGTATCTCCGGCTTTAGCCTAAGTACCTTCCGCTATCCTTCACAAGGCCTTCGATCTGCACCCGCAGTTCGGAGGCTTTTTCGGAGTTCAGCACCGAGAGCGGGAGGTGGTTAAGAAGAGCATTCCATTAATATTGATCAATCTCATTTTTAAGATCGGAGCGAAAATAAATAATTAAATCCGGACAATGTGCCCCAGGGCGAAAGTCTTCCTTCTTGCTCCACTCATCGCTGATGTATTTCAGTATTGACAAATAAACCCTCATTTCGTCGTCTGACAAATCAGGTAGTTCGTAGTGGATTATCCTCACTACCTGATCATTTAACCAAAACGGATCAATCAGAACTTCGGTTATCCCATCCCAATTATCATCTTTATATGGACTGTTTAGGGCGATGGCGATAGTGTCAATGAGGCCTCTCTCGCCTTTGGCATTGTGATCAATACTTACGAATACATCATTTATATTACTATTGACAAGTTCCTGGATCTCCGAGAGGCTTAGATAATGAAACATAATAATGCATTATGGTTTAAACAAATAAAAAGTATGATAATGGTCAGGGGTATAATACCATGAATTATTGTTTCCTACGACAATCCGGTTAGCCCCCGGAGCTGTACATGCCCAGGTACGGCAGGGCACCACATTAGTTTATATCAAGGACGCCCTATACAATTATACATCGAATCAATTCTTTCGCGCTCTTTCGTAATGTCCTGTTGGGAGGGAGGAAGCGGGCGAAGAAACACCATATGATGACGGAGAAAAGTTTGTTCTTTATCATATTCTAATTTCTCCGGTAATACTAATGCTTCAACTCTTTCCCCGGGTAAAAAACGTCTCATGGCCGACTTAGATAACTTTATAGATCCAGTATAATATACACCATCATATTCAATATCATAGTACGCATTACCACCATCTCTATGAATCATAGTCGCCACTGCTGGAGCCCCATTGCGTAATAGTTCGACGTTTATTATTTGTTGCCAAATAAAAAACAGAAGCGTCACAACAAATAAGACTAGACTAACGAAAAAGATTATTTTTGAAAAGGTATATTTGGTCTCTTTTGTCATGGTTTTGGGGCAATATACGTCGGGCACGTAGGCACCATAGGGGCGTATGAGTCTATAGTTATTGTACAACGTCCTGTAATAATTCCTATACAAATAGAACCAGCTAATTCATAAGTTTCATTGGCATAATTATAACATAACGGCCACATTCCACTAAGTTCTGAAGATTCGAGATTTGAAAGGATGTCTCCACTTCTCTCGCCAAAGGCGTCTGCAACAACGCCTCAATCGTATATCGCTGCTCCCTTGTCAAATGCTTGTATCCCATCCTCTATCGCTTTTCTATTTATGACAGTAAAGTTATACTGTCAGGCTTCAAAGCGTTGCACTTCAGAGTAGAATCCAGCAAAACTCCTTCTCAAAGATAATAAAAAAAGCTTGAGGTTCTTTGCCCCAAGCTTCTATATCAGCAGTAGCGATTACTGTCCTTTATAAGGCCTTCGATCTGCACACGCAGCTCGGAGGCTTTGTCGCTGTTGATGTTGGCAGTTGTCTCAAGCGCTAGCCTAAGCCTACTTCGAACCTTTTTTATATCAAGAATTTTGTCGCTATGATTTCGAGGAAGAAACTTAGGTAGTTCTGGCGGCCAGTTCCTTCTTCCCGAAGAAGCCGACGATTGATGTAGAACGCGTCCGTCCCTACGAATCTAGCCTTATTCAACTATCCTTCTTTCGTTATAATTCGTCGAACTCACGTGAATGACTGTTATTCTGAACTCTTTATCATTTATTGATATAACTACATGTGTGTCCGGTAAAAATTCAAAATAGTTCTTTGAAAATATTGAAAGTTAGGTAATTACAAAGGTTTTTTGGGAGTCAACCGATTAGATTTGCCAGACTAATGTAGGATGGCACATGGGTAATGGGAGATGGGTTTACTCATAGTATTATGTATAAAACGCAGCAAAACTCAGATTTATAAACTTCTTGATTATGTTATAGTTCCCCGCTAAAGTTGTCGTCTGTTATAATCTCTGGCAAAAAAGATTGGTCAAAATCAAAGCTGAATTTCAATAAACCGTTTGACCCAGCAAAGACCTCTACATCGGCAACAATCCTGCCGGCTTCATCCATTGTAAAAAGAACAGTTAATTCACTATTAATAGAACTCAAAACCAGGCGATTCCTGTGCAGCGAATGCATCTCTTTAACGCCCATAACGAACCCGTATAAAACAGACTCATATATAGAAACAAACATGTCGACAGAGAATGGATTATGCCTAATACTGAGAGCGAAAACACTAGCCTCATCCATTTCTGTTTTCTTTTGTAACATCAATTCAATTATTCCATTTATGTTTTTCAAGCAAATGATCATCATAATAAACTATTTACGGGGGAAAAAGCATCTATGATAAATAATCCCAGAATCGTTGATTCCAATAGTGTATACACCATTTTGGCCATTAATTGATCCAGTCATCGTAAAAAAAGTTGATCCATCACTCAACCTTGAATAACTTGCGCCATATTTAACAATATATTCATCAAAATACCGTGGAAATTCGTGATAGGTATTTCCAGATGTTAAGGACTTATTATATCCAATAATTTCCGGTCGCTTTGATAACAATTTAGGAGACAAGTCATCCATCCTTAAGGTCCCATTATTCTCTGTTTCCCAGCGAATAGAGTATTCATTGGGGACATTATCAACCGCACGTGGGGATTCAATAGGGGGTATCTCAATCTCATTCTTTGGCGAAGAAAGAGGATTATGGTGATTTGTCTGAGCTTTTATTTTAAGATTGCCGGTCCAAAAGTCCTTACCCTTAATTGCGGCACTGACGCCTTCAATTGTCCCGCCCATAAAAGCCCCAATGAGAGTTCCTGAAAGTAATCCGATTCCAGCAGATTTTAGCGAGGACGAAATGGATCCAGTTGACAAGAGACCAAATCCAAGTCCATTTATCCATCCGGCAGCAGCCCCGGTTAATCCTCCCGTTACTGCACCACCTATGAACCCTCCCAAACCTGCAGAAGCCACAGCTGGAGCAGCGGCAAGTCCTACCACGCCACTAGCCAACCCTGCAACACCTCCAATTATTCCACCGCCAAGCATATAACCAGCCATAGCCCAACCGCCAGCACCTTTACTCTCACCAATCTTATACCCTTGGTACATTCCAACCACAGCACCTATCGTAGCGCCGGCAATGATGACTGCAATCGTCGTAGTAATTACAAACTCCCCACTCTCATCAGTATACCTCAGCGGATTGTTGAGGCAGTAGGAATAGCGGTTGAAGTTCTGCGGATTGTCAGGGTCCTGGACGTAAGGGTCAGGGCTGAGGAAGCGGCCGAGCAGAGGATCGTACAGGCGGGCGTTGGCGTTGATAAGGCCGAACCAGGGGAGAATTTCGTGACCGGTGTAGCCGCGTCCAAGCGACAGATAAGGCCAATTGTCGTTCGGATAGAGATTCCCGGTGGAGGGGTTTACCGGCCTGCCCCAAGGGTCGTAGCGATTATGTACCATATAGCCGGATCCGCCTGTGTCGGTAATCTCCGTGATGCTGCCTTGATAGTCCCGCCCGATATTGTAAAAGCCGTTCTTCCCCAGGTCGTCCTTAATCCACACCATCGGTGCGGAGTAGGCATCGCCACCAATGTAGAGTTTCTGTATGACGCCTCCGGCGGGATTGATGTCGTACTCATAGCGGGAACCTATATAGTAACGTATGAGGAGATGTGTATTGAGCGTGTCACGAACCGCCATTTTGACTCGCTCTCCGCCTGCCGAATACTCAAGATAAGAGAGGTACGTACCTTCACTTATGGATGCCGGCCTGTCGAAGGAGTTGTAGGTGACACTCCTCTGGCGGTAGGTGGGCTGGCCGGCTTCCGGGGTAAGACCGGTGACCTCATAGGGGCTTACGCCTTCACCACCTCCGTAGATGAGAGTGCCGACTCCGCCAATCGAGTTGATGTTACCGTTGTCTGAGTAGACAATCTGCCTGGTGACTCCACCTTGGGTGATGCCCGTAAGGCGGTTGAGGTTGTCGTAGGTGAAAGACTCCGTTCTGTGGAAGAACTCATCTGTGCGGCTAAGGAGGTTTCCGGTGAGCGGATCGAACTGGTAGGAGTAATTCTGAATGTAGCCGTCGTCCATCTTGCGATATGTAGGCAGACCAAATGCCGTGAACCCGTACTGCCTGTTGAACCCTCCGGTGGTTATCTCGGTGGGCTGTCCGAGGTCATTCTCAGAGACGAGGGACCAGACCGTAAGCTGGCCTCCGCCCACGCTGCTCGGAACGGTTATGCCCGTGTTGTGTCCGTTCGCATAGGTGTAGTTCTCGGTGGTGATGTACCCGGACTGACTTGTATAGGCAATGCTCGACAGGACGCTTCCTGCGGAGTAGGAGTAGGTCTTCTGGAGCCACTTCCCATCGGGAACGGTCTCCTTGAGGGTCGCTATGCGGTCATAAGCATCGTAGGTGTACTGCTTGCCGGTGGAGTTGGTGGACGACACACTGCTCAGCCTCCCGTAAGTATCGTAGGAGTAGGTCGTATTGAACTCTCCTGCCCGCACGACCGATGTCGTCCTCCCGTATTTGTCCTTGTATGTTGTGACTGTCCCGTTGCGGTTGGTGTGAGTTGTAGATGAGGATCCATCGGAGTTCCAGACGAAGGAGTCGGTCTCCGTGCCGAGGCTGGGGTCTACCATCTGCGTCCGACGTCCGTAGTCGTCGTAGGTGAAGGTTGTGACGATATTGCCCGGAGCCACCACGGAAGAAGGCTGTCCGTCGTCACGAAGATTATATGTGACTGTTCCTCCGGCATCGGAGACGCTCACGGTCCGCCCGAGTGCATCTGTGGTGACGGTAGTGGTGACTCCATCCTTGACAGTGGTGGTACTCGTGCCGGAGTAGGACCAGCGGGTCACACGCCCGGATGCTTCGACAAGGGAGTCGGGACGGTCGTAATCATCATAGTAGTAGGCGTTCCAATAGGCGGAAGAACTCCCGCGATAAGGCAAGGACACACGGCTAAGCCTTCCCCTTGCATCGTACTCCTTGTCGGTGAACTGCCACTGTCCGTCGAAACGCTTGACGCCGCTCTTGACCTCCCGTCCGAGGGCGTCGTAGTGGATAACAGTCTCGGGAGATCCCGTCTCGGTGTGCGTAACCGTGTATAAGCCGTCTCCGCCCCAGGTGGCGGTTGTTTGCTCGGATCCTCCGTCGGCGTAAGACGTGCCGATAAGGTTGCCCCAGGAGTCATAAGTGAAGGAAGTCGTCCTTCCTCGATAGTCAGTCACGGACGTTGGCTTGCCGAACTTATTGTAGCCGGAGTAGGTGGTAGAGTGTCCAAGTGCATCTGTCTTGCCCACAAGATAGCGGCTATTGGAGTCGTAGATGAGTGTGTCTCCTACGAACTCAGTGGCACTGTACGGTGCGGTCTTCTCTGAAGTGACATTGCCGTGGGAGTTGTAAGTTCTGCGGGTGGTGGAGACGAGATTGGTGGCGGAATCTATCCCTACATATTGACGGCTTGTGAGCGGATGGAAAGAAGCATCATATGTATTGACTTTACGTTCGACCCATGAGTGCAGCTGGTCTCCGTCGTTTTCGCTGATTGAGGATTCTTCTAGGACTGAGCCGATCAGGTACAGTGCTGGGGAAATGCTGTTGGAGTATGTCAGTTCAGTTCTTGTCCTTTGCCCGATGCCGCCCTGCAACCTACTGCTCCGGATTATCGTGGACGGAAGATCGTAAGCCCCGTATGTGTACCATGTTTGGGATGTTGTCCCCGTGAGGGAATCGACGGAGATACTTTGAGTCAACCTGGGATTGAGCTTACCGTAGGTGGTCGAGTGGGAGTCGTAGGTGTTGGTGACGGTGGAGTAAGGGGCATTCCTCGCTACCTTACTGACGGAGACGGATGTTGGCACGCCGAATTTCTCGGGGTCGAGGATGGTGATGGTTTCATCGTTCGAGATGTAATCCATCGTCCGGATCTTCCCGAAACCGCAGAAACCGAGGCCCCTTGTGTGATAGACGGCGTCCCAGTAAGTGTAGGAAGTGTTTGTAATAGGCTGGAAGGAGGCGCTATAGTCAGCAGAGCAGTAAAGGACATTGAGCGAGGCCCTGAGCCGAGAATAACCTGACGCAGCAGAATAAGATCTGCCAGGATCCATCAAGTATGCGCCGGTATACCCTCCAGTTCGGCGGTACGTGTTGGTATGAATAATCCCGAAACTGTCCGTCATTCGGGTCAAACTTCTTCTTGAGGTGTGGTCAAGACTGAATTCGTATAGCCTGGTCCAAGGGCCGGACATTACAGCGATAATCCCCGATGTCCCATACAAAGAGCAGTCTCCTGGGATAAGATCAGATGAAGCATTAATCGTAACTCCAGAGTAATTATTATATTCCGAGAACCGACCATTATCGTTAGGACAATAGTAAAGCAGAGAGTCTTGTATATGCAGGATATCCGGAAGCCCGTCTTTGTCCACATCAAGGAAAACAATAGAATCGTCAGGTTTTCTTGTCTTGACGAAAGTTGTATCTATTGAAAACTGTTTCCCGTTAAACCGGGCAAAATTCCACCGGCTTGGGTGATGAACCAAAGTTGGTGTTTCTAAATGTTCATCTGGAGCCGAGGCGATATCGAGATAACCGTCTGCATTCAGGTCAACAGTATATAAACGCGCCTTGGATACCGGGCCAGACCGGCCGAAGGCGGTGTCTCTATACAGCAGATCCCGGGTAAGCCCGGAGTAGGTGGTTCTTAATGAGAATGAGGTGCTTGAGGCATCGGATAGGGAATAGACATCCATCCCGGAATCTGATATATGGCATAAATCCGTCTTCCCGTCATTCTCAAAATCAGCGGTAATAACCAGGTTGTTATATTCCTCGTCTATGGTAAATAAGCTGTTTTCACTAATCTTCACTCCGGCATTCAAGTCTATGAGGGCAAACTTGGAATGGGGCTTGGTCATGATTAGAAGCATCGTTTTCCCGTCACCACGGAAATTGCCGAATCGGTAGAAACTCTTGGCTGGATTGTTGAACGCGGCATTGTGTGTCCCGTCTGAGACAGAAACGGTAAAGGAGGTGGCAGAGTAGTCGAACGAGGTGTCAAAGGAATATACTGTAATCTTATAGGTCGTGACGTCCTGCGAAGATGATGAACTATTGATCTTCACGAGTTCATCAGTGCCATCACCGTCTATGTCTACGGCCTCAATCGTTTGAAATCCCGCTTCCGCTTTGATATTTCGTTGTTGCGAGAAATTATATGCTGTAACGTTACAAAGGATATCCTGCTGTGGATCGTAAGCGCTTCCGTACTTGTAGCAGTAGCCGTGGAAAATCACCCACTTTCTGTCGACTTGTGTATAAGTACTTAAGGCTGGAAGAACGACTATTCCGTCGTTGGGATTACAAGGAATGAGTTTTCCGCGGTGATATTCAAGTCTGAGAGAATCAGACTTTGTGAAGTGTAAATTGAATATTTCTTCCGCGGTGGTGTCGAAATGTGGATTATCCGGATAAAGGTTTCCGTCTCCGTACGAAAACTCCAGCGGAGGCAGATCTTCTCCTCCCGAGAGGCAACGGACTTCACTAAGCAACGAGACGCCATCTGAATATTCATGTGAAAGCAGATACTCGCATATCGTCTCACTGCCATCTCTGCTGGTAATCCCGGAGAGAAGTTTTTGAGGGAACGGGAGCGATTGTCCGTAGGATGAGTATTGGTACGGAGCGACATCGCTTCGAGAAGAATATGTGAAATCGATTCGTGCTCCGTTGCCGTATGTGATGGAGTTGATATAGTAATAATTCCCCGTTTGGGTATAATAGAAATGAATGGTATTTCCGTCCTTGTCGGTAAGAAGAGAGATAGGATAGGAGCTTTGCGGATACCAGTTGGTCGTGAATCCGAAAGTAGCGGTAGAGCCGTCGGGGTAAAGGACGGTGAAATACCTCACTTGTCCGGATGCATTAGTGTGCTTACTGACCAATACATTTCCTCTGGCTGTAGCAAGAGTATAATCTGATACACCCGCATCAGAGGTGACAAGCGGGTTACCGTCGAGGATATATTTCGCAGAGGTGGAATCATAAACGCCACCTTGGGCAACCCCGTCATAGAAGATGTTAGAATTCCTGACAGTAATGGCAGATAATCCCCCAATAGACCATCCGTACCCAGCCACGTTGTTGCCAGCCTGGCTATTATAGACAAGGGAAATGCTTGGGGTGAGATTCCATCCTTGCGCGGTTGCGATGGGGATGTTGTAGATGCGGGCCCCGGACGGACTGACGGACTCTTGTATTGGGATGGAGCCTACGGCATATTGTGAAAGGTCTCTACTGCTTCCTGCTCGAAACGCTACTGATTTACTGCCGCGGGCCAAAGAGTCTTGGAGTTGTATGACACTTTCAAGAGTAGGGTACTCTTTGCGAAAGAAAGATACGTCTTTCTTTGACGTGGATATTTGAGGCACTATCAAATACTGCGGGTCTATCTCATCGGCGGATGGTCTCGCATACAGTGCCGAAACAAAAAAGGTTGTCAGCAGCAGATAGGATAATAGATAATTCCGTCTCATAATCAGAAGTTCTTAACAGTGAACTCATTTCTCTAGCCTAAGTACCTGTTGCTATCCCTCACAAGGCCTTCGATCTGCACACGCAGTTCGGAGGCTTTTTCGGAGTTCAGCACGGAGAGCGGGAGGTGGAAACGGTAGCGCCAGTGGTGGTTGGGGTCGGCCGGCTGATTGATGCGCTCGTTTTCGAAGTCGGGACGGCGCAGGTCGGCGTCGAGCCCCACCCAGTCCTGAAGCGGGAAGATGGCAAGCATCGAAGCGGAGCTCAGGTGGTCCCAAAGAATCCGGCGAAGGTCCCACGGGGCGAGATCGCCCTTGCCGGCCTCGGCGTTCTGCATGCGAAGGGTCGCCATGTCGTGGCTGGAGGTAGCGCAGACGCTAAGGTAGGGCCAAGGGCGGCCCTTGTCCATCTGGACCATCTCGAGAGAGAGTATCTTCCAGTGATCCATCACCCCGGGTACGCAGTCGGGGACCATGCCGAGGTCTTCTCCGCAGGCGAGCATCCCGCTTGCGCTAAGCAGTTCGGGAAGTTTGCGCTCGGCGTTGCGCCTCCAGAACTCGTCGTGGCGGTGGTAGAAGAAGTCGTTGTAGAGGGCGCCGAAACGCTCCTGCTGCCACTGGGGCAACTCGGCGGATGCGGGATTGATAAGCGGCTGGTAGTATCCGGGATGGCGGGGATCTTCGTGGAAGAGGCCGTCGATAGGCAGCTGCATATTGTAGATTTCCTCGGCGCTGTAGGGCATCGCGGGGTTGAAGTGGCCCATAAGCCCGCTCTTGTACTCCGTGGGAATCTCCCAGATGCGGAAGAATCCGAGGATGTGGTCGATGCGGAAGGCATCGAAGTACTGGCTCATCTTCCTGAGGCGGCTCTTCCACCAGGCGAAATCGTCCTTTGCCATCTCCTCCCAGTTGTAGGTGGGGAAGCCCCAGTTCTGGCCGTCGGTCGAGAAATAGTCCGGCGGGGCGCCGGCGCTCGAGTCGAGGTTGAAGAGCTGCGGGTGGAAGTAGGCGTCGGCACTGTCGCCGGACACGCCGATAGGGAGGTCACCCTTGAGGGAGATTCCCTTCGCGCGGGCGTAGGCCACCTCTTCGCTCAGTTGCTTGTCGAGGTGGTACTGGATCCAGCGGTGGTAGTCGGGCTCATTGGAGTCGCGCTTCGCGCAGAACTCTACATACTCATCGAGCCAGTAGGAGTTCTCCTTGCAGAACTTCTTGAAGGAAGCCGAAGCGAGATCCTTCGCGCCACGGGCTTCGAATGCCTTGCGCACAAGCTTCATCTTGGCCTTGAACACACGGGGATAGTCGATCTCCGGAAGATCGTTCAAAGCCTTCTGCTCTGCCAGGAAAGCCTTGTCCTCCTTGATGCCGAGATCCTGCAGGTGGATATAGAGCGGGTGCAGACCGAAACTGCTCACCGGGCTGTAGGGATACGAATCCTTCCACTCTCCCTTGCGTGTGGTGTCGTTGATCGGAAGCAGCTGGATGATGCACTGGCCGGTCGACACGGCGAAGTCGACGAGTTCGTGGAGGTCGCGGAAATCACCGATGCCGAAGTCCTTCTCCGAGCGCAGCGAGAACACCGGCACGGCGATGCCGGCGCCCCTGAAGCCGGGGCGGTCGAACTTCTCGGCAATGTGTCTCCGCGGGAACGGGCAACCTTCGATCGGGCAGTCGATCCACGAGTCGCGCAGGTTCAGCACCTTCGTCCCTGC
>ODAI010574129.1_pt1 | contig 15928 bp, 12 predicted proteins | sample 1539321 | NCBI WGS metagenome assembly ODAI01 (sample SAMN02144231, study PRJEB22623) | gut metagenome | biome: sheep rumen | host: Ovis aries | place: New Zealand
CCTTTAAATAACTATGCTTTCAGGCTTCTAAAGCAATGCTTTCGAGCATCAAGAGCAATGCTTTTCGACCATCAAGAGCAATGCTTTCGAGCATCAAGAGGCATGCTTTCGAGCATCAAGAGATATGCTTTCGAGCATCAAAAGATATGCTTTCGAGCGGCAAGAGTCATGCTTTTGTCATTCGAAAGCATTTTTGTTTTTGAGCTTAAGGCCATATTTCGCAAATGAACCTCAGCAAAACTGGATAAAAGGTTCATGCTTCTGCCGAAACCAAATCATGAAGAAGAAGCAGGAAACAGCGCGAGAGAAGGAGGGAAATGGGCTGCGTTTTTGTTTTTTAACTATAAATATTGTGATAGTAGACTTTTTCTTTTTATATTTGCAAGATTAAAACTGAAGGAAGATGATGACGAACACGAACGTGAACCTGGATTTGATGAACTTCGTTGAGACGACCATCCTGCCGAAATACAATGCCTTTGGCCGCAGCCATGGGATTGGACACGTGCAGCGGGTCATCGAAAGAAGCTTGGTGCTGGCACACCAGACGGGCGCCGACCTTGACATGGCTTATGCCATCGCCGCCTATCACGACATCGGCATGAGTGGGCCCCGGGCCATTCATCATCTGACAGGCGGAAAGATTCTGGCTGCCGACCAGCGGCTCAGACGGTGGTTCACGGCTGAGCAAATCAGAATCATGCGTGAGGCCGTTGAAGACCACCGGGCATCGCTGGGCCATGCTCCGCGAAGCATCTATGGGAAGATTGTGGCTGAGGCCGACCGCGACCTGGAGCCCGATGTGGTGTTTCGCCGAACCGTTGAATTCGGCCTTGAGAACTATCCGGAGAAGAGCCGCGAGGAACATTGGCAACGTTTTGCCGAGCACATGCAGAACAAATATTCCTCGCAGGGCTACATCACGCTCTGGATTCCGAATTCGCCCAACGAGCAACACCTGAAGACCATACGCAACGTGATTGCCGACAAGCAACAGCTACGCAAAGTCTTCGACAGGTTTTATGACAAGGAAACAGAAGGAGACAGTAAGCAATAAACGTTAATACTCACAGAAAATCATGAAATACTTCATCGTAGAAAACAACCGACAGGAGGGTCCGTTCAGCATTTATGAACTGAAGGACAAGGGCATTGGCTCGGAAGTTCTGGTGTGGGCAGAAGGCATGGCCGACTGGACACCAGCTTGGAAAGTGGAGGAACTGAAGGCGTTCCTCTTCGACACGAAGGACTCTTCGGTGCCACCGCCTGTTCCTCCGACGACAGAAGGGCACGAAACCACATCGGCAAGCGGCAGTCAACAACCGAAAAGCGGAGGCTGCCTGAAGCGAGGGTTATTAGTGGCTGTGTTCATGTTGGCGGCATTGCTGGTGGCCATGGCGATTTCATGCCCCAGCGAGCAACAACACAAGGCGGTCATCAAGGAACGCATCGTCTTGGCATTGGAACAGTCTGCCGGCCACAATCAGAACCTCTTTGGAGTGGGCGTGGCGATGGTTCGCCATCTGCTGAGCGACGAAATGCTCGACGCCATGCTCGACGACCTGGTCGACTACCACAACTACGTGATTTTCTCGCGCACCACAATCCACACCGACGGGAAGGACCGCAGCATTTCGTTCGGCGGGTTTGGAAAGGTTTTCACCATGAACGAAGACGACCTATCACGATACATCGACCAACACAATCCGCTCGAAGCACTGCCAGAGACTGCAGCCACCCCTGCGGGAAAAGGTGGAAGCCTGAGAAACACCATCGAGGAAGAACTGATTGGGTCGCTGGGACGCATCGTGAAAAAGCAGATAGGGGAAAACGCTGACAGTTCAACCACCGAGGCTCTGGAGAAAATCGTCGACGGGGTAACCGACATGCTGAAGCAGCAGATTGATGCGGAGTGAGCGGCAAAGAAGTAAAGGGAGGAAATGGAGGAAATCTTAAAATCTTGATGAATACAACCAGCAGGGTCTAAAAGTATATTATTGTCAAAACGGACGTTAAAGTATGATGAATTGCAGATTGTTGGCAAAGAGCCTCTTGTGCTTGGCTGTAGCGGCCATGCCCGTCGGAGTCAAGGGACAACGAAACGAGATCCTGAATGACCGCATAGCCTCTTTGCAGGTCGTGGCGGGCAATGACTGGATGTCGTTGCCAGTGATAACCCTGGGAAGCGGCACACCGGTGTCGATTGCCTTCGACGACCTCACCCACGAGTATCACCGCTACGTCTACCGCATTGAGCATTGCGAGGCCGACTGGACCCTGTCAGAAGACCTCTTCGTGAGCGACTACATCGACGGCTTCAACGACGGTCAGCCGATTGACGACCTTGAAGAATCGCTCAATACCAATGTGCTCTACACCCACTACCGTCTTCGCATTCCCAACGAGAAGTGCAACATCAGGATGAGTGGCAACTATCGGGTGACCATCTACGACGAGAACAATGACAACGAGGAAGTCCTGCGCGCATGCTTCATGGTCGTGGAACCGCGAATGGGCATCACGATGAACGTCACGACCAATACCGATGTGGACATCAACAACGCCCACCAGCAGGTAGAGATGAGACTGAGATATGGTTCGCTGAGTGTCACCGACCTCGAACGCCAGCTGAAAATCTGCGTGCTTCAGAACTCGCGATGGGACAATGCCGTAGTGAATCCCAAGGCACAATACGTCATGAACGACGGCCTGCAATGGTCGCATTGCCGCGAACTCATTTTCTGGGGAGGCAACGAATATAGGAAGTTTGAGATGCTCGACGAAACCCACACCACGTTGGGACTGGAAGCCATCGACTGGGATGGCCAGGCCTATCATGCCTACCTGTGGCCTGACGAACCTAGGCCAAGCTATGTCTACGACGAGGATGCAAACGGTGCCTTCCTCATTCGCAACACTGACTATGAGGAGGTCGACCGAACCTGTGAATACATGCTCGTCCACTTCCGTCTTCTTTCACCGGAACTTGACGGAACGGTCTATGTCAACGGCATGTGGACCCACGACCAACTGCTGCCACGATTCCAAATGGAATATAATCGGGAAGAACACGCCTACGAGGCTGTCATACCGCTGAAGCTGGGCTACTACTCCTACCAATACCTGCTCGTCGACGACTTCGGGCAGCCCAGACCCGTGCCTTCAGAGGGAACGTACTTTCAGACCGAGAACGAATATGAGGCCTTTGTCTACTACAGGGGAATCGGCGAACGGGCTGACCGCCTCGTGGGCTATGAGAAAGTCAAGACAAAATGACTGAGCGGGTGGTTTTTCCTGCGTTTTCACTTTTTTAAAGAAAATAGCCAAGGAAAGATTTCTGAAATTGACGATTATTTCGTATATTTGCAACGTCAAAACCTACCAAGATGATATATATCGTACTGCCCACGAAGGAAACGCGACGCCTGAGCTTCTACCTGGCCGCTGAAGAATATGTGGCTCGACAACTGAATGACGACGACGATTGCTTCTTCATGTGGCAGGTGAGACCCAGCGTCATCTTCGGGCGAAACCAAGTTGTAGAAGCCGAGGTGGACCTGGAATTCTGCCGACAAAGAGGCATTGAGACCTACAGGCGCAAGAGCGGAGGCGGATGTGTCTACGCCGACATGAAGAACATCATGTTCTCCTACATCACAAGGGACGAACATGTGAATTTCACGTTCAACCGCTACATCAATCTTGTGACGTTCGTGCTCTGCAAATTGGGAATCGAGGCTCGTGCCACGGGACGAAACGACATACTCATCGACGGCCGCAAGGTTTCGGGCAACGCGTTCTATCACCTCGCAGGCCACAGCATCGTACATGGAACCATGCTCTATGACACGACAATGGAAAACATGGTGGGAGCCATCACTCCATCCGACGAAAAGCTGCAGAGCAAGGGAGTCAAGAGTGTGCGGCAACACATCGCACTACTGAAAGACTACACAAGCCTCTCTCTTGAGGAGTTCAAGAACCATGTCAGAACGACCCTTTGCAACAAGGAGCACGTGCTAAGCGATGCCGACGTGGCAGCCATTGAGGCTATGGAACAGGAATACCTGAGCGAGGAATTCATCTTCGGCCACAACCCCGCCTACTCTGTTCAGCGACGCCGGCGCATCCCTGAGGTGGGAGAAGTGGAAATCAGAATGGAGTTGAGGGGCGACACCATCAGGAATGTGAATCTGGTGGGCGACTATTTCCTCATAGGCGACCTCGACGGCCTGCTCCTGAAACCACTTAAAGGCGTCAAGCTCAGTGAGGCCGACTTGCGCAAGGCATTGCCTGAACGGCTCGATGGCATCGTGCTAAACCTGAAGACAGACGACTTCATCAACCTGATTCTGAACAAATAAATACATATCTAATCAATAAAAACCAAAACCTATGGAAGAAAAGAAAACCTGTCTCTATGACAAACATGTTGCACTGAACGCATTGATGTCGCCTTTTGCAGGCTTCATCATGCCCATTCAATACACCAACATCACCGATGAGCACATGGCCGTACGCCAGGCATGCGGTGTGTTCGACGTCAGCCACATGGGCGAGGTGCTCATCAAGGGACGCGACGCAGAACGCTACGTCAATCACATTTTCACAAACGACGTGACCGCAGCACCCGACGGCCAGATTTTCTATGGCATGATGTGCTACCCCAACGGAGGAACGGTCGACGACCTGCTTGTCTACAAAATGGGGGCTGAGGAATTTTTCCTGGTCATCAATGCCGCCAACATCGACAAGGATGTGGCGTGGATGGAACAGCATCTCGAAGGATTCGACGTTGACTTCAAGCACCAGTCCGACTACTATGGCCAGCTGGCAATCCAGGGCCCCGAGGCTGAACTTGTTTGTGAAGAAGTTCTCAAACTGGCATGCAAAGACCTGAAATTCTATACGGGCAAGAAACTGGACGTTGACGGCGAGACCATCATTATCAGTCGGACAGGCTACACGGGCGAGGATGGATTCGAGGTGTACGGTTCCCACAAGTTCATCTGCAACCTTTGGGACAAGCTCATGGCAAGCGGCCGCTGCAAACCCTGCGGACTGGGCTGCCGCGACACGCTGCGCTTCGAGGTGGGCCTGCCGCTCTATGGTGATGAACTCTCGGCCGAGATTTCGCCTGTGATGGCAGGCCTGTCGATGTTCTGCAAGCTAGACAAGCCTGAGTTCATCGGCAAGGAAGCCCTCGCCGAGCAGAAAGCCAACGGAGTGGAGAAACGCGTCATCGGCATCGAGCTGAAGGACAAGGCCATTCCCCGCCACGGTTACGCCGTGCTGAAGGACGGTGTGAAGGTGGGCGAAGTGACCACCGGCTACCATTGTCTCTCTGTCGACAAGAGTGTCTGCATGGCACTTGTGGAAACGCCCTATGCCAAACTTGGAACTGAGTTGGAAATCCAGATTCGCAAGAAAACATTCCCTGGCATCGTTGTCAAAAAGCGCTTCTACGATAAGCACTACAAGAAAGACTAAAAAGGAAGGTAGGGAAGTTTGGGAAGTTAAGGAAGTTAAGGAAGTTAAGGAAGTTAAGGAAGTCCCACCACCCTATTTCAACCATCAAGTATTAAGCAACCAATAACAATGGTAATGATATAAAAATCGGCACAGGACGCTCCGAAGGGGCGTCAGTCTGCCCGCTAGTCATTAATTCAACAACAATTATCAATAATCTTAAAAAAAAAATCAAGAACTATGGCAAAAGTAATTGAAGGACTCTACTACAGCGAGTCACACGAGTATGTACGCGTCGAGGGCGACTTCGGCTTTGTTGGAATCACCGACTATGCTCAGCACGCATTGGGCAATGTTGTTTATGTTGACATGCCCGAAGTCGACGACGAGGTGACCGCAGGCGAAGAATTTGGTGCTGTCGAGAGCGTGAAGGCTGCCAGCGACCTCATCTCGCCCGTCAGCGGAACAGTCGTCGAGGTGAACGAAGCCCTTGAAGACGAGCCTGAACTCCTGAACAAGGATGCCTTTGAGAACTGGATTATCAAGGTGGAACTCACCGACAAGACCGAGCTCGACAAACTCATGGATGCCGCTGCCTACGAAGCCATCTGCAAGTAGTTTCATTTTGGTAATGATATACAAATTGGCACTTGATGCCCCTCGGGACTTGAGTCTGCCAATGGCTATATTAATTCCTTTATTTTTTCATTATTTATTGTTTCATTCTTAAATGTTCAAGTATTTTCCACATACCGACGAAGACCTCAAGGCAATGCTTGAGAAATCGGGCGTGAAGTCGCTCGACGACCTCTATGCCGACGTGCCCGAAAGCATCCGCTTCCGCCAGGACTACAATCTGCCTGAGGCTCTTTCCGAGATAGAACTGCGTCGGCTCTTTGAGTCGATGGCAGAACTCAACGAACCGCTCACCTGCTTTGCGGGTGCCGGAATCTACGACCACTATGCTCCCTCGGTGGTGCAAAACCTCATTGAGCGCTCTGAGTTCCTCACGTCCTATACGCCCTATCAGGCTGAGATTTCACAGGGCACGCTGCACTACATCTTCGAATACCAGTCGATGATGGCCGAGCTCACGGGCATGGACATCTCGAATGCCTCGATGTACGATGGTGCCACGGCTACGGCCGAAGCCGTAATGATGGCTTTTGCCAATGCCAAGAAGGCTACGAAGGTGCTGGTTTCTGAAACCGTTGACCCCAAAACCGTGCGCGTTGTTGAGACCTATGCCAAGTATCACGGCATCGACATCGTGATGGTGGCCAAGAAAGACGGTGTGACCGACCGCGACGATTTGTGCAAGAAGCTCGCTGAGGGCGGCGTGGCAGGCGTGGTCGTGCAGGCTCCAAACTACTTCGGCATCATTGAGGACTTCACCGGCTTTGCCGATGCTGCCCACGAGCAGAAGGCCCTGCTCATCATCAACAGCGTGGCTGCCGACCTGGCCGTACTGAAGACTCCTGCCGAGTGGGGAGCCGACATCGCCGTGGGCGACGGCCAGTCGCTGGGCATTCCCATGACGTTCGGTGGCCCCGGAGTAGGCTACATGTGCTGCACCGAGAAACTCATCCGCAAGATGCCGGGACGTATCGTAGGCATGACGCAGGACAATCGCGGACAGCGTGCATTTGTTCTCACCCTGCAGGCTCGCGAGCAACACATCCGCCGACAGAAGGCCACATCGAACATCTGCTCTAACCAGAGCCTCATGGCACTCTATGTAACGATTTATCTCTCCGTGATGGGACGCCAGGGACTGCGCGAAGCTGCCGAGCTCTCTTATGGCGGTGCCCACTACCTCTGCGAAGAACTCACAGCCACAGGCCTCTGCCACCTCACATACAACCAGCCGTTCTTCAACGAATTCTGCGTCAGCTTCGACGACATGAATGTTGACGAGATACTGGAAGTATGTGCCGACTGGAACATTGCTGCCGGCGTGAAGATAGACGACAAGACTCTGATGCTGGCTGTCACCGAGCAACGCACACGCGAGGAAATGGACGACCTGGTGAACATTATTAAACGAATCAAGGAGGGAAAGGCATGAACAACAAACTTTACGGAAACCTGGTTTTCGAACTCTCGAAGCCCGGACGCCGCGGCTACTCGCTGCCCAAGAACGACTACCAGCACAAAGTGGCTGAACTACCCGAAACGCTTTGCCGCCAGACGGAGGCTCAGCTCCCTGAGTGCGACGAGCTCACCGTGGTGCGCCACTACACCAACCTGAGCCACAACAACTTCGGCGTGAACGACGGATTCTATCCTCTGGGGTCGTGCACGATGAAGTACAACCCCATCATCAATGAGGAGATTGCCGCCATGAAGACCTTTGCCGGACTTCACCCGCTGCAGTCTGCCGACACATGCCAGCATGCTCTGGAACTCTACTATGTCCTTCAGGAAGCACTGGCAGAGCTCACCGGTCTGAGTGAGTTCACGCTGAATCCCTGCGCCGGAGCACATGGCGAGCTTACCGGATTGATGGTGATTCGTGCCTACCACATGGATCGCGGCGACAAACGTCGTACGAAGGTCCTCATTCCCGACTCTGCCCACGGCACCAACCCTGCCTCGGCAGCCGTATGCGGACTGAATGTGGTTGAGGTGAAGAGCCTTGCCGACGGTACTGTCGATGTGGACGACCTGAAGCGCCTGCTGGCTGAATGTGGCGAAGAGGTGGCTGCCATGATGATGACCAATCCCAACACACTGGGCATCTTCGAGCACTCCATACCCGAAATCACAAAGCTGGTTCACGACTGTGGCGGCCTGATGTACTACGACGGAGCCAACCTGAACCCCATGCTGGGCGCATGCCGTCCGGGCGACATGGGCTTCGACGTCTGCCACATCAACCTGCACAAGACCTTCTCGACGCCTCACGGCGGCGGCGGTCCAGGCAGCGGCCCTGTGGGCGTGCGTGCCGGACTTGAGCAATTCCTCCCCACCCCACGCGTCGTCATGAAGGAAGACGAGGAAGAAGGCATTTCGTTCCATGTGGAAACCGGTGACTACGAGAAGTCACTGGGCAGCATCGGCAACTTCTTCGGCAACTTTGGCGTGATGCTCAAGGCTTACACCTATATTCTCTCGCTGGGTCGTGAGAATGTGAAGATGGTCGGTCCGCTCGCAACACTGAATGCCACCTACATCAAGGAGTCGCTGAAGGACGTCTACGAACTGCCCATCGACGGTCTGTGCAAGCATGAGTTCGTGTTCGACGGCTTGAAGGACAAGTCTACCGGTGTCACCACGATGGACGTTGCCAAGCGCCTGCTCGACTACGGCTATCATGCTCCTACCATCTACTTCCCGCTGCTCTTCCACGAGAGCCTGATGATAGAGCCCACCGAGAACGAGTCGAAGGAAACGCTTGACGATTTCATTGCCGTGATGCGTCGCATAGCCGAAGAGGCCAAGACCGATCCGGAACTGGTGAAGACGGCACCTCACAACACGCCCATCGGACGTGTCGACGACGTGCTCGCCGCCAAGCACCCCATCGTGACCTGGCGTCAGTTGAAGGCCGAGACCGAAGGGTAGCCTCACGTGTATCAACAGTAAAACTCATTTTTCACTTAAACAATGAAAACTGATCTGTTAATAATCGGCAGTGGACCTGGTGGTTATCGCACTGCTGAATATGCAGCTAAGAACGGTTTGCAGGTGGTCATCGTCGAAAGTGCTTTCGCCGGTGGCACCTGCCTGAACTGTGGCTGCATTCCCACGAAAGCCTTCTGCCACGATGCTGAACTTGCCGAACTCGGCCAGCCCACCGACTTTGCAAAGGTTGTAGAGCGCAAGCAGCTGATTGTGGAGCAACTTCGCTCGGGCGTAGAGACGCTGATGCAGATGCCCGGCATCACCTTCGTTCATGGCCATGCCCACTTCAAAGATGCCAAGACGGTGGAAGTGGTGTCGACATCGGCACCGAAGGAGGACGAAGAATGGGGCGAACCCGAAACCGTAGTCCAGACCTTCGAGGCCGCCAACATCATCATTGCTACAGGCTCGCGCACGAAGATTCTTCCGATTCCCGGCATCACTGGGCCAGCATGCGTAACCTCAACAGAATTACTTGACATTCAGCAAGTTCCGAAGCGTCTTTGCATCATTGGTGCAGGCGTCATCGGCATGGAGTTTGCCAGCGTCTTTGCCAGCTTCGGCAGCGAGGTGACCGTGGTGGAATACCTGAAGGAATGCCTGCCCGCACTTGACAGCGACATTGCCAAGCGTCTGCGCAAGCAGCTCGAGAAGCGTGGCGTGAAGTTCTATCTGGGTGCTGGTGTAAAGGAAGTCAGCGGCAACATTGTCAACTTCGAGCGCAAAGGCAAAGCGGAAAGTGTGGAGGCCGACGTGATTCTTGTGGCAACGGGCCGCACGCCGAACGTCGAGAACCTGAATCTCGATGTTGCCGGCATTGCTTACGACCGCGCCGGCATCAAGGTCGATGCCGAGACTTTCGAGGTGGAATACCAGAATGGCGAAACTGCAAAGCCTGCTGACACGCGCGTATTTGCCATTGGCGACGTCAACGGGCGCCAGCTCCTGGCTCATGCTGCCACGATGCAGGGCTTGCGGGTTGTGAACACTATCCTCGGCCGAAAGGATGCCATTAGGCTCGACATCATGCCTGCTGCCGTGTTCACCAATCCTGAAGCCGCCAGCGTAGGTCCCACCGAAGACCAGCTGAAGGCCAATGGCTGCGCTTACACCTGCCACAAAGGTTACTACCGGGCCAACGGAAAGGCACTGGCCATCAATGCTACCGATGGTATCGTGAAACTCTTCACCGATGCCGACGACCGCATCATTGGCTGCCATATCCTTGGAGCCCATGCCGCTGACCTGGTACAGGAGATTGCAGCCCTGATGAATTGCGATGTCACACTGTCTCATCTACGTGACATCATCCACATCCACCCAACACTCTCTGAGATTCTTCAGGATCTCTGAACGGGCGCAGCACAGGAATCAAAAGTATGATTGAGAAAGTCCTCCATCGTACGCCATTACTCAGGATAGCCTTTGTGCTCATCCTGAGTATTTTTATTACCGACAGACTGCCACTTGCTTCATCGCAACATTGGCTGACGTTGGCATGGGGACTGCTCGGCCTCATGGCCATCCTGACACTTGCAGTAGGAATTGTGCGCCATCGGCCTTTCTTGAACAGCGCCCTCTTGCTTTTAGCCATCAGCTGTCTTGGAGGTTCGCTCACTGCATGGACAAGACATCGGCTTGAAAGAGCCGTTCCACAGAATTCGGTGACCTATGAAGCCATTCTCATCAGCGAACCCGTCGTTCATGGCAAAACTCTTTGGGCAGACATCATGGTCTTGGGAATGGGAAAACCTTTCAAGGCACGTGCATCTATTCTTCGCGACACCATCACCAATCGCCATGAGCAGCTCCATCTGGGACAAGGCATCGTTGCCTACTCCCGTTTCAGCCATACTGACGACACACGGTTTACATCCCGTTTCGACTATCGACGCTGGCTTCAGGTTCACGGTTTCGTCGCTACTACCTTCATTAACCATGATTGCTGGGAACTGGCTGCCGTCAGTAATGAATCTCTATCGATACTTTGGCGTGCACGTCTAAAGTTGCTGCATTTCCGCCAACTGGCAGCACAGTCACTTCGTGACAGCGGTCTGTCAGGGCAGGAATACGCAGTCGTGGCCGCAATGGCACTTGGTGACAAGTCAGCCGTCAATTCCATCACACGAGATTCCTATTCTGTAAGTGGAGCCTCTCACGTCTTAGCACTATCCGGCCTTCATCTCAGCATCATCTTTTTCCTTCTCACATTCGTCTTCGTTCGCCTGCGACAGCAACGTATTGGCGTTGTACTCACACTGCCCGTCATTTGGCTTTTCACGCTGATGGTCGGGCTGTCTCCATCTGTTACCCGCGCGGCAACCATGCTTACCATTTGCATGGTGGTGATGCTGCTTAACCGCAAGTCTGCCACATTGAACACATTGTCGTTGGCCGCTATTGTTTTGCTGATTGCCAACCCACTTTCTCTCTGGGACGTCGGATTCCAGTTGTCTTTCTCGGCCGTCCTGGGCATACTTGTATTTCGCAAGCCCATCCTCAATCTGTTACACAACCCCCGCAATCTCATTCTTGCATGGTTTGCCGAAACCATTGCCGTCAGCTGTTCTGCTCAATTGCTGACCGCACCGCTGGTCGCCTATCATTTCGGTCGCTTTTCTGTCTATTTCCTGATAACCAATCTTATTGCAATTCCTCTAGTCACCATTATTCTCTATCTTGTGTTGCTCTTTTTTCTCATCACACTACTTACGATGTGTTTCGGCGGTCTCTTCTCAACACTGCAATTGTATGGCGGTCAACTACTTGGGCACGTTTCACTTTTTCTTAACCATGTACAAAACACAATTGCCTCCTGGCCCTATTCCAGCATCGAAGGCATCAGTATCAACAAGCTGCAATTAATTTTTATCTATGTCTTTCTCTTCGCTATTTCATCCCTCTATTTCCGAATGAAACAGGTGTGGAAAGAACTGCCACACGATTAAAGGCGACAAACGGAAAAAAAGCGATTGTGAAGGAGTTGTCGCAAGGAAAAAAAAAGAACCACCTCCTGACTTTCCAAGAGGACCTTGGCGTCAGGAAGTGGTGAAGACGAAGTAGCCAGCAAGGCAATCCTTCAGCAAACTCTACTGCAAGAAAGCAGCAATCACACACCGAAATACTCTGCCAATTCCTTATTGGCGCTTCCATCGTGGTTGGTGAGATCTTTCACGATGTGTCCATGTTCGAGGAGTGCGATGCGAGTGGAGATGTCGACAGTATGCTGGAGGTTGTGACTGGAAATGAGAATGGTGGCTTGGGTTTCCTGATGATAGTCAGTGAGCAGATGCTTCAATATGACCTGCGATGACGGGTCAAGGAAATTAAAGGGCTCATCGAGAATAAGAAGCTTTGGCCGACTGATGAGTGCACCGATGATTCCGACTTTCTGCTTATTTCCTGCGCTGAGGTCGCGAATGAGCTTCTTCTGGCCGAGGATTTCGTCTTGCATGAAGTTCTTGTAGACTTCGAGCCGCTCCTCGACATCCTTCGAGGAAATACCGCAGGCCTGACCAACAAACTGGAAGTATTCCTCGGGCGTAAGGAACTCAATAAGGAACCCGTCGTCGATGTAGGCTCCTGTGAACTGCTTCCAGTCCTCACTCTTCGCGGGATTAATGGCAGCAGGCGCCGCCGAACCATCCTCGCCTGGCAACTCACTCATTTCGACAGTTCCCTCATCAGCCTGAAGCAAGTCGAGCATCAGGCGGAAGAGCGTTGTCTTTCCTGCTCCATTGTTTCCCACCAGGCCTAGAATGTCACCTGCATTGATGTCGAACGAATCAATGTCGACTGCAACATTCTCTCCAAATGATTTTCTGATATTCCTAATTGAAATTGTGATCATATTCCTATGGGGTTTATTCTTTTTCTAAACTATTGAGTACATGTCTGTCTTAAAAAGTATAATTGAATCCGATGGACAGGTATTCCTTAAACATCCAGTAGCCATGACGTTTGTCGCGGGTGCGATTGTCGTCGAAGCGCGGATGGATGAAAAGTTTCGACGAAATGTACTTGTTGAACTGGAAGGAGAACGTGTTTTCCCATTCATATTCCACACGCTTGTAGCTGGTGAAGCCATACATGCGCGAACGCCAAGAAATGTTTTCTGCCATTTTCCAAGTGAAGTCAATCGTGAACTGCGAACCAAGGTCAACGAGCGAGTGACGACCATCCTCCAGACCATGCCTTGACGGGAACCATTGCTGCTGGTCGCCGTTCACGAAGACGGTGCGATCGACGTAGCGATAGTTGACTGCCAGCGGCGAGATGTTGACCGTTCCCGTCAAGCGCTTCTTGAACCATTCCATCTTGTAGTCCATACCGATTGCAAGATTCATGTTCAGAGGCGACATGAAGTCAGAATAGGTGCGCTTGTCGTTGGGTTTCAAACCGCGCGTGAACTGCGTGTAGCCGATGAACTGGAGTGTGTAGTACCAGTGTTTCGTAGCCTGCAGACCCACTTTCGAGGTCAGACGGATGAGGTCTTCATTGGCCTTGAACTTGTTCACGGTGTCTGAGGGTGAAGTCTGGAAGCCGAGTTTCAGTTCTAGTTTGTTGTCCCAGCGCCACTTCGACTTGTTGTTGTAGTTGGCCTCTATGGTCAGACTCGACAAGAGCGAGTAGTTGCTTTCACCGCCCTTGTACCAGTTGTCGGACACGTAGTTCTGAAGGAACTGCAGATAGGAATCGGCCTTCATCGTCCAGAAATTAGGCTTTTTCACCTCCACGTCGACCTCAGGAGTCTCAGGTTCAACCGGTGCAGCGACTTCCGGTGTAGCTGGTTGAAGGACGGAGACTGGTTGGTCAATGTTTTCTGCAGGCTCGGAAAACTCCTCGCGCAGGGCTTCGTCGGTCGACTGAACAAGATCGGGACGCCGCAGGTACATCTCCATTAACGCCTGACTGACAGCCGATGGAGTCTTGTCCAGAGAGAACGTTTCGTGAGCTACATTATTATAATAAGCGAACGGCAAGAATAACTGCGGAATCTGGGCGTTCGCCAACTGCGCGGCAGCATGCTGCCACGAAAAGCTGCCAATTGCGACAGCCAAAATAACAAATATCTTTTTCATCACTGATAAAAGTTTTCGGCAAAGTTACAAATAAGTGAGCGAAAAACAAAATTAATTCTTACTTTTATTGCCGTTTACCAGTTCCTTTACCTGTTTTCTGTCGGTGCAGAGAGGAATTTATTGCGAATAATGCGCTTAGTTTTATGAATTTAACGAGATATTTTTGCCAGTTTCGGGAAAAAGCAGTAATTTTGCACTTTAATTGCAAAAGTTCATCGCTGAAAGAATAATCGTCAGGAAAGTTCTTCGATGTCTTTCAGCAAAGGAATTCATAAAAACGTAAATTATTATAAGAAAATGGATAAGAACACAACTACAGGATTCATTCTGATTGCAATCGTCTTGATTGCCTTCAGCTATTTCAACCGCCCCTCAGCCGAGGAGCAACGTGCTGCTTTCGTGCAAGACTCCATTGCACAAGTGCAACGCATGAATGCAGAGAAGAAACAACAGGCCGATGCCGCAGCCAAGCTGGCTGAAGCCAAGCAAAAAGCCGAAGAAGACACGACGGCCCTGTTCCACAACGCCCTGAAGGGTACATCCTCTGACGTTGTGCTGAAGAACGAGAAGGTCGTACTGACACTGTCGACGAAAGGCGCAACAGTGGTGAAGGCTGTCGTTAAAGACTTTAAAGACCGCAACGGCAATCCCGACGTGACGCTTTTCAGCGGAAAGGAGCAGAGCCTGAACTACATGCTCGCAGCCAAGGAGAGCAACATTGCCACGCAAGACCTGTTTTTCGAGCCTTCGAATGTGACTGACACGACCGTGACCTTCACCGCCGAGGCTGCTCCAGGCAAGCAGATTGTCATGAACTATCAGCTGGGTCGCGACTACATGCTCCACATGCAGATGCAGGTGGTGGGCATGGCTGGCTTGTTTGCGCCTAACACCCAATCGATGGATGTCGACTGGCAGGAACTCTGTCCGCAGCAGGAGAAGGGCTTCATGTTCGAGAACCGCTACTGCACGCTCACCTACAAGGAGAAGGAAAGCTCTACCGACCACCTCAGCGAGACCTCCGAAAAGCGCGACGAGCAGATTGATGAAGCACTCGACTGGGTGGCCTTCAAGGACCAGTTCTTCTCGTCCATCATGATTGCCAAGCACGACTTCCAAGCCAATTCCCTCATGACGAGCATCCCGCAGGAGAAAGGCTCGGGCTACCTGAAGCAGTTCCAGGCCAAGATGAAGACCTTCTTCGACCCCTCCGGCCGCACTCCCTCGGAGTTTGAGTTCTACTATGGTCCCAACGACTTCCGCAAGCTGCAGGCCGTCGAGACTGAAAGCACCTTCGGCAAAGACCTTGAGATGCAGAAGCTGGTCTATCTGGGTTGGCCCATCGTGCGCTGGATCAACCGTTTCTTCACCATCTACGTCTTCGACTGGCTGACGGGCTTCGGTCTGAACATGGGCATTGTGCTCATCCTCATCACCCTGCTGCTGAAGGTTATCACCTACCCCATGGTGAAGAAAAGCTATATGTCGTCGGCCAAGATGCGTGTCCTGAAACCGAAACTCGAAGAGGCCACCAAGCAATTCAACAACCCCGAGGACCAGATGCAGAAGCAGCAGGCCATGATGCAGGAGTATGCCAAGTATGGCGTGAGCCCGATGGCAGGCTGTTTGCCCATGCTCATCCAGATGCCTATCTGGATTGCCATGTTCAACTTCGTGCCTAACGCCATCCAGCTGCGCGGCGAAAGCTTCCTCTGGATCAACGACCTCTCCACCTACGACCCCATCATCGA
>ODAI011806067.1_pt1 | contig 15927 bp, 12 predicted proteins | sample 1539321 | NCBI WGS metagenome assembly ODAI01 (sample SAMN02144231, study PRJEB22623) | gut metagenome | biome: sheep rumen | host: Ovis aries | place: New Zealand
CCGGTCATGGATTTTTGAAATCCTTTATCGGGGCTGACACGGAAATTCAGGTTGCCGAATAATCCGTCTTTTTCACCGGCAAGTATTTGTTCGTCATACAGAAATAAAACGGCTTTGTTTTCCGTTTCATTATCGAAAACATAGAAGCAGTCGCGAAAGTCCTCATAGGAACTGCGGAAAAAGTCGGGCATGAAAAGGGTTTCTTTATCGCCTATTATTCCGATAATTTCTATTTCTTCCGTAACACCATCATCGATTTTGGTACGCAATGTAATCGTGTCTCCCGGGTGTATCCCGATTCCGGAATTGCCGGTGATTACGCCGACCAGTTTCTTTGCTTTTAAATCTTTTTTTTGAAACCAGCGTCCCTCTTCCATGACGGGATTGATGCTTCTTACGGCACCTTCACTCAGGCAGTAGGTTTCGAGTTTTTGGTCCATATCATCAAGGTATGGATCCCACAATCGTTCCATACTGATAACGTCGTTTACACCATCTAAATATTCTTCGATTTCCTTCCTGTCTCTTAAAAGCGTTCCTCCGTCAGATCTTTGTTTTGCAAGATAGGATGAGAACAGGAATACACCGTTCTGTTTCAGATAAGGACGCAGCTTATTGTATCTTTCCACTTTCAGTTCGAAGGCTGAGGAGATGGAAATTGCAAGCAAAAAAACAACGGCAAAAAAGATTGCGCAGAGAATGCCAAGCCACCCGACACGTTTTAAATCTTTGAATGCAAGTTTTATATATTTACCCATGTCTTTTTTGTTTCCTTATTGTTCATCATGAATACAACGATGAGAAGTGATGTTGCAAGATAAATGACTGCAAGGTTTAAGTAATTCGTCAGGTTATATGCTCCGTCCAGATAAACCAGGGATTTATCCAAAATCGGCATTAGGATAAAGTGATAACCAAGCAGGCCAATCAGAACGGAAAAGACCTGAAGCGCGATAAACTCCGCAAAGCACAGCGCTCGCACCTGCTCCGCACTCATACCGCAAAGGCGGTAGATGCGGAAGGTGCGAGAACTGCGCTGTAAAAGGTATTGGTAAATAAATGCCGTAATGGAGCCGGATAAAAAGGCAATTAACAGGCAGATTACCAAAAGGGTATTCGTGAATCTGGCATTAACTGCTTCGGGAAGATTCAAAGGCCATACGGAAGTTAAATTACCGTATTTTTCCTGAAACGCAGTACAGATGGTTTCGTAATCATTACGCGTGATGGGGTTATCGAAATAGAAGTCGATTTTTGCCACATAGACATCGTCATCAAGAGTGGAAAAAGGTACTTCGGGAATCGTCCCCGGATAACGGTAGGAACCGATACATTTATACTCTTTTCCGTGGATTATGTATGTTCCCTGCGTGGTTTTGCGGTATTTATTTGCGACATTGATGTCATCCAGGGGCTCTCGTGTTTTGGAATTAAAGTAATTGCCTGTATGATCAATGTCCCAATGACTCTCTACACAGACAAGAGCCCCTTCTTTTTCTTCTTCTTTAGAAAAATATCTCCCTTCTGCGATCCTCCCAATGGATTTAAAATAATCATCCAGATTTCCTCCTGTCACTTTTTGGTCCTGGACTTTGAAAGTGGTCGTACAGGTTAACAAATATGCATCTATATCGAGATCTTTTGCAAGATCTTCTTTGAATTTTACAGACATCATGATAAAGTGCAGATTGTTCAATGTTCCATTCGGTAAATGAAGAATGGTTTCAACAACATCTTTCTTCTTCACGAATTCACTTTCCAATCTTTCTTTGCGTTCCTCGTAAGAGATTCCTTTATAACAATCATCGTAAAGACGTATGCTGAGTTCTTTGTTTTCCGAAGAAGAATCCTTTTCTGAAGCCTGAAGGTGGTAGACAAGTCCAAAAGAGAAGGCGATGAGGGTAATTCCGATGGAGATACATAAGACACACATGGCATATGATGAACAATCCGTTCTTATACCGGTTTTAATTTTAGAAAACAAGTAACGAAAAGCCATATGTTTTATTTCCCAAGGAGAGGGTAATCACATGTTTACCCATGTATTCTTCATCTCTTCGCTGTTCATCATAAATATGACGATGGACAGGGATATTGCAAGATAAAGTGCGGCAAGCTTTATGTAGTTGGCCGGATTATATGCATCAGATAAATATACTAAAGATTTATCCAGAATCGGCATAATGATAAAATGATAACCAAGCAAACCAATCAGGACGGAGAAAACCTGAAGTGAGATAAACTCCGCAAAACACAGTAGCCGCACCTGTTCCGCACTCATACCGCAAAGGCGGTAGATGCGGAAGGTGCGGGCACTGCGTTGTAAAAGGTATAGGTAAATAAATGCCGTAATGGAGCCGGATAAAAAGGCGATTAACAGGCAGATTACCAAAAGGGTATTCGTGAATCTGGCGGTAACCTTTTCCGGGATATTCAAAGGAAATACAGTCACTATATCTCCGTATTTTTTTTGGAACATGTTGCTGATGGTTTCATAATCGTTTCGAACAATAGGATTCGAGAACTTGATGAAAAGTTCTGTGATGTAAACATTATTATCCAGAGTTGATACCGGAACTATAGGGATACTGAAAGTACCATTAAAACTTCCGATGCATCGGTATTCTTTTCCGTCAATGATATAAGTCCCGTTTTTTGTTTTTAAGTATTTTTCCGCCAACTTGATATCCTTGACAGGGTTTCCGTTTTCGTCATAGTAGTTTCCTATGTAGAATTTACTTACGCTTTTTAAACTGTAGCGGCAATCAATACATACGAGACTTCCTTCATCTTCCTCCTCTTTTGTAAAGTAACGTCCGTCAGTAAGCAAGGATTTGGCAATGCCGGATAAATTACTACTGACTATTCGACTATCTTGGATTCGGAAAAAAGTCCTACTATGGAGGATAGCAGAATCAATCATATTATCTTCCGCTACATCACCTTTAAATTTCACTCCCATTTCCACATATTCTATTCTGTCCTGCATTTCCGAAGGAAACTGACAAAGGATATCCAGAACATCCTTTTTTTTAACCAGTTCATTATCAATTGCTTTTTTTCTGTTATCGTAAGACCACTCTTTGTCGGCAAAGAGGGCATTATAAGTGCTATAAAGAGAAATCCTTAGGTACTCTTCGGTAAAAGTTTCTTCTTGTGTCTTTGCTTCCAAATAGTATGTAAAACCATATGAAAACACAACAAGTATAATGCTTATAATGATTCCGAAGACTGTGATCAAAACAATTGACTTATTGTTTTTCAAAAGTTGCTTTATTGATAGAAATAAGATTTTAAACATAGTTACGGTATTTGTATTTGAGCACTTTCTAATGCAATAATAGACAAAACAGTTTTTGAAATCTATGAAGTCTGACGAATGGTCAAAAAAGGGACGAAAATGGTCAAGGCACCATGATATCTGCACATTATATGGAAATAAATATGCAGATATCAATTGATTATATGCATATTATTTGTTATTATATATGCAGAAAAGGAGAGGCTTTATGCATATATTTGACTATTCATTTTTGGAAGAAGGTTTTTTGCCGGCGGAAATGGTTAACCTTACAGCTGCCATAACTGCATTTAATGCAATCTCGACAGGGAGAAGAGAACGGTATGCAGGTGTATATACGGAACTCGAGAAAATAGCACGAGTTCAGTCTGTAAAAGGCTCCAATGCAATAGAAGGGATTGTTACGACGGATGCGCGAATAAAAGAAATTGTAAACGAAAACAGTGCGCCGCTGAATCATAGCGAGTGTGAGATAGCAGGTTACAGGAATGCACTCGATGAAATTCACAGTCGACATGCTGAAATGATCATTAATGAGGATATGATTCGACATTTGCATCTTGTAATGACGGAAATTGCCGGCTATCAGCTTTCCGGTTGTTATAAAACGGAAGATAACATTATTCAGGAAATAGATATGAGAGGAAGGCGAAGAATCCGCTTTGTTCCGGTTGCCGCTTCCGATACCCAAGATGCGATGGAACAGCTGATATTGGCATATAGGGAAGCAAGAGATAATCCCCGGATTAACCAACTTTTGCTTATTCCATGTGTTGTTTTGGATTTCCTTTGTATACATCCGTTTTCTGATGGAAATGGTCGTGTATCACGTTTGTTAACTCTCCTGCTTTTGTATAAGGGCGGCTTTGATGTTTGCAAATATGTTTCTTTTGAAGAACAGATAAACATGGCGAAAGATTATTATTATGAGTCTCTGCAGGATTCTTCAAAGGGTTGGCATGAGAATGAGAATTCATACTTTGAGTTTATGAAGAACTTCCTTTCGACATTGTATAAATGTTACAAGGAACTTGATAAGCATTTTTCGACGGTTAACGGAAAGAAAATCAGTAAATCCGAACGTATTGAGCAAACTGTATTGAACAGCGTTTTGCCAGTGTCAAAAGCTGAAATCTGTGATATTCTTCCGGATGTAAGCCCGACTACGGTAGAAGCAGTTTTAGGTCGTATGACAAAAGATGGTAAAATAAGGAAAATGGGTCAGGGACGCGCAACCAGGTATGCAAATGCGAAATATATGAAGCAGTGAATCTGTTTTCGAATTCAATTTGAAATCCATAGTTTCTGATATGTAGTTGAAAAGAAAAATAGAGCAACCGCTGATTTACGGTTGCTCTTATTATTACCATTTCGGAAAGTCTGTTGATTATTTCTTCTTTTTGTTGTATGCCGAAGTTCGGTCAATGTATTTTTCTTCGGCATTTTTCTTATTATTACGTTCCACCATAAAATTTAACTGCTGTTGAATCAGCTCGATGTCATCAGGGCTGCATAGCCGGAGGTTTTCTATAATATCCTTTGGAATATCGTATCCGTGCATATTCCCCAACAGCAGATAATCGGGAGATACATCCAGAGCATCGCAGAGCGAAACAAAGGTTTCGAAGGAGATTCCCTGAGAGCCGTTTTCTATACAGGAAAGATGTTTGCTGGTAACGTTGATTTGAGTAGAAAGCTGGCTTTGGCTGAGTTTCTTGGATTTTCTCCTGGTTTGAATTCGTTTTCCAATCCCGATGTAATTGATTTTGGTTGCCTTGTTTGCCATGATTTTGTCATGCCTCCTTTGGTAATTTTAATTTTTTATCTTTTGAGATGAAACATTGCGAGACGCGGAAAGTACAGCGCTACACGGAATCGAGGCGGGAGAAAACAGTGAAATTTACCATTTTAAGGCATTTTTTGACCATTCGTCCAAAAGTATGGAAATGCGTAGAAACCGTTGATATTATGTAAACATCAAATGGCGATACTTGAGTCGCCGAAAAAGGAGGGTTTACATTATGAAAAAAACAAACAAAACAAAATCATCAGCAACAATTAAAAAGGCGCTTGATGCATATCTTAAGCTGGATGCCAATTCTGCATCTTCGACCATCCTTTATCAGGAGAAAGCGCCGAAAAGTCTTGAACGGTTTAAACGCAAAAAATGAGTAACCGAATTGTAATAAGAATTGCAGACTGGCTGATTTCACACGGTGAGATCAACGAGGAGGACAGGGATCTATATCAATATGCTCTGAAGAATCTCTTGCATGCCATCTTGCCAATTTCTTTATCCTTGATAGTGGGGCTTCTCTTTCACTGTCCCGAACGCACGCTGATAATAATCCTTCCGTTTGTGTGTCTTAGGAGATTTGGCGGCGGATTTCATTTGAGAAATGCATGGGCATGCATGTTTTTCTCGGCAATTCTTATTACAGATTGTTTGGCGATTTCTTTTCTTATCCGGAATCAGGAAAAAGTGTTGGTTTGCGCATTATTTGCCGGAATAAGTATGATTTGTTTAAGTCCGGTTCAACATTTAAACAAACAACTCACGAAAGAGGAACGAAAAAGGTGCAAGCGTCAGGTTTCATTTTTGGTGTTGTTTTTCTCCCTTCTGTTGGCTTTGTTTTACTCAATGGGATTAAAGGATGAGACTGTTTGCCTTTCGATTGGAATGATGCTTCCGGCAACACTTCAGTATCCGGTTCTGATTGAGAGACTTGTGAGATAAAACTGAATATTGTGCGATTTGGAAAAAGGTGTTTACAGATGGAATAACATGTTTAATATTATTCTTGTAAACACCTTTTTAAGGAAGAGAATAATATGCGTATTCTTGTATGTGATGATAATCAGGAAATATTGAATGAAATGAGAGAACTTTTGAACGAGTATTTTTCTTTTAGACATATTCGGGATTCGGAAATCCAATGCTTTTCTTCCGGAAGGGATTTGCTCGAAGACATGGGTAAGAAGGATATTATTTTTTTGGATATTGAGATGCCGGGGATGAACGGTATTCGAGCCGGAGAGAACATAAAGAAGGACTTCAAAGATGCTATTATTATCGTTGTTACATCTTATGCGGAATACCTTGATGAAGCGATGCGCCTGCAGGTGTTTCGATTCTTATCCAAACCGGTAGAGAAAGAACGGTTATTTCGCAATCTTGATGATGCTGTTGAAATGTACAATCAGCTTTCTGCCCGGATTTTGATAGAGAACAGAAAAGAAACATATACAGTTGAAAGCAGGAATATTATTATGCTGGAAGCGGTCGGAAAAAGAGTTTTGTTTTATACAACAAGTGGTTTGATTGAATCAACACAGAGCCTGGATTATTGGGAAAAGGAATTACCGGCCGGTTCTTTTTTTCGCACTCACAGAAGTTATATAGTCAGTATGAATTATATAGAAAGTTTTAATCATTCGATTGTTCGTTTTTTTGCTCAAAAAGAAGAAGCATATGTTACGAAGAGAAGATACAAAGAGTTTAAAGATGCATATACCAGATATCTCGGAGGAGTTCGGTAAATGGTAAAATTAATTGGATTCTTAACCAGTTACCTGATTGAAGGATTTGCCATATGGATATATGCGGATCTGTTTCGTGCAAGATTTAAACCGGGTATCAGGATTCTTTGTTTAATAATCGGTTGTCTGACACTAAGTTTCATAGGAACTGCAGGTGTCGTATGGCTGAATGCTTCTTTGTACGCAGCATTTCTTTTTTTCTTTTTTGGGGTCGGATATAAAGCAAAATGGTATGTGGCGCTGTTTCATTCGGTATTTTTGACAGCGGTTATGAGCCTGATAGAACTTGTTACATTGGTGATGATTTATGGCATAGCTCCGAATTTTCTGGAAAGTGAAGATATTCTCATAAATGAAATATTTGCCGTGACCAGCAAGATTCCGTTTCTGTTGTTGTGTTTTGCAATTGTTTCCATTAGGAAAATAATAAAACTTAAAGAAGAAACCGCCAAAAGTGCTTTTTTATATCTTCTTGTGCCGGTTTCTTCCATGGTTTCCATGCTTGTTTTCCTGGATTATTTGGACCGGTATGAGGTATCGGCGAGATTAAAATGGGCGACAGGGTTTGCCACGCTCTCCATTCTGTTCTCGGATTTGATTCTCCTTGGGGTTTATTTATATAACCAAAACAGAAATTCGGAATATATTCGATTGAAATTGACGCTTGCTCAGGAGAAGAGCCGCAAGGAGTACTACGAGCTTCTACAGGAACAGAACGAGAATCAGCGCATTCTGGTTCATGATATAAAGGACCACCTTCAATCCATCGAGGCATTGAATGCTCAGGGAGAAAGAGCAAAGATAGATGAGTATATAAAGAGCCTTTATGAAGCAGCGAATCTGAAAAGTGTTGTCAGGGTGTCGGAAAACGAGTTGCTGAATGTGGTGGTTTTAAGATATCGAAAAGAATGCGAAGCGCAGGGAATCCCTTTTCATGTGGATATTAGAAGAAGTAGCATGGATTTCCTTGACGACTATGAAATCACGTCTCTTTTTGCCAATCTTCTGGACAATGCGATGGAGGCGGTGCACGGAGTAGAAGGCGCGTTCATTGACTTAAACGTGGACCGGAAGGAGGGAACGGCTTTTTCTGTCATACACATTATAAACACCTGCGCAGAGGATCCTTTTGAAGGCGAGAAAACAAGGATCCCTTTCAGTCGAAAGAAGGAACCCGGTCATGGATACGGACTGAAAAGCGTGGAAAAGGTTGTTCAAAAACATGATGGAAATATGAATCTGTACTTTGACGGGACAAAGCATGTTTTTCATACGATCATCATTCTTAACAATAGAATATAAACATCTGTTACCCTGCGGCCGTTGGAAAAGAAAGCTTTTCGGCGGCCGTAATTTATGTCCGGACTTGAATTTATGCGCCCAAAAGGGTAAAATATTATGGAATATGCCATATGGAGCCAAATGAGATGAAAACGAAAGTTTATATAGACGGAAGCGAAGGAACTACCGGACTTCGCATTAATGAGCGGTTTGAAGGAAGAGACGATATCGAGGTCTTAAGGATTTCTTCCGAGCTTCGCAAGGACCCGGAAGAAAGAAAAAAATTCATCAATGCATCCGATGTCACTTTTCTGTGCCTTCCGGATGCGGCTGCCATCGAGGCGGTCAGCCTGGTGGATGCGGACAATGACCACACTGTAATCATCGATGCATCTACCGCCCACAGAACCGATGAAGGCTGGGCGTACGGCCTGCCGGAACTCGGAAAGAATTTCCGTGAGCGGATTAAAACCGGTAACCGTATTGCGGTTCCGGGCTGCTACGCATCCGGCTTTTTGATGGATGTGTACCCAATGGTTGCAACGGGGTTAATCGGCAATGACTATCCGGTCTGCGTCAATGCACTTTCCGGTTATTCGGGAGCGGGCAAGAAAGGAATCGCAATGTATGAAGCCGATGAAAAAACAGAGGATTTATACGCGCCCAGAATGTACGCACTTTCCCAGAAACACAAACATTTAAAGGAAATGAAAGCAATTGCCGGCCTTGAGAAAACCCCTCTTTTTGTCCCGGTTGTGGATGATTACTATTGCGGAATGATTGTGACATTCCCTGTATATACGGATCTGATGAAGAAAAAATTAACCCCAGAAGAGGTGCGTGACAGTTTCGCTGCGTTCTTTGAGGGAGAAGAATTCATCCATGTCATGCCGTTCGGTGCGGAAGAAGAACTGAATTCCTTCTTTTCCGCAAATGCCATGGCGGGACGGGATGATGTCCGGATTTATATCACCGGCAATGAGGAGAGAATCCTCATATCGTCGATTTTTGACAATCTCGGAAAGGGTGCTTCCGGCGCTGCCATCCAGTGCATGAACATCCGGCTGGGGCTTGAACAGAGTACGGGATTGAAAATAAAGGAAGAGTAACGACTCATCATTTTGGAGGAATGAAATGATTGTAACAGCGTTAATGGTTTTGGGTGTTCTCACCGCAGTCGGTGTGGCAATTCCCTGCCATCTTTACACAGCCTGGTATCATATTCCGGCTTTTCTCGGAATGTGCGTGGGATTCTTTATCCTGTGGGCGGCATTTTATCTGCTTTTCTGCTTAATTCTTGCGGCATTCTGTAATATTAAAAAAGTGGAATACGACCCGAATCCGGGGTTTCAGTGGCTTGCAAGAGAGACCATGCAGTATCTTCTCTTTTTCAGCAACGCATCGGTAAAAGTTGAGGGGATTGAAAAGATTCCGACAGACCAAAAGTGTCTGATTGTGGCGAATCACTTATCCAACTATGATCCGCTTTCCATCATGACACATATCCCGTTAAAGCCGCTGATTTTTATTTCCAAGCCCGAGAACTTTAATCTTCCCGTGGCCGGCGGAATCATCCGTAAGGCGGGATTTATGGCAATCGACAGAGACCATGTCAAGAATGCCATTGTTACGATTAACACGGCGGCGGATAAAATCAAATCCGGACAGACATCCGTATTCATCTTCCCGGAAGGGACGAGAAACCGTACCGAAGAAAAGCTTCTCGAGTTTAAAAACGGTGCATTCAAAATCGCCACAAAAGCAAAATGTCCGCTGGTGGTTCTGGCCGTAAAGAATACCAACAACGTCAAAAAGCGTACACCCTGGAGACATACGAGGATTACTTTAAAGGTAGTGGATGTCATTCCGGCGGATCGGGTAGCAACGATGAAGACGGCGGAGCTTTCCGAGGAAGTACGGGAGAAGATTCTCGAAGCACTCTGAAGAAAAAATGAATAAGTATGGGGATACTTATAAAAGGAGGGTTACTATGAATTACGTACTGTTTAATCATCTTTCGAACAACGGAGCGGGAGAGACCAGAGCGGATGCACTTTATACATCCCTCGGGGTGAAGGCTGACGATCCCGCATATAAGAAAATCGATCTGGTCGGCCTTAATTTAAGCGAATGGATGAAGGACATCACGGCCGATGATCTGATTTATCTGGTTGCCGGCGACGGAACCTTAAACCGCATTGCCAACGAGCTTGACGGCGTAGAGATTCCCTGTCCCGTACTGTTAATCTCCGGCGGTACCGGAAACGATTTCTTAAGGGATATCGTGGAGAACTATCCGACCGAAGGTTACACCGATATCAGAGAATACATCAAAAACCTTCCCACCATCCGTGTGAACGGCAAAGAGTGCCATTTCTTAAACGGTATCGGCTACGGTATCGACGGAATGTGCTGTGAAGTGGCCGATAAGAAGAAGGCCGAAGGCAAGAAAAAAATCGATTACACCGCACTTACCATCAATCTTTTGATGTTCCATTACAAATGTCCTACCGCTACGGTGGTTTTGGATGATGGCAAAGAAACAACCTATGAAAAAGTCTGGCTTGCTTCCGCAATGAACGGCCGTTATTACGGCGGCGGCATGAAGGCAGCTCCCGACCAGGATCGTAAAGGTGACGGTTTAACCTTCTTAATCTGGCACGGATCCGGTAAAATCGGCACACTCGCAGACTTCCCTTCCATTTTCAAGGGAGAACATGTGAAGAAAAAATCGGTTACCGTGATTCCCGCGAAGAAAATCAAAGTAAAATTTGACATTCCCACGGCTATGCAGATTGACGGCGAGACAGTACTGAATGTTTCCGAATACGAAGCCTGGAAGTAGGATTATTGATAAAAACCTTGCATAATCGCAAAAACCGGCTGATATCAGCCGGTTTTTGTGGAATTATAACGGACATAAAGCAGGAAAAAACATGAGTGAATTTCGTTCCCAGAATCCATTGAAAGACACGAAAATGATGGTGCTGATCGGCATCGTTTTTGTCGTGCTTCTCGGACTGATCGGAATCATCATCGCAAAGGGTATAAAACACAAAAACTCACCCGAAGAGAGTTCTTCTTTCGTTCCTGCCAGCAGTGAAATCATATCCGAGGTCAAACCGGGAGAGGCGACCTTCCCGGAGGGAAACGGGGTAAACGATACGGGCGATTTTTCCCTTTATGCAACCGAGAGAGAAGGACGGAAAGGGACGGGCGAATACAATTACGGCGAAGCACTTCAGAAGTCCATTCTTTTCTATGAACTGCAGCGTTCCGGTGATCTGCCGGACAAGACCCGGTGCAACTGGAGAGGCGATTCCGCCCTGACCGACGGCAGCGATGTCGGCATCGATTTAACCGGCGGTCTTTACGATGCGGGTGACCACGTAAAATTCAATCTTCCGATGGCCTATACGGCTTCGGTACTGGCATGGAGCTATTACGAAAACAAAGATGCATACACCGAGAGCAAACAGGATGAATATCTGCTTGGCGTGATTCGCTGGATTGACGACTATCTGATCAAATGTCATTCCGGAAAGGAAGAATTCTATTATCAGGTCGGCAACGGAGGAACGGACCACTCCTGGTGGGGCCCCTGCGAAGTCATGACAATGGAACGTCCCGCTTACAAAGTGGATGCTTCGAATCCGGGATCTACCGTAACTGCGGAAGCGGCTGCGGCGCTGGCTTCGGCTTCGGTAATTTTCGCAGATTCCGATGCGGCGTATTCGGCGGAATGCTTAAAGCATGCCAAAGAACTCTACGAATTCTCCGCCAAATACAAGTCTGATGCCGGCTATACGCAGGCGGCGGGATTCTATGATTCCCACAGCGGATTCTATGATGAACTGTCTTTCGCGGCGACCTGGCTTTATCTTGCAACCAAAGAAGAAGCCTATAAAAAAGATGCGAAGGATTATTTCGCCAAAACAAGCGGCGATTACAAGTGGACCCTTTGCTGGGACGACGTTTCCCTGGGAACGGCCCTCATCATGGGACGAAAAACCAAAGACCGGAATTATCTGGACTATCTGGAAAACAATCTGGACTATTGGACTACAGGCGTAGGCGGAGAAAAGATTACCTATACGCCGAAAGGTCTGGCATGGCTTGATGCCTGGGGTTCTCTTCGTTATGCCTCCACGGCTTCCTTCCTTGCCATTACCTATTCCGAATCCGATGTCTGCCCGAAGGAAAAAAATAAAACCTATCACGATTTTGCGGTGGCACAGATCGGATACTGTCTCGGCAGTACCGGATTTTCCTATGAAATCGGTTTCGGTGATTCCTATCCCGTACATCCGCATCACAGAACCGCACAGGGGTCACCTTCCAATAATTTAAACGATCCCGCCGAGTCCAAACACGTTCTCTGCGGGGCTTTGGTCGGCGGTCCCGATGCATCCGACGGCTATACCGACGAGGTCGGAAACTATACGGTAAACGAAGTGGCCGATGACTATAACGCCGGCTTTACCGGTGCACTGGCGGCATTGTACAAAGAGTACGGCGGCGAGACCATCGTAAAATACGGTGCCGTGGAAAACATCGGAGAGGACGAAATCACCGTAGAGGGCTGCATCAATGTCGAGGGTGATAATTTTATCGAGGTAAAGGCCTATGTTAAGAATCAGTCAGCCTGGCCCGCACGGGCACTGAAGGATGCGAAACTCTGCTATTTTATCGATTTGTCCGAATTATACGAAGCGGGCGGCAGCGTGGCGGATCTTTCCCTGCAGATGAATTATTCGCAGGGCGGTTCCGTTTCGGAGGTTCTGCCGTTTGATGAAGCAAAGCATATTTATTATGTGCCGGTATCCTTCGGCGATACGGTAATTGCGCCGGGCAGTCAGGATTCCTTCCGGAAAGAAGTGCAGTTCCGCATCACATCTTCCGGGGGCTGGAACAATGAAAACGATTATTCATTTGCGGATATAAAAGGAACAAGCGGCAATGCATTCAATCTCTGCCAGCATATGGCCCTGTATGAAGGGGATACGCTGATTTACGGTTCCGTTCCGGACGGAAACGGCGATGTAAAAGAGAATCCGAAGAACGATAATCCCGAAGGTGGGAAGCCTTCCGGACCGGACAAGCCGGCAGATCCTCCCAAACCGTCTGATCCGCCGAAGCCCGACGATCCGTCCGGGCCGCAGACCGGAGAGGTGAAGGAGGGAGACCTTATCCTGAATGTTGAAAACCAGTCCAATAAGGGAACGGGTTCCACGGTGGCTTTCAACATCAAGCTGACCAACAATTCGAAGAAGGATATCGACTTATCGGATTTAACCGTTCAGTATTATTTCTCGGATCCGGATCTTAAGAATTTAAGTTTTTACTGTGATTACGCAAGCGTGGAGGGAAAGCAGTACCGTGCGGTTACGGAAGCCGTGGAGGGCGTCTTTGAAAAAGGTTCCTCATCGGATTCCACCGCAAGCGTGGTGCTTCGAATCCGCTTAAAGAACAAAGAGGCACTTCAGGCCGGACACACACTGAATCTGCAGATTCGCGTGGCAAGATCCGACTGGGGCAATATGAATTTTGATGATGACTATTCCGCCAAAGGCGCTTACAGGGTTACGGTGGAGAAGGGCGGCAATCTGGTGCTCGGTACCAGACCCGAGTAGGAGTTACGGATGAGACAGCAATTCATCAAAATCGGAGTGGGAATCAGCGTGTTTCTTACGGCGCTTTTTATCAGCAGCGCGATTTTAAACCGCGGTACCACGGATATGACGGTCGATTTATCTCCCGCCACTTATCCAGTGATTTCCTTCCTCTCCGGTGATGAGTTATACAATACAACAGTCGGATATGCCAAAGAACGTGACGTTTTGTTAATGAAGGAGAACATCACTCCTCTTGGGGAGAACCGTTCCCTGGCATTTGAAATCCGCACATATTCCCGGCCGATAGAGAGCATTTCCATGCAGGTCCGTACCAAAAACGGCGAGCGTCTGATTGAAGATACACAAATAAAGCAGATTGAAAAAAACGGAGATGTGTGGCATGTTTATACCTCTTTAAAGGACCTTCTTTCCAAAAACGAGGAATACGCGCTGACCATCTGTCTTTTCGTTGACTGCACTCCTCTTTATTACAATACCCGCGTGGAATGGAAGGAAGAGGTGGATGTGCAGACCTTCCTTGCGTTTGCACATGAATTTACCGACGATTCCTTCGGAGAGAAGGAACAGTATTCCGAACTGAAAAAATATCTTGAAAGCAGTTCCTCCGGAGACAATTCGGATTTTGCGCATGTTGATATTCACAGCTCCCTTGAGCAGGTAGCCTGGGGCAACCTGGATGCCAGACGTGAATCGGACATTGAGACCACGCTGATTACGGCAGAGAAAAATATCGCGTCCTTAAATCAGTATTATCTTGTTCAGGTGGGAAGCGGTTCGAAGGCGGAACACTACCGCGTCAAAGAATTCTTCCGTTTAAAGAAGGGAACGGACCGGATGCATCTTTTAGAGTACGAGCGCTCCATGAGCAGGCTTGTCTTCGAAGAGGATGAGATTTTCTTTGGCGATACCGTTTATCTCGGAATCGGCGACGAAGACGTGGAAATGAAGGAGAGCGAGAAGGGCGGTCTGATTGCCTTTACACACGATGGGGTACTCTTTGTGGCAGAGCCGAAGGAGAACCGTTTTGCAAGGGCCTTTTCCTATTACGATAAGGACGATTACAACAAACGCCCGATTATGGAAATTCCGAAGGTGAAGATTCTGTCGGTTTCCGAAGACGGACTGGTGAACTTTGCCGTATACGGATATATCCCCCGCGGTATGCACGAAGGGGAGAACGGATTAACGGTTTATTCGTTCGATTTTACAAGAAATACGCTGGAGGAAAGAGCGTTTCTTTCCTATCGCGGCAGCAGCGAAATGCTCTGTGCGAACTTAAACAATCTTTTGTTTTTAAATGATTCCGCGGAACTGGTTTTCTTCCTGGACGGCGGCATTCACAAAGTGATGCTCGACGGAATGGAATATGAAACGCTGGCAGAGAATCTCACACCCGAAAGCTTCTGTGTCAACGAGGACGGGAACTGTGCGGCATGGATTACGAAGAAAGAAGAAATCGGGGCTTCCGAGGTTCGGTTCATGGATTTTTCCGATATGCAGTTTGCGGACATTAAGGCGGGTGACGGAGAAGTCATTCTTCCGGAGGGATTCATGAAAGAAGACCTCGTTTACGGCATTGCCGATAAAGGAGATGTTTCGAAGGATGCCTTCGGTAATATTTTCTTCCCGCGTTATAACGTACGGATCCAGAACCGGTCCGGCACGGTTTACAAGGACTATGCCAAGGAAGGCGTTTATGTGACGGATCTTGCTTTTGCGGACCGGATGGTGACACTGATTCGAAGCAGAAAGAACGAGGACGGTTCGTTTTCATCAATCGAGGACGATACCATTGTTGATAATTCCGCCGATGAGGAAACGAAGAATCACCTGGAACGCGTGGTAACCGAGAATTACGAAACGGTTTCGCAGATTGCACTCTCATCGGAGTTTGATACGAAGAAACTGCAGGTGATGCGGCCGAAAATCAACCTTTACGAAGGAGAAAGAGAAGTAGCCGTCAAACCTTCCGGCGAAGGAAAATGCTTCTACAGTTTCTCGCGGGGAAAGATTACCGGCGTCTGGGCGGAGGCCGGCGACGCAGTAAGACAGGCATATGAGAACAACGGGTTTGTGCTGGATGAACGAAGCGAATACATCTGGCAGAAAACGGAACTTCCTTCAAAGAACGAGCTTATGGCGGTTCACGAAGCCCGGATGCCGGACGGA
>ODAI010942395.1_pt1 | contig 15926 bp, 10 predicted proteins | sample 1539321 | NCBI WGS metagenome assembly ODAI01 (sample SAMN02144231, study PRJEB22623) | gut metagenome | biome: sheep rumen | host: Ovis aries | place: New Zealand
GATACGCCTCTGGAAGAAGGACAACTTCTGGGAGCATGGCTCAGGTCCTTGCGGCCCGTGTTCAGAGATACATTTCGACAGAGGCGAGCGGTACGGCCCGTTCGAGAACTTCGAGCAGGCAAGCGAGACCGACCGTGTTCTCGAGATATGGAACCTCGTATTCAGCCAGTTCGACAGCGACGGCAACGGAAACTACGCCGAGATGAAGAACAAGAACATCGACACAGGTATGGGACTTGAAAGACTTGCCTGTGCTATGCAGGGCGTTGACAATATCTTCGAGGTAGATACTGTCCAGAACATCATGAAGCACATCTCACGCATCGCAGGCATCGAGTACAAGAAGGACGCAAAGAAGGACGTTTCGCTCCGTGTTATAACAGACCACATCAGAAGCACTACTTTCATGGTAGGCGACGGCATCATGCCTTCAAATGAGGGCAGAGGATACGTTCTCCGCCGTCTTCTCAGACGTGCTGCACGTCACGGAAGACTCCTCGGCATCACAAGACCTTTCCTCAATGAAGTATGCGATACAGTTATAAATGAAAATGCCGGTGCATATCCGGAACTCGCTGAAAAGCGTGAATACATCAAGAAGATAATCGGCGTAGAGGAAGAAGCTTTCGCAAAGACTGTTGACAAGGGTTCTGAACTCCTTTCACAGTTCATCGAAAAGCTCACAGCAGAGGGAAAGAACACACTCTCCGGCGACGATGCTTTCAAACTCTCCGATACATACGGCTTCCCGATAGACCTCACTGTTGAGATCTGCGAAGAAAAGGGCATCGGCGTTGACCGTGACCGCTTCACAGAGCTTGCAAAGGAGCAGCGTGCAAGAGCAAAGGCTGACCACCTTGCAAAGGCAGGTTCTTCATGGGCAGACAACAGCATCAGAGTTGACGCTCCCAAGACTGTTTTCACAGGCTATACCGATACAGAAGCAGCAGATGCTCAGATACTTGCCATATACAAGGACGGAGCTGAAGTGCAGACAGCCGTTGAGGGCGACGATGTAGTCATCGTTCTCGACAAGACTCCTTTCTATGCAGAGAGCGGCGGACAGACAGGCGATACAGGTATCATTTCCGGTTCAAGCAGCAGTGCGGCAGTTGAAGATACTATCAAGTCAGAGGGACATTTCCTCCACATCGCTTCCGTAACAGAGGGAACACTTTCAAAGGGCGACAAAGTCCTTGCCAAAATAGATACAGACAGAAGATGGACTATCATGCGTAACCACACAGCAGCTCATCTTCTCCAGAATGCTCTTCGTGAAGTCCTCGGAGATCACGTTCATCAGGCAGGTCAGCTCGTAAATGACAAAGCCTGTCGTTTCGACTTCAACCACTTCTCCGCAATGACCGATGAAGAGATAGCAAAGGTAGAATCTATCGTAAACGGATATATCCTCAGCAGCATTCCTGTAACTATGCAGGAAATGCCTATCGAGGAAGCAAAGAAGCTCGGAGCTATGGCTCTCTTCGGTGAGAAGTACGGCGATACAGTAAGAGTCGTTACAGCAGGCAAGTCTATCGAGTTCTGCGGCGGTACTCACGTATCGAATACTTCACAGCTCGGACTCTTCAAGATCGTATCAGAGAGTTCTGTAGCTGCCGGCGTAAGACGTATCGAAGCTGTGACAGGTACAGGCGTTCTTGAACTCCTCAACGGATTCAAGGATACTATAATCAGATCGGCAAAGGCACTCAAGCTCGCAAATATCACAGAGCTTCCCGAAAAGTGCAGTGCCGTATTCGCAGAGTCCAGAGAAAAGGACAGACAGATCGAGAGCCTCAGCCAGCAGATAGCAAACGCTCAGGCTGCCGCTGTATTCGACAACGCTCAGGAGATCTCCGGAGTGAAGGTCGTTACCGCAAGACTCGACGGAACTGCTCCTGATGCCCTCAGAAAGCTCGGTGACAGCGTAAAGGACAAGGAAGAAGCAATGATCGCTCTCTTTGCCGCTGTGAACGGAGACAAGGGTACATTCTTCTGCGTATGCACAAAGGCTGCTCTCGCAAAGGGTGCAAATGCAGGCAAGCTCGTCCGTGAGACTGCTGCCGTTACAGGCGGCAAGGGCGGCGGAAAGCCCGACAGTGCTATGGCAGGTGCAGGAGATATCTCGAAGATAGACGATGCCCTCGCTGCTTTCGGCGGTATCGTGACAGAAATGGTTAAATAAGAACGGCATAAATTTTCTGTAAAGGAGTCATATACAATGGATTGCTTATTCTGCAAGATAATCGACGGCGATATCCCAAGCACCAAGGTATACGAGGACGAATACGTATACTGCTTCAAGGATATCGCACCTATCGCACCGGTACACTACCTCATAATCCCCAAGGTGCATATCACATCTGCTCTTGACATCACAGAGGAAAATTCCGCACTCGTCGGAAAGGTATTCGAGGCTGCTGCAAAGATCGCACAGTCCGAAGGCATCGCAAGCTACAGGATCATCAACAACTGCGGCGACGATGCAGGCCAGACAGTAAAACACCTCCACTTCCATATGCTCGCAGGCGTAAAAATGGGCTGGGGCCCTGAATCACTCGGCAAGACCGAATAAGGAGGAAGTATGGCTGAGACTTATAAAATGACTATCGCAGGGCTGGAGCGTGAACTGCCCCGCTGCCCTATCAACGATAAAGTCGATATCGCAGCTTTCATCATGTTCTCTGACGTTGAGCTTACAGTAGCCTGTGCAGAGGAACTCCTGAAAAAGTGCGGAGAATTCGACGTTATCCTCACAGCCGAGTCAAAGGGCATACCGCTCGCCTATGAAATGGCAAGACAGAGCGGAAAGCCGTATGTTGTGGCAAGAAAGTCCATAAAGCTCTATATGTCCGATCCTATCACCGTAATGGTAAGATCGATAACTACTGCAAATGAGCAGGTACTCAACCTCTCAAGCGAAAAGGCTGAGATGCTCAGGGGAAAGAGAGTCCTCCTCGTTGATGACGTTATCAGCACAGGAGAGTCTCTTGCAGCTCTTGAAAAACTTACGGCAGCAGCAGGCGGAAATATCTGCGGAAAAGCGGCTGTCCTTGCCGAGGGCGATGCTGCTGACAGGGACGATATAATTTTCCTTGAAAAATTACCGCTCTTCTTTAAATAAGGTATAACAAATGAAGCGAAAAATGATCGGAACTGCGGCAGGCTATATGTCAGGATCGTTTTTCGCCTTCTTTTTTAGCGGAAGAATTGCTGCTGCGGTGCTTGTGCTGACAGCGGCAGCACTTATCGCCGGAGCGAAGCTTAAAAGACTGGACAGATACGATCTCCTGAATATATCCGCATTCTTTGCGGCGGCTGTCATTGCAGGGACGGTTTTTTCATCGCACGTTGATGACATGACAGAGAGACTCGGCGGAGGAACAGACAGCTTTACCGGAAAGGTCACAGATATCACGGAATATACGTCAGGAAATGGCTATATCCTCAAAGGCACTTCCGGAAGCGGCGAAAAATTGAAACTGTATTATTACAGCAGCGAAGATGCCTCGTTCGGTGATATCGTTTCTATGGAGAGATGCGTCTTCACTGTCCCGGAGAATGACTTTCTCTGCAATGAAAAAGATGCCCTCATGTCGGAGGGAATATATCTCAAAGCAGAAGATGCGGAGAGCGTGTCGGTAGAGCATACGCATTCGCACAGGCTGAAAAATTCCCTGTACAGATACCGCAGACACATCATAAAAAGATTCTGCGATATCCTCGGAGAAGATGCCGGCGGAATGCTGTCGGGAATGGTCTTCGGAGTCAGGCTGATGTCTGCGGAGGACAGAACGTATATGTACCGCAGCGGCATAGGCCATGTGCTTGCCGTATCGGGACTGCATATATCGATAATAGCGGCAGCCGTGCTGTTCCTTATGAAAAAAGCCGGAGCAGGGAAGTATCTCTCGTTCATATCGGTGAATATAGTGATGCTGCTGTTCATATCAATGGCAGGTTCACCCGTTTCGGCAGTCAGGGCGGCTATAATGACGGATACCATACTTGCCGCAGGGATAGCCGGCAGACAGGCAGATATCCTCACTTCGCTGTGTACAGCCGTTATGCTGATATGTATATTTCAGCCGTATGCGGTGTACAGCACGGGATTTATCCTCTCGGCAGCGGGAACTTTCGGGATAGGCTCGTTCGCACCGCTGATGATAAAGGAGATACCGCACAGCAAGAAGCTGAAAAGAAATTTCCTGACAGGGCTTTACGCCTGTATAGCGATAATGCCGGTGACGATGCACTATTTTGATGAAGTATCGCTCATATCGCCGCTGACGTTCGTTCTGCTGCTGCCATTGTGTACAGCAGCAATAATAGCAGGAGCATTCTGCGTCCTCACGGGAGGAATATTCACCGCAGCCATATATACAGCCGGGATATTCGTGAAAGCAGTCATGGCAGCCGTGCATTTTGCAGGAAAAATCAGCATCATATTCATCTCGTGCGGCGACAGGAGGATATCACGGGCGGCACTCATATTTGCAGCGGTAACTGCGGCAGTATGGCTGATAACGTTCAGCCGCCGGAAGCTCATGATATCGCTGACTTTCTCGGCAGCGGCAGTCGTTGTGATGACGCTCTGTCTCGGAGCAGTCAGATACAGCAGCCTTTCGCTCGCAGTCCTCGGAAATGAAAGCGATGCCGCAGCCGTCATATCATGCAGGGGCGAAGTCATCGTCTGCGATATAACGGAAAGCGGTATTTGTGACAGATATACGGGAAAATACCTCTCCCGGTACGGCATAGATGCGGACGATGCCGTTCACATCACAGACAGCGGAAGCATGATGCTCCCGGACGGCTCACAGGTCACAGCCGTGAACGGAGGCTTATCGGTGAAGTGTGCTTCCTCTCAGGTGACGATATTTCCACGCAGAGACAGCATATGCGTGCGGGCAGCAAAGACTGACACGTCCGGCAGTCTGATCTCAGTAAATGATATTTACATCACGCAGGAGAATAACTACGAACTCGTTTTCTCCGGCGGAAGATGCAGGAAAAGGAGGCTGTGATGCCACAGGAAGACTCTAAGACGATCGCCGCAAAACTGCGGAAAGGCGAGCTTTCAAATCTCTATTATATTTTCGGAAAAGATGTCGTCGGCGTTGAGAAGCTCACACGCCGGATAATCAGAACGGCTGTCGGTGAAAATGAAGACTTCGCTCTGACCAGATTCGACGGAAAGTCCCTCGATATGTCCTCTCTTGAAGATACCATACAGATGATGCCCATGATGTCGGAGTATAACTGCATACTCATCAACGACTACAACTGCGAGCGTCCGAGAGAGGAGATGCACGGTCAGTCAGCCGAGACTTACAACAAGAAGCTCATCGGGATATTAAAGGATATACCGCCGCAGACCGTTATAATATTCAACGTCACAGGCTTTGAGATAAAGACGAAGACCGAGTACCGCACCGGCAAGACTATCATCACCGACAAGAACAAGAAGCTCGCTGACTTTGCGGCAAAAAACGGCACTCTCTGCGAGATGCGGATACCGACTTCCGGCGAGCTTGCAAAGATGATAGCCGCAAAAGTCTCCGCAGGGGGAAGTGCCATTTCCCTCGATACAGCTCAGGAACTTGCCGAGATGTGCCTCTGTGACACTATGGCAGTCGAAAATGAAGTTGACAAGCTCTGTGCCTATTCCGGCAGCCGTGAGATAACAAGGGAGACACTTGCTCTCCTCGTCCACCGCCAGAGCGGAGTGACGATATTCAACCTTGCCGATGCGGTAGCTTCATTCAACCGCAAAGCCGCATTCGATGCACTTGACGAGCTTATGTCCGACAAGGAGAACAGGGGAGCGATACTCGCAAATATCACGAACGCCTTCCTCGACCTCTACCGTGCCGCCTGTGCGAAACGAAGCGGAAAACAGATACAGGACGTAGTGAGCGATTTCTCGTATGCGTGGGAATTCAAGGTGAAAAACGCCTTCCGTGATTCCTCACGAATGAGCATAGACAGGATAAGAGCCTGCATAAAGATACTTCGTGACACGGCAGTGCAGCTCAATTCAACTTCTTCTGATGAGAAGATAGTCCTCGAAGAAGCCGTCACAAAAATGCTCATGACCGGACAGCAGCGGAGGCAGCAATGATAAGGATAAAAGAAGCTGTCATAGTAGAGGGAAAATATGACAAGATAAAACTCGCCTCTGTGGTAGATGCCGTTATAATCGTCACGAACGGATTCAGGATATTCAAAGACCGTGAAAAAACCGAACTGATACGTTACTATGCCGAAAAAACGGGCATAATAATCCTGACCGACTCCGACAGTGCCGGCAGGAAGATACGTGGCCATATCAAGGGCTGCGTAAAGAACGGAAAGATAACAAACGTCTATATCCCCGATATCTTCGGCAAGGAGAAACGCAAGGAAAAGCCTTCCGCTGAGGGAAAACTCGGCGTTGAGGGTATAGATGTGAAAATACTCGAAGAAGCCTTCCACAAAGCCGGTGTCGTATCTTCCGGAGAGGAGCGTCCGCATGATATCACAAATATCACGATGTACGAGCTTGGACTTTCCGGAGGAGCAGGCAGCAGCGGACTGAGAAAGAAATTACAGCAGCACCTCGGACTTCCCTCGCTCATGTCGATGAGTTCGCTCGTTGAGGTGCTTAACACGATGACCGACAGTGCAGGACTTGCCGGAATGGTCAGGGAGATAAAGGAGGGACGTGATGATATATAGCAGTCTTCCCTTTATATTCCTTTTTCTTCCGGCATCGCTGCTGATATATCATGCAGCACCGAAGAAGATACACAACGGAGTGATGATGCTTCTGAGCATGGCGTTCTGTGCATCGTTCAGCGTGAAATTCCTCTGGTTCGTGATGATATACGTCCTGCTCAACTATATAGCGGGACTCATTATAGAAGAACTCCGCATGAAGAAGCAAAATAGCTGGGCGGCAGCACCGCTCTCCGGAATGATATTTGCAGATATCCTCCTGCTGATGACATACAGGTCAGAGCATATGGCATGGCTGCGGAGCGGACTGAAACTTGACAGAGCGTTCTTTCCGGTCGGGATATCGTTCATGACGCTCTCGGCTATAGGCTATCTGCTCGATATCTACCGCAGACGGCAGAAAGCGGAGCGTAACATAATCAGGTTCAGCCTGTATATGATGATGTTCCCACGTCTTATAATGGGGCCGCCTGTCAGGTACAGGTCGTTCCAGAAATCGCTCCGCAACAGGAACGAGGGACTTGACTCGATAGGACTCGGATTCACCGTATTTGTCAAAGGCCTTGCGAAAAAGGTCATATGTGCGGATATGCTCTATTCGCTGTACAGTTCAGTGAAGAGCATAGAAGTGCAGGAAGTGTCTGCATTCACCGCATGGCTCGGAGCAACGGCATATCTGATGTGCTTTTACTTCACATTGTCGGGATTTGCCGATATGGGAACGGGACTCGGCTACTGCTTCGGATTCAGACTGCCGCAGAGCTTCAATTATCCGCTGTTCAGTGCGAAGGTGCGGACATTTGCGGCAAAGTGGCACATACAGCTCATACAGTGGTTCAGGAGATATGTGACGAAGCCGCTGACGGAACTCGGCAACGGCAGCACGATGTACAGACGCATCATATATATATCAGCATGGGGCATAGCCGGACTCTGGTACAAACCCGATCCGAACGGACTTCTGTGGGGACTTATGATCGGCACAGCCGTCATAGCAGAGCATGGGCTGGGAAGGCTCAAGCTCCTTAAAGCCACGGGAGTCATATACACCTACCTCGTGACGATAATCTGCACCGTCATATTCATGGGAGACAGCCTGATGTATTCACTGAGATATCTTATTGCAATGGCAGGCGGAAACGGAGTTATACTCGGAGATGACTTCGGATATTTCTTCAAATCGTACATCGTGATAATGCTTCTCGGAGCATACGTATCGACGAGCCTTTTCAAGAACATGATGATACGCTCCGGAATGAGCAGAGTCAGCAGATTTGTGGAGAAAGTCTCACCCGTGATGATTACGGGATTGTTCCTGCTTTGTACGGTGATGATATCCGTTACAGGCAGTTCAGGGTTCATATTATTCAGATTGTAAGGAGGCGGAAGCAGAGCGATGCAGCCGAATAAAATGACAGCTATCATGATGCTCGCAGCAATAGGCATACTCATGCCGTCCATGATGTTCGGCAAGGGCAGAGAAAAACCGGCTCTTCCGGATAAGGAAGTTTATGCCGCCGATGATCTTTCCGGCAGCAGAGCGGTGCAGAAGTGCGAAAAGTACATGACCGACCACTTCGTCTTCCGTGAATTTTTCACGAAGGTGAGAACATCTGTCATAAAGAATATCAGCGAGCCGATAGTGAACGATGTCTTCATCTCATCTGATATGCTCCTCGATGCACGCTGCTGCGACAGACCTTCTGCCGGCGAAAGTGCAGTTCAGACAGACCTCTTTGCATCTCACTACACGGGAGCGGTCTATTTCACGGCAGTCCCGACATCAGCCGGAGTCTACGGCGAAAGGCTGCCTGAATATCTCCTGACAAATCCCGAAGACAAGCAGATAAGCGACTTCTACGAAAAGCTCGACAACGGCATAAGGCGTATCGATGCCTTTACCATACTCAAAGCCCAGAACGAGAATTACATCTACTACCGGACAGATACACGCCCGACCGGATACGGTGCATATTATGTCTACCGCACCGTTATCCAGAAGCTCGGATTCAGTCCCGTGTCATACGACCGCTTCACGATAGAACACGTCACCGGCGACTTCAAGGGAAATCTCTGGGAGAAATGCCGCTACAGAAAAGTAAAGCCCGATGTCCTCGATGTATACAAATGCAGCGGCGGTGCGGAGATACTCGAATGCACCGGCTTCACAAATGAGGGCGTGGGAGTCAGCATGAAGCTCTATGACAAGGATAAACTCAACGGCGGCGATATGTACAAGATGTACCTCGGTGAAGATCTGCCGTTCATCAACATAAAGACATCAGTGAACAACGACAGGAAATTACTGCTCATCAAGGACAGTTATGCCGACTGCTTCGTGCAGTTCCTTGTGCAGCACTACAGCGAGATAGCTATAATATCTCCGGAGCATATCGACGGAGGACTCAGCCATTTCATCGATCCGGACGACTATGAGCAGACGCTTTTCCTTTTCGGTGCAGACAGTCTGTACCGCAGCGATATATTCAAAAAGATCAATTCTTGAAAGGAATGAAGATATATGAAGGCACTCATTACAGGAGCAACTTCCGGCATAGGAAGATGTATCGCCCGTGAGCTTCACAGAAAAGGCTGGAAGCTCATTCTCTCAGGCAGGAATGAAGAAGAACTTGCCGCCCTTAAAAAAGAATTCGGAGAAAGTACCGAGACATTCCGTGCAGAATTATCCGACAGGGAGCAGGTCATGGAGCTTTACCGCTTCTGCTCCGGAAAGAACGTCGATATGCTCGTCAATAACGCCGGCTTCGGAATTTTCGGCAGATTCGACGAGATACCGCTCGAAGACGAACTCAGGCTCATCGATGTGGACATAACAGCCGTCCATATCCTCATGAAGCTCTTCCTGCGTGACTTCAAGAAACGCAGAAGGGGATATATCCTCAATGTAGCATCATCAGCCGGCTTCCTGACAGGCCCTCTGCTCGCATCGTATTACGCAGCCAAGAATTACGTCGTAAGGCTCACATTCGCCGCAGCAGAGGAACTCAGGCGTGACGGATTCAGGGATATAAAAGTAACCGTTCTCTGTCCCGGCCCGGTAGATACGAATTTCAACAGGAGAGCAGGCGTAGAATTCAGCGTAAAGCCTGTGACTCCGGAATATGTCGCAGACTATGCCCTCAGAAAGCTCTTCGCCGGAAAGCTCATAGCTATCCCCGGACTCATGGTGAGAGCAGGCGTTTTCGCATCGAGGTTCCTGCCGCATAAGCTCCTTTCAGCCGTGACATACGAGATTCAGAAGTCAAAGCTGAAAAACAGCGGGAACAGCCGCCGATGAGGGATATAAGCTATCGTGTAGCACTCGGAGGGATAGTTGCGGCACTTTGTATAGTGACGATGTTCCTTGCCGGGATAATGCCGGCACTTTATCTGCTCCTGCCGATGATCGCCGGAGTCCTCATGATGATAATAGCACAGGAAGTCAGCACAGGCTGGGCGTTCCTGACATACATCGCCGTAGGACTTCTCTCGATGTTCGTGACATTCGACAAGGAAGCGGCACTGGTTTTCATCATGGTATTCGGCCATTATCCCATACTGCGTATATATATACAGAAGATAAAGCTGAAGCCCCTGCGTGCGGCAGTCAAGCTTGCGTTGTTCAATATCTGTGTGATAGCGTATTTCTTTGTGACGGTATATATATTCGGACTCGATGAGATGCTTGATGAATTTGACGAAATAGGAAAATACGGAGCGTACATCATGCTCGGAGCGTGCAATATCGTATTTATCCTCTATGATTTCAACCTCGACCTGTGCAGGGAGATCTACAGAAAAAAAATAATGCCTGCCTTCCGCCGAAGACGCTGAAAAGCCGCCGGGAGGAACGCATAGAAAAGAGCCATAACACCTCGGTGTTATGGCTCTTCTTATCTCATCAGGAAATTAGTGACTGGAGATATGCGGCTGTAGTCGGGAGTGCTGCTGCGGTGATCGTCTTGGCTTCGACCATCTGTATTGCAAGTGCATCGAGAGGTGTTACGCCGTCGTTGTCTGTACAGTCAGCATTTGCAAGTCCCTCTTCGCTTATCGGATACTTGTCCGGATTTGAGAGGTACTGCATTATAAGTACAGCATCGGAGATATCGACTGTTCCGTCGCAGTTTGCATCGCCGTATGTCTTTGCTGCGGGAACTGTAGTTGTTGTGGTAGTCGTTGTAGTTGTCGTCGTGGTGGTGGTGGTCGTCGTTGTCTCTGCCGGCTTTTCCTGGAGGAATACAGCGTAGTTCATAACGCCGCTGCTCTGACCGTTCGTGCCGAGTTCAACTCTGTCGCCAGCCTTGACTGTCTTTGAATAGATATTGAATGTGAGTGCATTTGCTGTGAGAGTCTCACCTGTTGCCGTATAGCCTGAGAGCCATGACGGAACTGATGCAACTCTTGCATCGAGTGCGATGAAAACTACAGCGTCCGTGCCTGCTGTGAATGAAGCAAGGCCTGTCTCAACTGTCTTGGAGTCGCACGCTGTAACGATACGCTCTGCTCCTGTGAGTGATGACGGGAGTGCTTCGATAGTGAAATCACGGTCACCGAAGAACTTGTCGCCTGTCTGTGCATTTTCTGCTATGCTCCATGAAGAAGCGTGGTCTGCGTCTGAAACGATGAGGTTCTTAGCGATGACACCGTTTACAGGGAGAGCTACCTCGATAACTTTCCAGTCCTGACAGTTGAAGCCGTTGTTTGTCCACTGCTGAACATTTGCACCATGCTCAGTGCTGCCGCCTGAAACTTCTACAGTTGACTTGTCTCCTGATACCTTTGTGAGTATCTTGTAAGAGCCGTCGCTGTTCTTAGTGAATTTGAACTGCTGGTTGTCTCCGCCGTTTGACTGGTAGAGAGTAACGTTTGCACCGTCGTCGGCTTTTCTTCCTGCAACGTCAAGCACGAAAGTATTTCCGCCTGCGAGCATGGAGTAGATGTAGTAGTAGCCGTTACCTGCTGAAACGAGCTTCCATGTGTTCCAGTCTCCGGAATTGTTCTGACCTTCGCCGTTAGCACCCCACTGCTGGATATTGGAGCTGTTCTCTGCCTTGCCGTCAGTAACTTCCATGTAAAGACCGCTGTTTACGTTCTGGAACATAACAGTCATTCCGTCCCTGAAATTCTCGCCGGAAGTGCTTTCTCCGCCTGATGCTGTGCCGGCATTGTAGCCTTTCTGCTGCATACGGCCAGCGTATTCCTTGACTGCAGCCTTTGCCTGATCGGGAGTCTGGGGAGTATAGCTGTACATCGAGAGATCGAAGTTATCGTAAGCATCTCCGCCTGATTTGAGGTTGCTGATAGAAGCCTTTTCGGTTCTGGAAGAAACTATCTTGTATGCAAGTCCGCTGCCCATAGTGCAGTTGTCGAACTTGTCGTTGTATGACTTGATCGTGCCTGAATAAGCATCGCTGCCCATATTTACTGCATCGAGCGGGAGATAAGTCTGCTCGAAGTAGTTAGCCTCTGAGAAGATCTTTGAGTTGTAAGAAGCTCCGAGACCGTACTGCTTGTTTGTTGTGAAGTAGTTGTTGAAGCTGTGGATATGTGCATTTCTTGCACGGGGGTTACGTGATTCTGTATTGTTGAACCAGTTGTGGTGATAAGTGATCCAGTCCTGGAACTGAGTCGGGCCGCCGCCTACGAGAGAAGTCTTGTGGCAGTCCTTGAACTCGTTGTAGGAGATAGTGATATATTCAGACCACTTGATATCTGCTGAACCGTCGCCGTCAGCCTTGTCAGCGTCTACAGTACCGTTTCCGGCATAGGCATTGTAGCCTTTTTCGATAGTGTTATTGTGTATCCACATATGAGTTGACTTGTTTGAGCTGTCGCCTGTCATGGAGATACCGTCATCGGGGTACTGACCGAGCCAGAGATTTCTGACTTCGCAGCCCGTACATCTCTTCATCTCGAAGCCCCACTTGTTGAGGTTTGCGTTGTAGCCGATACCTTCAACAGTAACGTTCTCGCCGTACTGGAGGTAGAGCATACTTGAACCGTCGTTCTGCTTTCCGTCGTTAGCCTTTGCACCGGACGGAACATCGATAGTGCCGATGAATCTGAATACAACATTGCTCGGCTTGCCGCTGTAGAAGATATTGTACAGACCAGTCTTGCCGTTGTATGTGACAGAATCCTTGTTGGAGTTTGTTACATAGATAACAGTCACGCCTGATTTGAGCGTACCGTCATCGTTGTAAGCACCTACGCCCTTGTAGTTGTAGTGAGCATAGCCGCTTCTGTCGAATGCCATTGTTGTGACAGTGCATGAAGCTGTTCCGGAAGAACCTTCTATCTTGATATCATACTTTGTATTGCCCTTGAGTCCGGGGATATCCACACGGTTGCTCCTTATGAGCTGTGAATCGACTGCTGTGTAGCTCGATGAGCCTGAAAGTGCATAGCTTACCTTGACATTGCTGCCTATCTTGGAAGAGTCCCATTCAGCGAATGCTTCCTCATACCAGCCGCCGCAGAGAGTTATAGCACCTGATACAGTCGTTCCCTGCTGTCCGGAAGATGAAGCTGACTCGTTGAGATAAGTTGGAGTCCAGTTCTTCATGTAGTTTGTGAGCTTGATGCCGTTTGCATCGCTTGCGGAGAGAGTATGTCCCTTTCTCTTGGAGAGGTCAACTGCTGTGCCGTTAGCGAGCTTTGTGCCGTATTCCTTGAAGCCTGCGACATTTTCCGGCTGTACGCCGCTCATGGAAGTCCAGCCCTCTGCTGTGATGAGATTTGAAGAAGCAAGCGTCGTATTGATGTACATTGCCTTTGCAGTATCTCTCCACGGTCTGCCGAGATAGCCTGCTGAAACAGTAAGTCCCGATGCAGCCGTGATCTTGCAGTTGTTGAAGAGATAGCCTGTATCGTCGTTGCTGTCATCTCTGCCGGCTGTGATGTAGCCGCCTACTGAACCGGAGCTGTAGCCTTTCCAGCGGAGTTCACATGAATCGAAAACAGCAGAGCAGTCTCCGAAGATGTAGTCTGTCTGGCCTTCGATGACGCAGTTCTTGTAATATTCAGGAGAACCGCCTGTGTAGAGCGTATCCTGGCTCGAAAGGAAAGTACAGCCGAGGAACTCGCAGTATGCTGCGTCTGCCGAGAAAGCAGCTCCACGCTCTGTATAAGCCTTTGACTTTACATCTGAACCTGATGTACGTGCGACTGTGAGAGTCTCGCCTGTAGCTTCAACGCCGTCAGCGATCTCCTCAGAAGTCATATAGCGGTTGAAAGAATTCTCGAAGACGATATTCTTAGCCTTGAAATATTCAGCTTTCGGCCAGAGCTGAACTGTTGCACCCCAGCGGTAGTTAGCCACGTTCTTGGTGCTTTTTGATTTAGCTGCCGAGGCATCATAATAGCCTTTTGAGTTGGCACTGTAGTATTTATAGCCTATACCGTAGTACCATGTGAGGAGAACATCGCCTTTTGAGGGTTCGTCATTGACGAAGGTGATGTACGGAGTCTGAACGACTACCTGCTCACGATAAGTTCCGGGAGCGATGTGTATTGTAACACGCTGACTCTCGCTTGAGGGATTGATACTTGCTGCCTTGTTGACAGCTTCCTGTACTGTCGGGAAGTTGTTGCTCCTGCCTGAATATCCTACATACAGGTCAGTACCGGCTGCGAATGACTGCTGCTGAGGGACAGCAGCCAGCAAAGCCAGCACCATGAAAAGAGCAGAAATAACCGAGACAGCACGCAATGTGATCTTTTTACTGCCTGTCATAAATTACACTCCTTTTCTGTTCCGGTGGGGAACTGGTGGTAAATATGTGGTAAATATTACTAAAAAATAAGCCTCCTTTCCCATTTTATTTTCTGAAATGATTATAGCATATTTTTTGTATAAAGTAAATGATTTTTTGTGCTTTTGAAATGCGGTTTTAGACTCAGAAATGCACTAAGATATTGATATATCAATGACAAAGCGTCGAAGCCGCATTACGGCTGTTCTGAACTACCGGCGGAACGCTGTCCCTTGCAATTATAGTCTGCACGCAGGTGAGGGGCTGCCTGCGATATAAATTTTCCGGAGAGAAATGTTTTTTATTGTTCATATTGACTGTTTTCTTGCATAATGGTATAATAATAAGTGTAATTTTATTTCCAGAGTCATCTAAGGAGGGTTTTATATGAAAATGAAAAAAATGACCGCAGCCGCTCTCTCGCTCTGTATGCTTGCAGGCGGCGTGATGTGCGATATCCCGGCTGTGAATGAGATATCCGTGTCCGCCGAAGTCATCAGCGGAGACTGCTATACCTTCGACAGTTCGACCGGAGTTATGACGCTCCACGGGAATGTTGACCGGGACGAGATAGTGACCTTTTCTGATAAGGACGCTGTTAAAAGCATTGCTGCGGAGAAAGGGACTGTATTCCCGTCAAACTGCAGCCGCCTTTTTAAATCTTATACCTCATGCACATCTATCGATCTTTCAAATGCAGATACAAGCAATGTCAGAGATATGTGGGGTATGTTTTATAACTGTTCATCTCTAACTTCCCTTGATGTTTCGGGATTTGATACAAGCAATGTTAGAGTTATGTGGGGTATGTTTTCCGGCTGTTCTTCTCTGACTTCTCTTGATGTTTCAGGATTTGATACAAGTAATGTTACAAGTATGTCAGCTATGTTTTACTACTGTTCTTCTTTGACTTCTCTCGATGTTTCAGGATTTGATACAAGTAATGTCACAGATATGACATATATGTTTGACGGCTGTCCTGCTCTGACTTCGCTTGATGTTTCAGGGTTTGATACAAGTAATGTCAAAAATATGACTCAGATGTTTGAATTCTGTTTCTCTTTGACTTCTCTTGATGTATCAAAGTTTGATACAAGCAATGTTACAGATCTATCGAATATGTTTTCCGGCTGTAGAGAACTGACTTCTCTTGATGTTTCAGGATTTGACACAAGTAATGTAACAAATATGATTGGTATGTTTTCCGACTGTTCCGCTTTGACTTCCCTTGATGTATCAGGGTTTGATACACGCAATACTAAGAATATGTTAGGTATGTTTGTCGATTGTTCATCTTTGACTTCCCTCGATTTATCAACGTTTGATACAAGTAATGTCACAGATATGACGTCTATGTTTTACGACTGTGTATCTCTGACTTCCCTTGATCTTTCGGGATTTGATACAAGTAATGTCAAATATATGGCAAATATGTTTACTGACTGCACC
>ODAI011162064.1_pt1 | contig 15923 bp, 12 predicted proteins | sample 1539321 | NCBI WGS metagenome assembly ODAI01 (sample SAMN02144231, study PRJEB22623) | gut metagenome | biome: sheep rumen | host: Ovis aries | place: New Zealand
GATGCTCATGGTCGGTATGACGGTTTTCCTTGTCGTATCGATCCTTGTGCCGACGAGACTGAGCCTGCGTCCGTATTTTATTCCGAGAAACAATATTTTTGTAAAATGGTGCCTGCTCCTCTGGAAAGTCGATACGCCGACAAATGTCTGGCCGAGTATCCATGTTTTCAATACAACGGCTCTCATGATGACATTGTTTACTTCGGAAAACGCCATCCTGAAAAAGAAGAGCGTGCAGATTCCGGTTGTGTTCTGGTGCGTGATGATCATCCTGTCCACGATGTTCCTGAAACAGCATTCAATCGGCGATGTTCTCTCGGCGCTTGTGCTGAACGGAATCTCATATACAGCTATTTATCAGGCGGGCATGTCTTTCCGCTTCGAAAAGTGGGACAGAAGATGGGCTAAGAACCTGTCGAAGCTTTGAATTCTTTTAAAAATAATAAATGACACAAAAAAGAGCAGCTGCATGAGCTGCTCTTCTTTTATGGACGATGCAGGGCTCGAACCTGTAACCCCTCACACGTGAAGCGAGTGCTCTCCCATTGAGCTAATCGTCCGTTTGTACGTCAGATATTATAGCACCGACAAAATGACCGCGCAAGGGGAAAGATGTAAAAAGGATATAGCGGATACGGCAAGCATAGTGTATGATAGGAAAGAACGGAGACTCCCGGTGCAGGAAGCGTTGTCTGTTTAAGGGATGAGCGAAGCCCCCGGTGCAGGAAGCACTGTCTGTATAAGGGAAAACGGAAGCCTTCGGGCGCAGGGCATACCGCCACTGCGGAAGATAAGATGTAAAACGACAAAAGATTTAGGTCAGGAGGACATTATGAAAGTCGGATTTGGAAGCGACCATGCAGGCGTTGAACTCAAACTCACACTTATGGAGTATTTAAAAGAAAAAGGCTATGAGTGCGTCGACTATGGTAACTACGATGCCAATGACAGGAATGATGATTATCCGGTATACGGACGCAAAACTGCTGAAGCTGTCATGAGAGGCGAGGTCGACAAGGGCGTCGTGATCTGCGGCACCGGTGTGGGTATCTCCCTTGCAGCCAACAAGGTCCCGGGAATCCGCTGCTGCGTATGCTCCGAGCCGTATTCGGCCAAAATGTCTGTTGAGCACAACAATGCCAATATGCTTTCCATGGGTGCCCGTGTAATCGGACGCGAACTTGCAAAGATGATCGTAGATGCGTTCTTCGGCGCTACTTTCGAAGGCGGCCGTCATGCAAGAAGAGTTGAGATGATCACGGATATCGAGGAGACATACAGCAAAAATCCGGTCGACTGAATCAAGAACGCCTCGGCGTTCTTGCTGCGCTGCGCATGGTGCGAAGCACCTTCCTTAATGCGCGGCTGCGATCCGCCGTGCCTAAGCATACATAACTATAAATAGTAAGAATATTTAGATAATCAAAACCGGGCAATGTAGCATTAAAGGTATTTCAATATATGGCCGGATACAGATCTCTGTCCACAATATGTTGGAATATGCCGATGAAGCTTCCTGCCCGGATTTTATTTGTTTGGAGATTCCTGCTCACAATTGGTGATTTTTAACAAATGTTCGCTCCGAAAGACCTCATTCATGGTCTATATCGGTGAAAAATTCGGATTTGCAATATAAAATCGCAAAAATTTTAACAAATCCGTAACAAATGGCACCGGTAACCTTGCATTTTCACCTCGAACATGGTATAGTAGCAGTCGGTGGGTAAATAAATAATTAATGTTTGTAACCGACTTGTAACAAATTTGAAAGTATTCGAGGTAAATGTATGAAGAGAAAGTTACTCAGTATACTGTTTGCATTGGTGATCACGATCACATCGGTGGCTCCGGCCTATGCTGATGAGGAAGAGGATCTCAGAGATGCGAAGGCATACGCAGAGGAACAGTTATACGACACACAATGCGCCTTAGAAGAACTCTCTATGAGACAACTGGAGGTTCAGTCACAGATAGACGATATTAATAAGGACATCGTCGATCTTATTATCCAGATTGACCAGACTAAGATGGATATCGAGACGACTCAGGGTTGGATCGATGAGACTACAGGCCAGATCGAAAACACACAGAAAGATATCACGGCTTCCGAGAAAAAGCTGAAAGCTGTTGAGAAACAGCGGGATAAGCAGTATCAGGATATGAAGAAGCGTATCCAGTACATTTATGAGAACGGCGGTTCCGTTGCATGGGCAACTGCAGTTCTCGCATCAAAGGATTTTGCTTCCTTCATGAATAAGTCCGAGTACGCATCAGAGTTGCATGATGCGGACAGAGCTGCACTTCAGAAATATGTAAGCACACTCGATGAAGTCGAGACCATCAAGGCTACACTTGAGAGCCAGAAGACACAGCAGGAAGCTCAGAAAGCAGACCTGGAAGGCCAGAAGAATTGCCTTCAGATCCAGCAGGCTTCTCTTGAGGAGCAGAATAATGAGCTGAATGCACAGCTTGAAGACAGAAAAGCAGCTGACGCATATTATGATTATCAGATCGATGTCTGCTATGAGCAGGCCGATCAGATCGAAGAGCTGATCTGGGAGATGGACGAACGTCTCGAAGAGATCGAAGAAGAGAAACGCGCTATCGCAGCAGCCGAGGCAGCAGCAGCGGCAGCTGAGGAAGAGGCGAGAAGAGCTATGGAAGAAGCTCAGGCTCAGGCAGAAGCGGCAGCAGCCGAGGCAGCTCAGCAGCAGGCAGCAGCCGAGGCAGCTCAGCAGGCAGCTCTCGATGCACAGAGTCAGGCTCAGGCTCAGGCAGAAGCGGCAGCGGCAGAAGCACAGGCTCAGGCTCAGGCAGCGCAGGATGCTCAGCAGGCAGCAGCCGATGAAGCTGCGGCAGCAGCAGCGCAGGCCCAGGCTGAAGCAGAGGCGGCTCAGCAGGCAGCGGCGGAAGCAGCAGCCCAGGCAGCGGCAGAAGCTCAGGCTCAGGCTCAGGCAGTGGCGGAAGCACAGGCTCAGGCAGAGCAGGCATCTGCAGCGGCAGCTCAGATCCAGGAAGCGCTTGATTCCGGCAACTCAATCGTCGATTATGCGAACCAGTTCGTAGGAAATCCGTATGTATGGGGCGGAAATTCTCTGACCAACGGTATCGACTGCTCACACTTTGTATGGCAGGTTCTTCAGAATACCGGTAACTACAGCGGTGATTACAGAACATCCGGTGAATGGGCATCCGCAGGTGAGCCCGTATCAAGTCTCGATGAGGCTCAGGCAGGCGACGTTATCGTCTACTCCGGACATGTAGCTCTCTATGACGGTAACGGCGGAATCGTCGAAGCCAAGGGTTCGGCATACGGCATCACTCATGATCGTGCGGCTGACTGCAAGTCGATCGTAGCGATCAGAAGATTCACATAATAATAAGGTAAACGAAGAGGATGTGCGAGTCACATCCTCTTTTTTCTTTCTAAAGTCATACTTGCCATTTTAGAGGAATGAGGGTATCATAAGACTGAATATTAATAATCAGGTTCGTGCAGTAAAAACTTTATCTGTATGAGGATGTGGTTGGAAAGCGGAGAGTAGCTCCGCTATTTGCACGTGAGGAAGCATAAATGACCAGAAAAGAGTTATTAGAAAAAAGAAAACGAAAAAAACGTAACGCGAAGATCAAGAAGATTGCGATCATCGCAGGAGGCGTTCTTCTCCTGCTGTTCCTTTTCTTCATAGTACGCAATCTGTCAGGCCACAGAGCGAAAAAAGCAAAGAAGGATCCTCAGACATATTCGGATGATACCGCTGTGAAGCAGACAATCTCCGATACGACGAACGCCAATGTCGGATGGAATGTCGACGATACCGGCTGGTGGTACATGAACAGCGACAACACACAGTTCGTGAGCGGCTGGAAGACGATCGAAGGCCAGCGCTATTACTTCCGTGATAACGGTTACCTTGCGACAGGATGGGTCAACACCGGTGAGGGTGCAGACATCTACTTCGACGCCAGCGGCGTCCCGGATCCGAATGCAAAACAGAAACTGTGCGCGATCACATACGATGACGGTCCTTCTCAGAATACAGATATGATTCTGGATACACTGGAACAGTACGACGCCAAAGCGACATTCTTCGTCGTCGGTACACAGGCTGACTACTACAGAGATGAGCTTCGACGCGAGTATGAGATGGGAATGGAGATCGGAAGTCATACGTACGAGCATCCGATTCTTTCCTTCATTTCCGCAGAGGAAATCGAAGAGACTATGTCAAAGAATGACAATCTGATCAACGAGCTGATCGGATTCACCCCGGAAATCATGAGACCGACCGGTGGCGGAGTTAATGATACGGTGAGGGCGACAGTCACAAAGCCGATGATCCAGTGGGATGTCGACACACTTGACTGGGAGACAAAGAATCCGGAACAGACCATTGCGACCTCACTCGAGGAAGTTCAGGACGGTTCGGTCATCCTGATGCATGACCTGTACGAAGCTACGGCAATCGCATCCCAGACACTTATACCGTCACTTCAGGCTCAGGGTTACAAGCTTGTGACGATTTCGGAGCTTGCTACACAGTACGGATACACACTCGAGCCCGGCGTCGAGTACTTCGATTTCTATCCGAAGAATTCTCCGGATCCGGAAATCAAGGCAAAATATGCGTCAGGGAGCTGACACAGAAACTAAAGAATAAGGCGGGAGCTGCTGCATGATTTGCGGCGGCTCTTCTTTTATTCCAGAAAACTGCTTTCCGAAAAACTGTACGTGAGGATGCGACTTGTGCGCAGAAGCAGATGCATCCTTACTTTCTTAAGAGTCTGAAAACCCTTTCACTTTCGTGTTTACATGTCTCGGGAAAAATGCTATATTTTCTAATTGTGTAATTATGATATTTTTTAGCGACCGCCGCTTCATGTGCGGAGCGGGAACAAAAGCACAGTAAGAGCTTAAGAGGTTATTCGATGAGTGTAATGAAAAGAGAAGACGTTCGCAATGTAGCTATTATCGCCCATGTAGATCATGGCAAGACCACCCTCGTAGACGGCATGCTCCGTCAGAGCGGCGTATTTCGTGAAAATCAGGAAGTGCGTGAGCGTGTCATGGACTCCGGCGCGATCGAGCGGGAGAGAGGAATCACTATCCTTTCCAAGAATACAGCTATTTCGTACAACGGCGTGAAAATCAACATCGTAGACACGCCGGGCCATGCTGATTTCGGTGGAGAAGTCGAGCGTGTTCTTAAAATGGTCAACGGCGTTATCCTTCTGGTGGATGCATTTGAAGGAACAATGCCGCAGACAAAATTTGTATTGAAAAAGGCACTTGCGCTGGATCTGCCGGTCATTGTCTGCATCAACAAAATCGACCGTGCGGAAGCCCGCCCCGAGGAAGTAGTAGACGAAGTCCTTGAACTTCTGATGGATCTCGACGCGTCCGATGAACAGCTGGAATGTCCGTTCCTGTTTGCGTCAGCCCGCGAGGGTACATGTGTGCGCGACGTGGACGATGAAGCGGTCGATCTGAAACCGCTCTTCGAGACGATCATCGATTATATACCGGCGCCGGAAGGCGATCCGGAGAAGGGCACCCAGATCCTGATTTCTACTATTGATTATAATGAATATGTAGGAAGAATCGGTATCGGTAAAGTCGACAACGGTTCCATTGCTGTCGGACAGGAAATTGTGCGGGTTAATTATCACGATCCTGCTATCCATGAGAAGACCAGGATCACTAAGCTTTACGAATTCGACGGTCTGAGCAAAGTGGATGTGCAGAAGGCGGAAATCGGTTCAATCGTAGCTATCTCCGGTATCGGTGACCTCCAGATCGGCGATACGATCTGCAAAATAGGTGAGGAAGACCCGATTCCGTTCCAGAAAATATCCGAGCCGACGATCTCCATGCACTTTATCGTTAACGACAGCCCGTTTGCGGGACGTGAAGGAACGTACTGCACATCGAGACAGATCAGAGAAAGACTTCTGCGCGAGCTTAACACGGACGTATCTCTCCGTGTAGAGGATACCGACAATACGGATACATTCCGCGTTTCCGGAAGAGGAGAGCTGCACCTGTCCGTCCTGATTGAGACGATGCGCCGCGAAGGCTATGAGTTCGCTGTCTCGAAGGCGGAAGTCATTTACAGACAGGATGAACAGGGACACAAGCTTGAGCCGATGGAAATCTGCTACGTTGATGTAGCATCCGATTTTTCCGGCACTGTGATCAGTATGCTGTCCGAGAGAAAGGGCGAACTTCGCGGTATGTCCACACTCTCTGACGGTTCTGTTAGGCTCGAGTTCCTGATCCCCGCGCGCGGCCTGATCGGAATTCACGGCGATTTCCTGACGGCTACCAAGGGTACAGGCGTCATGAACTCAGTCTTTGACTCCTATGCGCCTTACAAGGGTGATATCACATTCAGAAAGAACGGATCCCTGATCGCATTTGAAGACGGTGAAGCAGTCGCTTACGGTCTGTTCGCCGCACAGGAGAGAGGAGCGCTCTTCATCGGCCCGGGCGAGAAGGTCTACGCCGGCATGGTTGTCGGAGAGAGCGCCAAGACGGAAGAAATCGAGATCAACGTCTGCAAGACGAAGCATCTGACCAATACCCGCTCCTCCAGCGCAGATGAGGCACTGACACTCACGCCGCCGAGAATTCTGTCTCTTGAGCAGGCACTCGATTACATTGACACGGATGAGCTGCTCGAGGTCACACCGAAGTCCCTGCGTATCCGCAAGAGAATTCTGGATTCCAGACTGAGGAAGAGGGCCAACATTAATCGATAAGAAGAAATAGATGCCGAACATTATAGCAGGAGGATGATCAATGTCTAAAGATAAGGTCGTTAAGACCAACGCCATGCGTATGCTTGATAAGATGAAAATAGAATATGAAGTGGTCACGGCGGACATCACCTCCTTTGTCAGCGGAACGGAGATGGCAAGACTTGAAAATGTCTCTCCGGAAGAATCTTTCAAGACCCTTGTCATGCAGGGAAAAAGCAGGGAATACTATGTGTTCGTGCTCCCTGTCGGTAAGGAAGTGGATCTCAAGGCTGCCGCGGCATCGGTCGGGGAGAAGAGTGTTGAGATGATTCCGGTAAAAGACATCACCAAAGTGACAGGTTATGTTCGCGGAGGCTGCAGCCCGCTCGGCATGAAGAAAAAGTTCGCGACAAGGCTGGCACGGGAGGCGGAGGCATTTGAAAAAATATATGTCAGCGCCGGCAAGATCGGAGTCAGCATGCATGTCCGCACGGAAGATCTTATACGTGCTGTGGATGCAGAGTATGCATCCTTCACGGCTTGACAGTGAATATACGCGTGGTAAAATGAATCTCGCAAGGTTTATAAGTTATAAGGAGGCGTTATGTCTATTTTTAAAGGATCAGGAGTTGCTATCGTAACTCCCATGAAAGAGAACGGTGAAGTAAACTATGACGCATATGAGGCTCTTCTTGAGGACCAGATCGCAAATCACACAGACGCGGTCATCACATGCGGTACTTCCGGCGAAGCTCCGACACTCGACGACCCGGAACATCTCGAGGTCATCAAGTTCACGGTTGATGTTGTGAAGGGCAGAATCCCGGTCATCGCCGGAACCGGATCCAACAACACAGCACACGCGATCATGATGTCCGAGGAAGCGGAGAAGCTCGGTGCAGACGGTCTGCTGCTCGTCACTCCCTACTATAATAAAGCGACACAGAACGGTCTTGTTGAGCACTATACGGCAATCGCTTCCGCGACAAAGCTGCCGTGCATTCTCTACAATGTTCCGTCCAGGACCGGTACGAAGATCCAGCCGGCTACTATGGTGGAGATCGCGAAGAAGAATGCAAATGTCAGGGCAATCAAGGAAGCAAGCGGTGACTTCAGCGCGATTGCCGAACTGGCCAATCTCTCAGATGGCAGCATCGATATCTATTCCGGCAACGACGACCAGGTCGTACCGCTCATGAGCCTTGGCGGAATCGGTGTTATCTCCGTTCTTGCAAATGTCGCTCCGCGTGAGACTCATGACATGACACAGTACTGCCTTGACGGTGACTTTGCAAAGGCTGCTGAGATCCAGATCCGTGCTCTTCCGCTTATCAAGGCACTGTTCTGCGAGGTCAATCCGATTCCTGTCAAAGCAGCGCTCAATATGCAGGGATTCCAGGTCGGTAAGCCGAGGCTTCCGCTCACAGAGATGGAAGCGGCTCATCAGGAAATCCTTCGCAAGGCTATGAAGGAGTTCGGCTGCCTCAAGTGAATCGGAGTGTGAACGAGTAAAGAATCTTTAAATACCTTTAATAACGGAAAGGAGCCGTAATGATCAATATTATTTTACACGGATGCAGCGGACATATGGGAGCTGTTGTGACAGATATCGTCGCAGCGGATGCCGATATTCAGATCGTAGCCGGAATCGATGCCGTCGATCTCGGAAACAGGAAGTATCCGGTCTACACCGATGCTGCTGCATGCAGGGAAGCAGCGGACTGCATTGTTGACTTTTCAACAGCCAAAGCCATTGATGCTCTGCTCGATTATGCGGTCTCCCGTTCTCTTCCGGTCGTTCTGTGCACAACAGGCCTTTCGGAGGAGCAGCTTCAGAAAGTGCAGGATTCATCAGCCAAGATCGCAATCCTGCGTTCCGCAAATATGTCTCTCGGCGTAAATCTCCTTCTCAAACTGCTTAAGCAGGCTGCCGCAACATTATCACCGGCCGGATTCGACATGGAAGTCGAGGAAATGCATCACAGAAGAAAGGTCGATGCACCGAGCGGAACAGCTATTGCGCTCGCCGAAGCATTAAATGAAGGTGCAGGCGGCGACTATACTTTCACATATGACCGCAGTCAGAGAAGAGCGCCGCGCGATGACAAGGAGATCGGTGTTTCCGCTCTTCGCGGCGGTACGGTCGTCGGTATTCATGACGTGGTATTTGCCGGCCAGGACGAAGTCATTGAGTTCAAGCATACAGCCTATTCCAGAGCGATTTTTGCAAAAGGTGCCGTTCAGGCTGCCAAGTTCCTTGCAGGAAAAGAAGCCGGCATGTATGACATGGCCGATGTGATCGGCTGATCACGGAGGGAATATGGAATTTCGTCCGTGTATAGATATTCATAACGGAAAAGTAAAACAGATCGTTGGCAGCAGCCTCCGCGACGCGGGGGATGCTGCCAGCGAAAATTTTGTCAGCAGTTTTTCTGCCGGTGACTATGCGCGAATGTTTCGGCGCGACGGTCTGACCGGCGGACATGTTATTCTGTTGAATCCGGCTTCATCCCCCTACTATGAGGCTACGAGAAAGCAGGCCGAGGAAGCTCTTATGGCGTATCCGGGAGGTCTGCAGGTCGGCGGGGGAATTCGTGCCGATAATGCGATGGATTTCCTTCGCGCAGGTGCGAGTCACGTGATCGTGACCAGCTATGTATTTTTCGGCGGGACTATCTGTATGGAGAATCTGGCCAAGCTCGTAAGTGCAGTCGGCCGTGAGCACCTGGTGCTGGACCTTTCCTGCAGAAAGAAAGAAGACGGTAAATATTATGTCTGCACGGATCGGTGGCAGAAGTTCACGGACACGGTCGCAGAGCCCGAACTTTTCCGGCGTCTTTCTGCGTACTGCAGCGAATTCCTTGTCCACGGTATTGACGTGGAGGGCAAGGGAGGCGGTTTCGACGGTGAGCTCGTGGAGCTCCTTGCGGATGTTGATGGGATACCTGTGACATACGCGGGCGGTATTCGTTCACTCGAGGATCTTGAACGGCTGCGTCTTCTCGGAAAGGATCGTGTCAACGGGACGGTCGGTTCGGCTCTTGATCTGTACGGCGGAGACCTTGCTTATAAGGATGTGGTCGAATTCTGCAGACATTCTTAAATTTGCGGGAACCTTCTTCATTTTGAAATGCGAACGTACTAACAATTTGTAAAAAATGCGTGAAATTGTACGAATACTTGCAAATTGTTTGTGCAGAAGGTATAATCTAAGCAGGAGTTTTGTAAACCTTCTAAAGGTTTCGATTATTCTCCGAGTAAACCGTAAAGGATGTGACCATATGAAGTTTGTAATCAGCGGTAAAAATCTCGAAGTATCTGAAGGACTGCGCAATGCGGTAGAGGATAAGCTTGGAAAGCTTGACAAGTATTTCTCGCAGGACACAAAGTGCATTGTCACTCTGTCTGTCGAGAGAGACAGGCAGAAAGTAGAAGTAACGATACCGGTCAAGGGAAATATTATCCGTTCGGAGCAGGTCAGCAATGACATGTACGTATCCATCGATCTGGTGGAAGAGGTCATTGAACGTCAGCTGAAGAAGTACAAGAAGAAGATCATCGACAAGCATCAGAATGTCGAGAGTTTCCAGAAAGCATTTCTCGAGAAAGAGTATGATCAGGCAGAGGATGAACTTTCAATCACTCGCGTTAAGAGATTTGAAATCAAGCCGATGTATCCGGAAGATGCCTGCGTACAGATGGAACTCCTCGGACACAGCTTCTTCGTATTCGTCAATGCTGAGACCGACGAGACGAACGTTGTATATAGGAGAAAGGGAGGTACATACGGACTGATTGAGCCGGATGTATGATACAGAAAGGACAGAAAATCCCTATAGGGGGTTTCGATGAGATCTGAGAAATCGGGACAGCTGCGATGCAGCTGTCCTTTTTTTCGTTGTTTTACGTTTTGCCTCGTGTTATTATAGCATAGTGGGAAGTGCCCCGTCTTGCCGGGCGGCGTGCGATCCCACCCGTTTAACATAAAAGGAGACTATCAATGGGATTATTTGAAATGATATTCGGCACTCATAGTGACCGGGAAATCAAACGTATCATGCCGATCGTAAATAAGATCGAGGCACTTCGCCCCGAAATGCTGGCGCTCTCGGATGAAGAACTGCAGGCAAAGACACCGGAATTCAAGAACCGTCTCGCGGGCGGAGAGACCCTCGATGACATTCTTCCCGAAGCCTATGCGGTCGTGCGCGAAGCTTCGAGACGTGTTCTGGGAATGGAACACTTCCATGTTCAGCTGATCGGTGGCGTCATCCTGCATCAGGGACGTATCGCTGAGATGAGAACCGGTGAAGGTAAGACTCTCGTCTGTACACTTCCGGCATATCTGAACGCTCTTGAAGGAAAGGGCGTATGTGTCGTCACAGTCAACGATTATCTGGCCAAGCGTGACGCGGAGTGGATGGGTGAGGTTCATCGCTTCCTCGGTCTTTCATGCGGATGTGTTCTTCAGCCGATGAAGCCGGATGAACGCCGCGAAATGTATAACTGTGATATCACCTATATCACGAACAACGAACTCGGTTTTGACTACCTGCGTGACAACATGGTCATCTATAAGGAGCAGCTGGTACAGAGAGGTCTGCACTTTGCCATCATCGATGAGGTCGACTCGGTTCTTATCGACGAGGCCCGTACACCGCTCATCATCTCCGGACAGAGCGGTAAATCAACAAAGATTTACGAAGTATGCGATATTCTCGCAAGACAGCTCATCCGCGGCGAGGCTTCCGGTGAGATGACCAAGATGGCAGCGATCATGGGTGAGGAAATCACCGAGACCGGAGACTTCATCGTAAATGAGAAGGATAAGCTGGTCACTCTCACGGAAGACGGCGTGAAGAAAGTCGAGCAGTTCTTCCACATTGAGAACCTTTCCGACGCTGAGAACCTTGAGATTCAGCATAACGTCGACCTTGCGCTCCGTGCCAACTACCTGATGCACAGAGACCAGGATTACGTTGTCAAGGATGATCAGGTCCTGATCGTCGATGACTTTACAGGACGTATCATGCCCGGCCGCCGTTACTCCGACGGTCTGCATCAGGCAATCGAGGCTAAGGAAAAGGTCAAGGTCAAGCAGGAATCAAGAACTCTGGCTACGATCACGTTCCAGAACTTCTTCAATAAGTTCGACAAAAAGTGCGGTATGACCGGTACGGCTCTCACAGAAGAGCAGGAATTCCGTGATATCTACGGAATGGACGTTATCACGATTCCGACAAATGTCCCGGTTCAGCGTGTTGACCTCGATGACGCTGTCTTCAAGACGAAAAGAGAAAAATATCATGCAGTTGTCGAGGCAGTCAAGGAAGCGCATGCAAAGCAGCAGCCGGTCCTGGTCGGTACGATCACGATCGACGTTTCCGAGCATGTATCTAAACTTTTGAAGAGAGAGGGTATTGAGCATACAGTCCTGAATGCGAAGTTCCATGAGATGGAAGCTGAGATCGTAGCGCACGCCGGAGAGGCCGGAGCTGTCACGATCGCCACGAACATGGCAGGTCGTGGTACCGATATCAAGCTTGACGATGTTGCGAGAGCTGCCGGGGGTCTTAAGATCGTCGGAACAGAGCGCCATGAATCAAGACGTATCGATAATCAGCTGCGTGGTCGTTCCGGTCGTCAGGGAGACCCGGGTGAATCGAGATTCTATATCTCACTTGAGGATGACCTGATGAGACTGTTCGGTTCCGAGAGACTTATGTCTGCATTTGAAGCGCTCGGCGTTCCGGAAAATGAGCAGATCGAGCATAAGATGCTCAGCAATGCAATCGAGTCAGCACAGAAGAAGATCGAAGGAAATAACTTCGGTATCAGAAAGAATCTTCTCGAATTCGACCGGGTAAATAACGATCAGAGAGAAGTTATCTACGAAGAGCGCCGCAAGGTACTCGACGGAGAGAATATGCGTGACGTGATCTTCCAGATGACGCATGCAGTCATTGACCGCAAGGTAGATATGTGCTTTGGTGATGATGTTGACCCGGCTGATTCTGAAGAAGGAATCGCGGAGATCAATCAGAATCTTCGTCCGATTATTCCGTTCGATCGTATCACATCTGATTCAATCAGAGGAATGAGCAAGAACCAGATCAAGCAGGATCTCAAGGAGAAGGCTGCGAAGCTGTATGAGGCGAAAGAGGCTGAATTTGACGACATGGAGAAAATGCGTGAGCTGGAGCGTGTCGTCCTGCTGAAGGTCATCGATGCTCGCTGGATGAATCAGATCGATGATATGGAGCAGCTCAGACAGGGTATCGGCCTCACGGCTTACGGACAGCAGGATCCGAAGGTCGAGTACAGAATGATCGGCTTTGATATGTTCGAGGAGATGTCTCACAATATTCAGGAAGAGACACTTCGAATCATGTATCATGTGAGAGTCGAGCAGACAATCGAGCGTGAAGAGCAGGCCAAGCCGATGACGACGAACAAGGAAGAAGAAGGTCCGAAGAAGCCGGTCGTACGGAAGAAGGCGAAGATCTATCCGAATGATCCGTGCCCGTGCGGAAGCGGAAAGAAGTACAAGAATTGCCATGGACGTCCGGGTATGCCTCCGCTCGAATGATGCGGATGTGACCGGAAAACAGATAGGGAGTATATACGTGTTCGGATGCGATATGTGGGGGCATAGCGCATGCGGCGTGTGGGAAGCGCTGCGAGGGGTTAAAAATGAGAGTATTAATTGTATACGCGACCCGAGGCGGGACCGCTGCGAAAGCGGCGTCCCTGCTGGGTAGCTATTTTAGTGACGTTAAAATATGCAATCTGGAGAAGACAAAACCTGATCCGAAGTTTTATGATGTCATTATCTTCGGAAGCGGAATACGCTTCGGAACGATTTATAAGCCTCTTATGACTTGGATGGACATGTACTGGGATGCGGTGAGACCAAAGCTTAAGGGAGTGTTCATCTGCAATGCGCTGATGAATGAAGCGCCTAAGATCCTGCGGGAGAATTTCTCGCTCGAACTGCGGAACAGCTGTGTCATCGCGGAGAGTCTCGGAGGAGAATTTGATATTGAAACACTGACAGCATCCGAGCGGGTCATGCTGAAGCTTCGTAAGAAAGAGCTTGTCAGCGGAGAGGTGCGGGATTTTGTGCCGTGCCTGCAGCCGGATCGGATACGGGCGTTCGCGGAGGCGATGCTTGAAGCGATGGATGAAAAGAAGATCTTCGACAGCTGATGATTGCGTCAGAACATATCTGTCAGTGAAAAACAGATCACATAGCAGATACGACAGGATATCCGGAAAGAAGGAGACCGAAGGGGCGGGGAAAATTCCCCGCTCATTTTCTCTTGTACCATATTTCTCGTGAAGGAGAAAAGAAAGGAATCATATGTCAGGCGGTATGAATGATACGCCGAGATCCGACCGTTTTACGATCGGTATCTTCGGAGTCACAAATGCAGGAAAGTCCTCCCTCATTAATGCTATCACAGGTCAGCAGCTCGCACTGACGAGCCCGGTCGCGGGAACGACAACGGATCCGGTCAAAAAGTCTATGGAGCTTCTGCCTATAGGTCCGGTACTTCTCATTGACACGGCAGGGCTGGGTGACACGGGAGAGCTCGGAAGCGCACGGATGGAGAAGACATACGAGGAAATGAGACGCTGCGATCTGGCGGTTGTCGTCATTCCTGTCGATCAGGGAATCGGTGCGGAGGAGAGAAAGCTCATTGAGAGGTTAAAGAAGGCTGTCATTCCGAGCGTAGTTGCCGTGAATTTCTGCGACGACGGCGTTCCGGATGAGCGTGTGCAGGAGCTTTTTGCCGAAGCGGGGCTTCCGGTTTGCTATGTCTCCGCGAAGACGGGGATGGGTATTGAGGAGCTGAAAAAGACGATCGCGGACAACGCGGAGTATGACGGACCGGATCTGGGACTTATCAAAGGTCTGGTAGGCCCGGGCGAGACGGCCGTTCTCGTTGTGCCCGTCGACAAGGCCGCACCGAAAGGCAGGCTCATCCTTCCGCAGCAACAGACGATCCGGGATCTGCTCGATCATAAGGCTATGGCGGTCATAGCACAGCCTGAGACGCTGGAGTCCGTTCTTGAGAATATGAAGACTCCCCCGAAGATCGTGATCACGGATTCACAGGCATTTTCGGAAGTGGCGAAGAGAGTGCCGGCGGAGATACCGATGACTTCATTTTCCATACTGTTCGCAAGGCAGAAAGGAGACCTGCGCTATCTGAGAGAGGGCGCATCCATGATCCGCAAGCTGAAGGCGGGGGATAAGGTCCTGGTACTGGAAGGTTGTACACATCACCGCCAGGAGGACGACATCGGGACGGTCAAGATCCCGCGCCTCATCCGGAAAGTGGCCGGCCAGGACGTACAGTTCGAATGGTACCGCGGGAATTCCCTGCCGGATCATTTTGAGGAATATGCCCTGATTGTTCACTGCGGCGCATGCATGCTGAACCGGAGGGAGATGCAGTACCGGCTTCGCACCGCAGCCGAGCAGGACGTGCCGGTCACGAACTACGGGATGGCGATCGCGGAGGTGCTGGGGATTCTCCCGAGGGCGATGGAACCGTTCGGAAATCTTTCGAAAGGATGTTGATTGCGGGGAAGTTCACTGCTATACTCATATCTCGCAAAGCTGTTTTACATAATGGAGTGAACGAATGAATTATAAAATCATCAATGGCGCTATATTAAAATCAGACCCGGAAAAACTGTATACGCTGTCGGAAGACCTTTTCGTAGTTGACGGCAAAGTGTATGAGAACCTTCCGGAAGATGTGAAGGAAGAAGAGCTCGAGATCGTTGATGCAGCGCATCACCTTGTTATGCCCGGACTCATCAATCTGCATACGCACGCTTACATGACCGTACTTCGGAACTATGCCGACGACGTCGATTTTGATGAGTGGCTTTTCAAGCGGGTCATGCCTGTAGAGGACAGGCTTCCGCAGGAGGGTGCTTACTGGAGCTCTCTTCTTGCATGCATGGAGATGGTCCGCACCGGAACGACCTGCTTCAACGATATGCATATGTTCAGAGGCCAGTCCGCCAGGGCTGCCGCCGATGCCGGCGTGCGTGCATTCATCGGACGCGGTCTTGTCGGAGAGGATCTTTATGTCGACGGAGCATCGAGATTCGAGGACTGCCTCGAAGAGCAGAAAGAGTGGGAGAGCTCAAAGCTTCTGAAA
>ODAI010382836.1_pt1 | contig 15922 bp, 8 predicted proteins | sample 1539321 | NCBI WGS metagenome assembly ODAI01 (sample SAMN02144231, study PRJEB22623) | gut metagenome | biome: sheep rumen | host: Ovis aries | place: New Zealand
GTTTCAGAAATTATTCCTAATATACAAGCTAACGTTAAAGAGTCAAGTAATGAAGTAAAAGCATCTGTAGATGCTATAGAAGCAAAAAATGCCGGAGTATTTCAATACCAAGAAAAAGCATCTAATGAAATCAGTAATATAACTTCAGAAGTTTCTCAGACTGCACAAAGCAATGCTCAGGAAGGAGCTATTGCCCCGCAAAATCAAGCAAATGCCGTAAAATTAAGAGCAGAAGCAGCTGAATTATCAAGTGGCCCGCAAGGATTAATAACCGGAACAACGCTTGCTCCAAAATTATACGCAGCTGCAAATGATCAAGATAGTGCTGCAACAGTTAGAAAAACTACATCTTCTCAAACATTAGCTACATTACAACAAGGAATTGGTAAATTAATAAATTGTGGTAATCTAATGGGACAATTTGAAAGTGTACTGGGAAATAGTTTTTCAGAATATGTAAATTCTATTGGTTCTTGGAATGATAAGATAGATCCGTTGATAAAAAGTTTTGGTTCTTTTGAGAAAACTTCTCAAGAGTTTCAAACAAGCAATCAAGAATATACATCAGCTATTCAAGAAGATAATGCAAAAATTGAAGCAGCTAAAGTTAGTGTTGTTATAAAACCGGAAACATTCATGAAAAATAGTCAATTAAATAAAAATAATTATGGTCAAGAATATGCGAATTATTTATTAAGACAACAAACTGTTACAGAAAGTCAACCACAACAGCAAACTCCAACTGGAGCTACATCTCAACCGCAAAATTCATCTGATAATAATGAACAAACAAAAAAACAACCGAAGATAGAAGGCCTCAAAACACCTGATTTAAAGAAATTATCTTTCGGTATCTAATAAATAAAGCACTGTGTTGTATCTTAGCAACTATTCATCAACACTATCATATTCTAAAGATTGTACATTTGCAGGTTTGAATATTAAATAAAAAGGCTGTTCCGGAGTAAGATTTATTTCTTGTCCTTTTTCTACATATGATAAAGGTGATGATTTATAAACATTTTTTACTCCGGATTCAATTCGATTTCCTTCTTCATTTTTTATCATGCCTTCTGCTAGTGTTACAGCCGGAGCCAGACCTTTAACAAAATGCCCTCCAACAGTCATTGCTGCTTTTTTACAAACTTTAACCTTATCTACATTTTTTAACTCTTTTTTTGATATAACTTTGCTTGCATATTTACCGTAATAGCTTTCAGAGATAGCATTTGTTTGTCCTTCTGTTGTATATGATATTGGTTGAACCACAAATCCTGCTGCTCTCTTACCTCTTTTAGGAGAGGTCGTTTTTACAACATTGCAGTGTATTACATCATCAGGCTTTAGCAGATACTCTCCGATATTACCTTCTTCTTTAACAATTACATCAAGTGTTTTTGAAGGACTTGCTGTCGAAAAGTTTTCCAACGACGACACGTGAATTTTATCTGAAGCGGCTTGTACTGCAGTTAATCCAAATAATAATGCAAATGTCAAAATCAATGATTTATTTTTCATTTAATTCCTCCTCTTGCTAGTATAGCTTATATCAAGCTATTGCGTTGTAATCCGTCTACTACAAATTTTATGCCTTCTTTTGTTTTATTTATAAATTCTTCTGCCATACTATCAGCCATTTTTGTTTGTAGTGCCTGTAAAATATCTGCTTGCATATACTGATACAACAAAGAAGACTTTACAATAGATGCTACAAGCGCAGGAGAAAAAGCAGCTTTCGCTAAGAATTCTATTACGTTATTTATTAGTGCAAATTCATCTTTTGTCCACTTTTCTGTTTCAAACTTAAACGGCTGAGCTTCTCCAAGTTTAATAGATGTTGTATTAGAGATGCCCAACAATAGTATAGAATCTAATTTTGCATTTTTTGTATTCGGTATTTGCGCCCCGAATGAAGAAGTGTTATACACTTCTGTAAAATTCATATCTTTAATCAAAGTACTAAAGTGTTGAACAAAAGCTGCATAGTCATCGGTTGTAACAATATCTGTGCCTGTAACAGAAGGAACGACGGTAATGTTTTTTGTTATATTATTAATTCTAATCTCGTTAGCAGATACTTTTTCGTATGTTTCGCCTGTTGAGTAAACAGTTTCACCTTTAAAAGCCAAATCAACACCTGCAAGTATAATTTTTGAGAATCCCATTTTTACTGCCGATACAAATGCTGTAGTTGTAGCTGAACCGCCTGTTTCTTGAGTTTTTATAAAATTGTTGTACTCAGAAAGTTTTTTAATAACCATATCATTCTCTGGGAATGATACAAATGTTTTTTTGAATGGTTTTGCAAGAATTGAACTATCAGAATTAAGATTCATAATGCAATTCATTTTTGATAAAGATTCATCTATACCAACAAGAGTTTTTTCGACATTTCTGGCATCTACACATACAGCAAAATCAGGAGTTATACCGTTTTCTGTAAGTGCTCTTATAACTTTATTAACTGCAAAAATGACAAATTTGTTACGGTTATCTTTTATATATTGTATATTTTCTGTCAAAGACGGTCCAGCCCCTATAATAAGAGCATTCTCACCTGAAAACTTATCATCTAAATCTGATAACTTGTATATTGCAGATTTATTTATTGTTCCGACATTATTAAGAGTATTTTTAAGCCAATCCTTTGAGTATCTTGTGATTGTATTCACATCAACAGTTTTACTTTTACATGTTTCAAAGACTTTTTGTGATAATTCCAACAACTCTTGACTCTTAATAATTGCATAGTTTTTCAAATACACAATTTCTACTTTATCTTTTGTTATATATATTTCTGACAATTTGGATATTAAACTGTCTATATTATCAAATATAAATACTCTTCCGCTTTTTAAGTGCTCTGAAATATCGACATTATTTAAAACAAAGTGAAGCAGCTTAGTATCAGGTTCATATACAAATATTCTGGAAGGATACGTACTGTAAACTTCGTCAAGCTGATAGCAAAGTCCGATTCCAAAAGTTATAATGATATCATTTGCTTCCATAGGTCTTTTTATGGTAGAAGATAACATATCCTGAACTGCTTTTCTCGGATTGTCGATATCATCAATAGGGATATCATTTTTCATTATCAAATAATCATTAGATGTAGTCATACAATATGACATACAAGCTTTTGACTCATCTATTTTTATCTCTCTTAATCTGCTTTTTAAATCTTCATTGTTTATGTATTCTAAATTCTTCTCAAACATAGCTACCTCTTCGTTTTCAATCTTTAAGTTATCATATTTTTTAAGAAATGTAAAGCAGAAACACTTTTATTTATCTTAATTCCAAAATTTTTGCGGCTTGCTCTTTAGTTAACAATTTTGGACCGCCAAGAATATTGGTATTTAGTACTACTTGAGCATATGACTCGGCAAGCTCAAGTTTTAAATAGGCATCTTTCATTGTTTTTGAACCAACTATAAAACCGTGATTTTCCATAAGTACGGCATCATACTTATTAAAATATTTTGCGGTATTATGAACCAAATCCATAGTAGAAGGAAGTGCATACTCGGCTAACGGTATTCCTCCAAAATAAAATACATTCTCTGCCATAATCGGTTCCATTAAATCTTTACCTGCTGATGCAAAAGAACTTAAATATGGTGCATGGACATGGATTATATAATTGAATTCGGGACGCATTTTATACAATTCGATATGCAAAAATTTTTCACTTGAAGGCTTTTTGCCTTCTTCTAAAGCATTGCCGGCAAAGTCAGTGTATACAATTTCATCTTCACACAAATAACCGTTAGCGGAGCCGGATGTTGTTATAAGCATTCCGTCTTGATATCTGGCAGAGATGTTTCCTGAATATCCGGGGGTATAATTTTTATCACCGCATAACTTGCCGTAATCTATTATTTGTTTTACTAATTCTTCTCTAGAGAACATCTTCCACCGTTTTAATATCTTCTACAACTGCTCTTTGCAGAACAGGCGCTTTTTCTGTGTTTTTGAAGTCTGATTTCGGTTTTGCCGTTTCATTTGATGCTTTGACTTCCTCTTTTGGTTTTTTATCACGCTTTATGACCATTTTGTCATAATCAATTTTTGTTCCTTTTGCATCCATCATCATTTCTACGGTAAAGAAAGTTCCTTCCCTCACAACGTCATACCCAATGTTAAATTTAACATCATCCGGTCCTACTGAAAGATAAAAAGCATTTTCTTGAAACATTTTGTCATTCGGTGAATCGTTGGATAAATTCATAGAGCCGAACCACGATAAAGTCAAGTATTTGCAAATTCTAAAATATTCTTGCAAGTACAAATTTGCCTTACCATATCTGTAAGCATCATAAACAGGGACTGGAGAGTGATCATCATAAACAGATTGGAAATACCCTATATTTTGCATCCATCTTTTCCATTGCGTGTGAAGTCTAGGACCAATTCTTCCGACAATCTGCGTATCTCCGGTGCCATATACTGAAGCTGCCAATTGAGCTGCTATATCAAAGGATAAAGCTGTTTGTTTTTCTTTATTGACGTAGTTATAGAAGTTTTGAGAAGCTTCTGCCATATACCTTGTTCTGGTCGTACCGATTTGGCGTCCCATCAATTCTCCAAAGTGCCTGTCTCTGTCAATATCATGGAAATAACCAAAGTCAAATTGATGAGTATATCTTGAATCTTTTCCTTTTAATAAAAAGCCGTTGCTTGCGTATGCTTTGTTGTATACCAGACTTAAGCCATATTTCGGTCTTCTTTTTCCAAACCACCAATCATCAATGTAATCATTCATTGCATATTGTAAATATAAGTTGTCGTCAAGTTTTTGGCGACCCTTAATTAATATTTTACTGTTAGTAGTTCCGTAGCCTGCTTGCGTGAAGTTGGTACCGCTTTGAAATCTTCCGACTGCACCAATCCCAAAACCGCTATCATAGTTAAGCATTGGAATAGCTTTTAAGACGCTGCCTTTCGGAAGTTCAAACACAAACCCGGGACCGACATACATCCCTAATCCTCTCGCTGAACCAGCTTCCCAGATGTTTGTTTCTGCATAGTCATGATTTTTATTCGTGTATATTTTTACGGCAGGAATTTTTAATATAGTCCATTTGCCCTTTTTTACGTTAGCATGTCTGATTGCAAGCGTTTCTAATTCCCCTTTTTGGGTAATTCTTAATTCTTTTGCTTTAATTTTTACAAGACCTTTTTCCATATCTTCCGATAAAGATTGATCTTTTGGTCTTAGCATTTGTGAAAGCTGCGGGCCTGAGCGCGAGGATGCAAAATTAATAGGATAGGATTCGTCTACTATAATAGAACCTTGTTCCTGAACGATTTTATCTCCATAGACATACCCTTTATTTGCTCTTATTTCTATTGTTGATGTTTTTGTTAAAGGATTTTCTATTAAGGCGCTTTCTTCGTTCATATCAACAAAAATGTATTCACCGGTTATTGTTTGACCATTCTTTAATATTTTTACATCACCTTCAGCTTTAATCGTGTTGTTCATTCTGTCATAAGTGATTTTTTCTGCTTTAACAATTGTCTGCTGTTTAACAAACTCTACCGATACATTTCCTGTTGCATATAAGCAATAATTTTCGGTGTCATAGTCCATGTTATCGCAATCAAGGACAATATTTTCAGTATCCTCCGGATTTTCTGCTTTTTTGTCATTGTCTTTTGACCAAAAATGTTTTGCTTTTTTACTTTCGTTTATTGATTCTTCATCTGCTTCAAAACCGTCCGGCATCAGGTTTTCATCAAAATTTTCTTTTAATTCTTTTGATGCATATTCAGAGGTATCTTTTTCCGAATTATATATGCTTGCATTCGGATCTGTAGGGGCAAGCTGACTTTCTCTGTCATGACGCTCTTGTCTTTTTTCTTGAATTGTTAAACGAAGTTTTTTTAACGGTGGAATTGTTGACTTATTCCCTGCGCTGCTTTCAGAGCTGTCGTTTGCCGCAGCATTTTCTCTATCCAATTTTTCTTGCATTGCAGGAGGAGTAAAAAAAGCATCCCCCGTAAAGTCAGATTTTGTGTAAAACGATGGTTCTGCAAATGCAGAATGCGCTGTAATCAATGTTAATATTAATAATGTTACAAATTTATTATTCAAAATTTATCCTTGTCTTATCTTTTATAATGATACGTATGCTCCCGGATTGCTTGGCTTTCCGTTTTCTCTAACCTCAAAATGACAATGAGGGCCGGTACTATACCCTGTCGTACCTTCATATCCTATAACTTGTCCTTTTCGTACCTGCTGGCCATTTACGGCTTTTACAGTGCTCATATGAGCGTATAAAGTAGTAACCGGTTTACCTTTTACTACGCCATGTTCTATTATAACAACTTTGCCGTATCCTCCGTACCAACCGGTAAATATAACTTTTCCTGAATTGGATGCTTTAATCTCGCCATAATTAGGACCACCTATGTCAACACCTGAATGAAAAGTTCTGGTGTTAAATATAGGATGTGTTCTGTAACCAAATGGCGACGTAATTCTGCCTTGAATTGGCTTCATAAAACCGGAATCTACTACGTTTGTTTTTGTGTCCTTTACGGTTCTGTTTATATAGGTCCCCAAACTTTTAGATTGTTGAGCAAGTTCTCTTTCGGCTTTTTGATATGCAACTCTGTCTGTTCGGAGCTTATTAATCATGTTTTCATTTCTTGCTATTGCACGTTGTATATATGCTTTTTGGGTGTTCATTGAGGCTATGGAACGTTCATAGTTCCTTTTTCTTGCTTCAATATTATACTTAAGCATTGCTATTTCTTGAGCTTTTTGTTTTGCGGCAGACATTCTTTTGTAATCATCTTTCAAAATTAATTTTTGAAAATAGACTCTGTCTACAAGCATATTAATATCTTCGGAGGAAATTAACAGTTCAAAAAAAGCTTTTCTTTGAGATTTAAATACTTTTCTTATGTTTCCTGCCAGAAGACGATTTAATGAAAAGTATTCTGCATTAGCATTATTCAATTGCGTCTGCATTCCTGACAGCTCTTTTTGCGCTGTTACAATTTGGCTTTCGGAAATTGCAAGAGTATTTTTTGCATCTTCAAGTTTCTGTTGATTTTTATACAGTTTATTTTGTTCAACATTCTCAAGCCATTTCGCGTGTTTTATTTTGTTTTCAAGTTCTTTCTTTCGCGTCTCAAAATCAGTTGCTTGAACAGATGTCTGCATTGTGACGCAAAGTATTATAGATACACATAAAAATATATTTAATATTTTTTTTATGCCCAAAACACTCTCCTTTTACTAATTGCCCATTGGAGCCATAAGCATTAATAAGCTTAAGCCTGCTGTCCATATGATAAATGAAATTGCAATTATGCCAATAATAATTTTTTTGTGTTCTCTAAAAAATTCCATACTATACCTCTTATAACAATATAATATTATAAAAATGATTTTAGAGCAATTTTAAGAAAATATGTAACAAATTATGATATTTTTCTGATTTAAGTTAAAATAGAAATCCGGAGAAATGTTTTTTATGACTGCTAAAATGCTTAATGATAATATTGAATACTTATATGAGCAATCAGATGAATCAGAAAATTATTCCTTAAATTTCGTCGGAAAAAAATATGCAAAATATTTGTGTGAAACCGATGCGGAAACAAAAATTATTCCGGATGAAGCTCATAATAATTTGTCTGAAAATATTAACAGCAATAATATATATATTAAAGGGGATAATCTTGAAGCAATAAAACATTTGCTTAAAACACACAGGGGAAAAATTAAATGCATATACATAGATCCTCCGTATAATACAGGTTCTGAAAATTTTGCATACAATGACAATTTTAAACGCAAGAAAAATCCATTAGCCGTATCTTACGGACAAACATCCTGTAATTCTGCTCACAGCGCTTGGCTTGCATTCATGTATCCAAGGCTTAAACTTGCTAAAGAATTATTATCTCCGGATGGTGTCATGTTCATATCTATTGATGATAATGAAGTTGATAATTTAAAATTATTATGTAATACGGAAATATTCGGAGAAGAAAATTTTGTAAACTGTATAGCCGTTAAGATGAGTGAACCTACGAATCTTAAAATGAGTCATCAGTGGTCACGATTTCCCAAATTAAAAGAGTACATATTATTTTATAAAAATAGCGGGTTTAAGAAGTTTACATGTATTGATAAGTATAAAGAAGAAAAATGGGACAAAGAAAATAACATTTTCCTCGAAAATATGACATTAGAAAAAAGACAGAGACTTATAGAACTTCAGTCTAAAGAGTTTTATACAGATATTGATGTAAAAGAAGTTAATAAAATATTTCATGGTGTAAAACGTATAAGATTAATCGACAAAATATCAGAATTGGGATTAACCGGGGATGATGCATTGAAGTGGATGTTTGAGAATGCTTACCGAATTGTTAAAACCGTAGGAGCAAAAGCGTATGTGCCCATTGTTAAAAATCTGTCTAAACTTCCGAACCAAGATATCGGAGCTTTGATATCTAAAGACAATGTTTTATTTTTCTATATCACAGACTTTAATACAAAAGCTAAAGACCCCAGATTTAGAGTAATTTTTGCAGATGAAAATATTTATAAAAATCCTTGTGACTTTTGGCAGGATATCAAAACTTCAGGTGCAATATCAGATGAAGGCGGTATAAAATATCCTAACGGGAAAAAACCATTAAAATTGCTTGAAAGAATTATAAAAATGACAACAGAAAAAAATGATGTAATATTGGATTTTTTCAGCGGTTCAGCGACAACAGCCCATGCCGTAATGAATATTAATGCAAAAGATAATGGTCACAGGCAATATATAATGGTACAATTGCCCGAAAAAATAGAACCGACTTCTCCTGATAAAAGAGCTTATATAAAATATCTTGAAAAAGAAGGAATAGAACCTGTTATTTCCGATATCGGAATTGAGAGAATTAAACGTTCAGCAAAAAGAATTAAAGAAGAAACGCAAGCTGATATAGATTATGGGTTTAAAATATATTCTCTGGAATATTAACAAATATAAACGATACATAAATAATGCTTCCTATCCATACACGAAAAATTTGCGCTTGGCGCGATTTGAAGGGGTAAATGACACGACTATCCATACACGAAAAGATTTGCGCTTGGCGCGATTCGAAGGGGTAAATGACACGACTATCCATACACGAAAAGATTTGCGCTCGGCACGATTCGAAGGGGTAAATGACACGACTATCCATACACGAAAGATTCGCGCTCGGCGCGATTTGAAGGGGTAAATGACACGACTATCCATACACGAAAAGATTTGTGCTTGGCGCGATTCGAAGGGGTAAATGACACGACTATCCATACACGAAAAAATTTGCGCTTGGCGCGATTCGAACGCGCGACCTATCCCTTAAAAGGGGAGTGCTCTACCTGCTGAGCTACAAGCGCAAATTATATAAATTTGTTAATTATTCTTTTTTCAAAAACCAAAACTATATAAAAAACTAAATTTCGGCCTGTGGACTAACCACGAGTCTTATAGTAACAAGAACAAAATTTAGTGTCAAGAGGGGGGTAAATATAGGGGTAAATATAGGGGTAAAATGAGGGGGAAAATGTACTGTAAACCTCCGAGGTATATGTATGGGGCATATTTAAACTACAATGTTAATCCCCTAAAATAAGCATAGGCACATCGTGCTCAGGGTCAAGCGCAAACTCACGTAAAAATGATATTCGCTCTGCTACAGGTTTAAACTTTTCACGTCCGATTTGTTCCGCTTCTTTTTCTCCTTCCGTTAATTCTGTTCTGTTTATAAATTCAAGCGGATTTTCAATTTTTTCATTAGGGTCAACGCTATATGTCCAAGTCGAATTGACTCTTTTTATGTTAGAACCGTAAAATTCGTCGTACGCCCTATCGCCGGGTCTAACTGTTGAGTGAATTCCCTCTGCACAAGTTTGTATTAAAAATCTTGCATCATTTTCGTGAATTTGGTGCAATTTTTTATTTCTGAAGAAGTCATACCATTCAATATATTTTTCGTCATCAATACCGGCTTTCTTTTTTATCAAATCAGATACGAAACGCCTGTCACCTTCACGCTCTCCCCCAAATATGTAATCACGTTTAAAGTCTTCTACAAGTTTAGCACAGCCGGAACCGGCATCTGTTTCGCCGCCGCCATAAATGTGGTCAGAATCTATATCAAGTCCTATACCTTGCGGGCGGAACAGCCTCCATTTCGTTTCAAGTCGTTCCCCGTATGTAATCGAGAGCATCTCTTCCGAATCAGGCATGGAAAATCTGTCAAACCTTGCAAGCTGGTTCGGATAATCAAGTCCATGCATCATAAGTTTAAAGTTACCTGTTTCAACTTGGTGACGTTCTTCACCATGGTTTTTGACGTTAGCTAAAATACCTTTCGTTGTTGTTCCTTTCGGAAATCCGATTCCTTCCCAATCCTCAACATCATTTACTTTTATAACAACAAGTCCGTCTTTATCAACAAAGACACCTTTAAATTGTGTGCTTCCGTCAGGATTTACTTTCAGGTGGCTTCTAATCTCCGACATAGTCGGTACTTCTGTCGTAGGAGTAATCGGACGAGTTTTTCTCAGTTCATGGATGTATTCTCTAATCCGTTCCGCATAAATATCTGCAGTTTCCCCATGGCTTTTGCGAACTCCGAAGGCATCTGCCCCCCTTGCGTGGGAAGTGTCCAAATGACGAAGGGGGGTGCCTACTGCCCCAATTCCATTTACCCCTGTTCTATTTACCCCTGTTCCATTTACCCCTGAGGGGGTAAAAATTCGATTATTGTTCGCATCAAATACAGCCCTTGTTGCTCCGATATTTGAGTCATGGAATGAATCATCGGCTTTTACAGCTTTTAAATCAGCGTGGGTAAAGATTAAAGCCATATCAAACAAATTATCATTTTGCATGTCAAATGCAACTGATTGGAGTCTTTGTGTTAATTGTGCTTCAGAATTTGATTTGTTAACAAAGTTAAGCCATTCGTGCAGACGTGTTAAATCAAAGAGCTTCTGTTCTTCATCTTCGGAGAGTTTAAGTTTCTTGCAAATATAGAATGTATCAAACCCGCCCTCAGTTGCGTGTGTATGGTCTGAAACACTCTCTGCTTTTGTGATATCGTGAAGTAAGGATGCAAGAAGCATCAACTTTTTGTCTGATTCGTTTAATTCTTTAAACTTGGGGTCTTGGGTAATTTTTTGCATAACTTTCAAAGAGTGCTGCATAACATCAAAATCATGCGCACCCTTTGTTCCGTTATTTCCGTGCTGCGCTCTTCCTATCATTGAACGGATTTCAGGCATTGCTTTCACTACTTCGTTCAAGAATTTTTCTATTGTTTTATTTTGACATTTTATTGGATTATTTTCTGAGAATCTTATTACATCACTTCTTAATGATTCAACAACGGCTTTTGTATTCGGGTCTGTAATATCTGCAAGCTTTACTCCGTTATTGAGATTAACCGGATAACCTGTAAGAGTCCATTTTACGGGGTTATTTTTACCCTTCCCCCGATGGATTTCAAAGCCGTAATAATCGTAGACTTTTTGTTTTTCTGCCTGCGGTAAATCTTTAAGTTTTTCTCTTACTGCTGCAATAAATTCTTCTCTTGAATATTCCTGCGAAATCTTTAGTCCCGCAAATTCTTCATTACTCAGTTCTGCAAGAGATTCTGATAATCCGTCCATTGATTCATAGAATTTATCAACTTCCGCTTTTGATAGAGGATTTGTTTCGATACCTAATGATTTAACTGTTGCACGCATCAAACCGCAATATTGTTTCCCGTCTTCCGGAAGAAGCGGAAAACGTTCTCTTAAAGTTGGAGTAAGTTCAAAAAGCTCTACGTTTGATTGAACCAGACTTCTTAGAAGCTTCTTTTTCCCTGCTGCAGTAACTTCGTTTAAATTTTTTGCATCCAATATATCAACAAACTTTGCCGCAAAATACGTTTCATCAGGTGAAAGTTTTGATACATCTTCTTTACCCATTTTGTGATTCAGTTTTCTCAATTCTTCCGTTGAGATTCTGTTTTTATAATATATTGCAACCGGAACCTGTTGTGGTAAAAGCTCTTGCTTTTTATAATTAGCGCATAAATCTACAGCGTAATCTATGTTTTCTTTTGTCATTGCTTTTATAGTAAGAGTAATGACTTCAGGAGGAAATTCACCATTTTGTAATAAAGTTGTTACGGACTGATTTAATTTTGTGAGTTCTGTTTTATTCCAAGAACCAATTATAATATCATCTTTTGCTTTTACTTCTCTTAATATAGGAGCAATTTGTTCAGGTGGAAAATCAGGCATTTCTGACATCTTCAATGCAAGTTCCTTTGTATATTCTGTACATTCTACAGCTATACCTGCAATTAATTCTTTCGGAAAACCTTCTTTTTTATAGAAAAGTTTATAAACCTCAATAGATTCGCTGTTATTCACTAATTCAATACAACCGCTTGTCTTACCACCAAAAAGCAGTGTATTTATATCAGAATCTAAAATATCAGGATCATCTTTTAATTCTTGATATTTTTTCATAGCTTCTTCATTGCCAAACATTGCCCATCTTACTGTGTCACTTAAAGTACTATCTTCTAATATTAATTTTGCAGTCTTTCCATTTTCTGCAGTAATATCTTTTAGTATACTAAAACTTTCTTCTCCATATTTTTTGAAGATTTCTAATTTGACGTCAGCATCATCCTTTGTTTTACAGAAGAGTATATCACCGGCATCACTGTAAGAGGTCTTATTTTTATGATGTGCTTTTAAATGCGGATAAATAGCTGATATATATTCGCAACTATTTTCATCCGAGTATTTTAATAATTCAAGTCTTGTTTCTTCTGTTATATCTTTATCATTCTTTATTGCTTCATAGAAAGCTTTTTTTACTACAACATCTGTTTCGCTGATATTTGCATATTTCAAATTTTGTTCAATTATGTATGTAACATGTTCTGTTCCCTTACTTTCTATAAATCTAGCAAGTTCAATTGCTGCTCCTGCATTTTTTGGATCAATATCTTCTAGAAGATATTGTATATGGCTATGAAGATCATTTATATCTTGGTCAGAACCGGTTCTTTCGTTTTCTGCTTTATTTATATGCTCAAGTTCTCTATATAATTCGACCAATTGTGGATTTTCTTGTAAATTCCTAATCATTTTTTTACTATTTCTTTTTATTTGTCGTGATTCTCTTATATCAGGAAACAATTCTGATGAATCACTATTTTTTATTCTGATAGAAAAAGCTCTTTTTGCATCTTCGCTTTGCACTTTTTTTACAAAATCAATTGCAGTTTGTTGATATGCTTCTAACTCTTTTATCTTGTCTTCTGTGTAACCTTGTTCTTTACATTTTGCTCTAAATTTTTCTTGCTTAGTTTTAGAAATTTTAGCTTTAGCGGTTTCAACACCTTTTGAAGTCAATTTTAGTACGGGTGCTGCAATCAAAGGAAAACCATGCCCCACTTCTTGACCGCCTTCCGCTATAATCTCCAGACTTTCGCCTGTCGCAACTTTTACAACTCCGTCAGCAACAAGTTCCGTCCCTTGTGCCGCAAATGCCGAATGGATACCGGCTCCTATATAAGGTGCTAATTTTGAAGCGATTTTCCCGACAAAACCTGTACCTTTTGCAGCTACGTTCAATAATCCTTCTCCGGTTGCAATTGCGCCCATTGTCATAAGACCTTCCGATGAGAAAACAAAATCGCCAAGTCCCTGACCAAAGTTATCAACCCCGACCAAAAGTCTTTGAGCATATCCGATTCCGTTTTCATCTCTTCCGGCTAAGTTATCAGCGTGTTTAGCCATAAATGACAAGACTTTATACAAAGCAGGGCCTGCCCACTTTGCGCTTGTAATAACTTCTAAACCATCCCTTATTTTTGACAGGACTTCTTCATCAAATGCATTACAATCTGCTTGGAAATACTCGTACATAAGTTCTGCCGCTTTCCCGAATTCTCCGTTACCTATTGTTTCATACATTTCTATAAATCTTGTTTTTTGTAGCTTTAAATCACGAGTAATTGACCAATATGATTCTTCTTTTGAAGCATCTTCAATATCTTTCATTAAACTTGTGTAATCTTCGTCTGTTTCGGGAAGATTGTTTAAATATTCATGAAGATTCTTAACATTTATACTTCCGTCTGGATTTATGAATTGTATCCCCCTATTCCTGCCTTCGGCAGGTACTTCCACTGCAGGGGTAAATGGAATGTGGGCAAAATCGTCCTCCTCTGTGTTGTTTCGCGACACTTCCTCTGTAGTGGTAAACTGTGCAGGGGCAGATGAGGTAAATATTTTTTCTGAAATATAGTTGTTGTCTTTATCTTTTATAATTTCTCCGTTGGAATCTCTAAAATACAGCACACCGTCTTGCATAAAGCCGTCATAAATATCTTTGTCCGGATATTTATTTTTGTAATGATTAATTGCTTTATCGGATAAATCTACCTTACCGTTTTTGGGTTTATCGTAAAACACAAATGTAGAATCGTTGTCCGATTTTCCGTAGAATCCGTCGCCAATCATTCCCGGATTTCCCGCAAGCTGCCGCATTAGTTCAGCTTGAACTTCTTTTGATAAATTCATAGCCCTAATTTCGTCAGCATCAATTCTATCGGGACTTACTTCATCATTGAGCGCTGCTTTTATCTTCGCTTGAACTTTTTCAGAAAATTTTGAAAAATCTATGTTCATTTATACCTTTATCTCTGAGATTCTTGCACATTACAACTTACTGTATTTTATTTATCGGCATAATTTTTCAAAACTTTAGGTATAGAAAAATATTTTTACAAATCTTAACAAAAATCTTAAGGTTTTTTTAATTATTCAAATTCTTAAACCTCTTGATTTACCCCTTTGTTTTAATTACGATTAAAAAGTTAAGAGAAAGTTTTACTAATAAGAAGGAGTAAAAATTATGGTAAACGTAGCAATTAACGGATTCGGAAGAATCGGTAGAAACACATTAAGAGCAGCTATCAGAGAAGGTATCTTTGATAAGATTAATTATGTTGCAATCAATGACCCCGGTCTAAAACCTGAAGATGCAGCAAGAATTTTCAAATATGACTCAGTTATGGGTAAATTCGACGGTGAAGTTTCAGCTTATGATGAAGGTATTATCGTAAACGGTAAGAAAATCAAATTTTTCGCAGAAAAAGATCCTGCAAATCTTCCTTGGAAAGATTTAGGTGTAGAAGTTGTTGTTGAATCAACAGGTTTCTTTACAGATGCAACTAAGGCTCATGCTCACATTGATGCAGGTGCTAAGAAAGTTATTATTTCTGCTCCTGCAACTAATGAAGATAAGACAATCGTTTTAGGCGTAAATGATAAAGAATACGATCCTGCAAAACACAATGTAATTTCTATGGCATCTTGTACTACAAATTGCTTAGCTCCTGTAGCAAAAGTTATTGATGAAAAATTCGGAATTGTAAAAGGTTTGATGACAACTGTTCACTCATACACAGGTGACCAAAGAATCTTAGACGCAGGTCATAAAGATCCTCGTAGAGCAAGAGCTGGTGCTTTAAACATTGTTCCTACAAAAACAGGTGCTGCTAAAGCTGTTGCATTAGTATTACCTCAATTAAAAGGTAAATTGGACGGTTTTGCTATGCGTGTTCCTACTCCTGACGTTTCTTTAGTTGACGTTGTATTTGAATTATCTAAAGACGTTACAGTAGAAGAAGTTAATGCAGCATTAAAAGAAGGTGCTGATGGACATGTATTATGCTATACAGAAGAACCATTAGTTTCATCAGACTATGTTGGAACTTCTCAATCTTCAACAGTTGATGCTTTATTAACTCGTGTAATGGGCGGAAACCAAGTTAAGATTATTTCTTGGTATGATAACGAATGCGGTTACTCTACAAGATTAGCTGA
>ODAI013568987.1_pt1 | contig 15921 bp, 11 predicted proteins | sample 1539321 | NCBI WGS metagenome assembly ODAI01 (sample SAMN02144231, study PRJEB22623) | gut metagenome | biome: sheep rumen | host: Ovis aries | place: New Zealand
AATTTTATCCACGGCAATTTCAAAATTCCGGTTCTTTTCATCTGATTCCTGCCGCTTTCCCTGAAAAGCCCCGCAGTCAACCATAAATGAGCGTCCGTCTACTTCAAAAATATGCTTGGAGCCAGTCACTTCCTGTGCCGCTCCCAGAGAATACACGGTTACCGCCATAGTCGCCCCCTTTTTACGCAAAGCAATCCTTATTTAATTTTAAGTCCAAATGAGGGAATGCACAAGAAAAAAAATCACCCGGGAAAATGACCCGGGCGAATCGTTTTTGTAAGAACGGTAATAAGCGGCGTGTCCTCTGATTTGTTCAGTACCGTATAATAAAATAAGACTTTGCTTTTTCTTTCAAAACCTTAATTTTATACAGTAGTAATACATTATTTTATTAAGTTTATCAATACTAATCTAGATATTTTTAATTTCAAACTGTAATTTTAATCGTCATAAATCGTCATTCTTATAGTATGAACTCCGTCAGAGAAACTTTTGTAAACAATCTCAAATACTACAGAAAACAGAAAGGCATTTCTCAGGAAAAACTTTCGTATGCGGTCGAAAAAAGCATAGCCTACATAAATCAAATCGAAAATAAAACATCCTGGCCCCAACCGGAAATGGTGGATAAAATCGCCCTTGCACTCGAAATTCCTTCATCCGCACTTTTTGACGAAAACACTTGTCCTGAAAACAAAAAAGCCAGGTTTGAGGACACTTTCGGAAAATCAATTGAAGCAGAACTTCTTTCACGGATTGAAAAAGACATTCGGGAAGTCTGCAAATTAGTATAAAAAAGAATGGCAGAGATGGCGGGTCTGGCAATTGAAGAATTCAAAAAATTGCAGTAGAATAAACCTATGTTAAAAGGTCGTAATCTAATCCAGCCAAGTGATTTAACCGTGGGCGAAATCGATGAGATTTGTGCGCTGGCTGAACAAATTATTGTAAATGCTTCTGATTTTCAAGATGTGTGTCGTGGGAAAATTCTTGCGACACTTTTTTTTGAGCCCAGCACAAGAACCCGGCTTTCCTTTGAGGCTGCCATGCTCCACCTGGGCGGTGCAGTAGAAGGTTTTTCCGATGCGGCAAATTCTTCCACCACAAAGGGTGAATCTCTGGCCGATACAATCCGGACGGTATCCAGTTATGTAGATGTAATCGCCATGAGAAATCCCAAGGAAGGGGCGGCACTTCTGGCAAGCCGTTATTCCAACTGCCCTGTAATCAATGCGGGCGACGGCGGACATTTTCATCCCACTCAGACCCTCACTGACATGCTTACCATTCGTGCCCTGCAGGGTGGTTTTGAAGGCCATACAATAGGCTTTTGCGGCGACTTAAAGTTCGGACGCACAGTCCATTCCCTTGCAGAAGCCATGAGCCGCTACCCCAGAAACAAATTTATTTTCATCAGCCCCGCAGAACTGCAGGTACCGGAATACATCACTCAGATGCTGGACGAAGCCGGCATTCAGTATACTACGGCAGAAAGACTGGAAAGCGTCATCGGTGATGTAGACATCCTTTACATGACACGGGTACAAAAAGAACGCTTCTTTAACGAACAGGATTATATCCGCCTCAAGGACAGTTACATTCTGGACAAGGCAAAAATGAAACTCGCAAAGCAGAACATGATTGTTCTTCATCCTCTTCCCCGCGTAAACGAAATTGCGCCGGAAGTAGACGATGATCCCAGAGCCGCATATTTTAAGCAGGTTAAATACGGCATGTATGTCCGCATGGCTTTGATTGCAAAACTTGTGGGCGTACTATAAGATAAAAATGCAGGTCATGCTAAAATAAATACGGGGAATGAAGATATGCTTAATGTAGATACAATCAAAAACGGACTTGTAATTGACCATATTAAAGCCGGATACGGTCCTCAGATTTTTCACTGGCTGGGACTGGACAAAGCCTCTTTTACCAGCGCACTCATTATGAATGTGCAGTCAAAGAAAAGTGAACGCAAAGATATCATCAAAATCGACAACATCATAAACATAGACTATTCCGTTCTGGGCTACATTGACCCCAACATTACGGTAAACATCATCAAGGATGAAAAAATCGTCAAGAAAATCCGTATGGAACTGCCGGAACGGGTAGAAAAAGTGATTCACTGTAAAAATCCACGCTGCATTACCGCAACAGAAAAATATGTTCCCCAGGTATTCAAACTGGCAAACCGCGAAAAAGCACAGTACCGCTGTGAGTATTGCGACGCCCTCTATTCCGCAGGAACAATTGAAGGTTAAAATATGTCAAAAGTCCTTATCATTTTTAACGCCCGTCTCGTAGACAGCCATTTGGACAGCCCCGGAAGCCTGGTTATTGCTGACAACAAAATTCACAGCATTTTTCTGGGAAAGTGCAATGATTCCAAATCTGCAGCCATGTTTGCAGGCTCCACCCTGGACGAACACAATCTTCTGGAAAAACCGGAATTCATTGATGCCCATGGCCTCACCATCATGCCGTCCTTTGTAGACATGCATGTGCACTTCCGCTATCCGGGACAGACACAAAAAGAAGATTTGGACAGCGGTCTGCGTGCTGCCGTAGCGGGCGGAGTCGGAACTCTTGTACTCATGCCGAACACAAAGCCTGTCGTTTCCACGCAAAAAATGGCTCAGGACATAGTTAAAGAAGCTGAAGAAAAACATCTGGCCCGGGTCTTTCAGACAATAAGCATCACCAGAGATTTTGCGGGCACAGACACCAGCGAACTGGACACCATCAATTCCGCAAAGATTCCGGTCATTACCGAAGACGGACGCGATGTAGAAAGCGCCGCCGTCATGCTGGAAGCAATGCAAAAGGCCGGAAAACAGAATGTCATCGTCAGCTGTCACTGCGAAGATGTTTCCCTTGCAAAGGCGGCACGTCCATTCCGGGAGCGTGCATTAGACTTTATGAAAAAATATGGCATTCCCGCAGACAAATACAATGTCGCCGTAAAGGGTGTGCCTTCTTCAGTTGATTTTGAAATTGACGGAAACCTCACTGCCGCAAACCGCCTGCTTGCTCTTGCAGAAGATACGGCTACCGGACGCAATATTGAGATTGCAAAAATTGCCGGCTGCCATGTCCATATTGCCCACTGCAGCACTGCCGAAAGCATTGATGCCGTTCGCCGGGCAAAGGCACAGATTGCCGCCGGCACCGCACCCGCAGGATTTTCGGTTTCTGTAGAAGTAACGCCCCACCATCTGAGTTTAAGCGGCCTGGAAGCTCCCTTCCTGCGGGCTCTGGTAAATCCGCCCCTCCGCAGCGAACACGACCGCCGTGCCCTTATCAAGGCAATCAAGGACGGCACTGTTGATGTCATTTCCACAGACCACGCCCCCCACACGGCCGAAGACAAGGCGGCAGGCAGCCCCGGCTTTACCGGCCTGGAAACATCTTTTGCCGTCTGCAACACGATTCTCGTAAAAAATGAACATCTGCCCCTGACAAAACTTTCCGAACTCATGAGTGACAGACCTGCCCAGCTGCTGAACATTCAGACTGGCCGTCTTGCCATCGGCTACAGCGCAGACTTTGTGCTGGTGGATCCGGACGAAACCTGGACAGTAGATGCATCCGCTTTTTTCAGCAAGGGAAAATCCACTCCGCAGAACGGCGCAAAAGTTTTTGGCCGGGTACACCAGACCTACTTCCGCGGCAAAAAAGTATTTGAACTGAAATAACAGAAAAAAACAAAAAAAAGGAGACTCTTACTATGGGCTGGAACGACATTCAGGTTCACCTTAACTATACGCATATCTTTTTCATTCTTTTTCTTGTCTCTACTTTCATTGACTTTGGCGTAAATCAGTGGCTGGAATTTATCGACTTTCGTCACCGCCAGAAGCACGGAAGGGAAATTCCGCCGGAATTTGCAGACTATATTGATGCCGCCACTGTAGAAAAAACCTGTCAGTATGAAGACGCAAAATACAAGGTCTGGGTTCCAAAAAATATCCTTGGCCTTATTATCGGGCTGGCATTGATTTTCTGTGGATTTTATCCCCGTCTCTTCTATTATATACGCACTTTTACCCAAAGCACTTTTCTGACGGCCCTGCTCTTTATCATACTGTCAGGCCTTCCGGAAGCCATCATTTTTCTTCCATTCCGCCTCTACCGCGAGTTTGGCATTGAAAAGCGCTTCGGCTTCAGCACGATGACCATCAAACTGTGGATTTTGGACAGCGTAAAAGGCCTTCTGGTAAATGCAATCATTGTCCTGCCCCTCCTCTTCGCCATGATTTTTCTGCTTGAACATGCGGAAGGCTGGTGGTGGCTCCTGCTGGGTGGCATTTATGTTGCCTTCAGCCTGCTCATTTCGCTTTTGTATCCGGCATTTATCGCCCCGCTCTTCAATAAATTTACTCCGCTGGAAGAAGGCGAACTCAAAGATATGCTTACAGAAGAACTCACCCGGACAGGATTTAAGGCAAGCGGACTCTTTGTAATGGACGCTTCCAAACGCAGCAAACATTCAAACGCCTACTTTACAGGCTTTGGAAAAACAAAAAGAGTTGTCCTCTACGATACACTGATTAACCAGCTTTCTCCTGAAGAAATCAAAGCCGTCCTTGCTCACGAACTGGGGCACTACAAGCATCACCACATCATAAAAAAACTCTGTCTTACCATTCCCCTCATTTTTATTGCCCTCTTTGTCGTAAGCCTCTTCATCAGTAATCCTGACCTCTACACCGCATTCGGTTTTGTTCTGGATTCAGGCGACCTGGCCACAAAGGCAAATGGCTCTGCAGCCGTTCTTCCCAAAGTACAATTCCTGGGCATCTTCCTCATCAGCATGGTATTCGGCGGATTTTCAACGCTCTTCAGCCCAATCAGCAACCACTTTAGCCGCAAAGATGAATTCCAGGCGGATGCCTTTGCAAAAGAATTATGCGGAAGCGGAAAGCCCCTCAGCACTTCCCTGATAAAACTGAACAAAGAAAATCTTTCTGAACTCACCGAGCCAAAAATATACAGCATTTTCAACTACAGCCATCCGCCGCTCATAGAACGAATCCGTGCAGTCGCAGATTGATATGCATATCTGCAAAAATTTACGGCTGCACCGCTTGACATTTAGTGTCGTTTTAAGATATAGTTTTAGAGCGTCAATTTTGGAGCGGTGGCCGAGCGGTCGAAGGCGGCGGTCTTGAAAACCGTTGTAGGGAAACTTACCGGGGGTTCGAATCCCTCCCGCTCCGTTTTACGCCAAAAAGGAAGCGTGGTAGAGCGGTAATACAACGGATTGCTAATCCGTCAGTTCCTTACGGGCTGGGCAGGTTCAACTCCTGTCGCTTCCGTGACTGACGAAACATTGGTTTCGTTGCAGATTTTATTCTGAGGCTATAGCTCAGCTGGATTAGAGCGCCACCCTGCGGAGGTGGAGGTCGCACGTTCGAATCGTGTTAGCCTCGTACTTTTACCCTTTCTATCCACAAAATCCTTTTACAGTTTAATACCATTGGAAAGATGTCCGAGTGGTTTAAGGTGCGCGCTTGGAAGGCGCGTGTACCCAAAAGGTACCGGGGGTTCGAATCCCCCTCTTTCCGCAATATGAGGCCAGATGCCCCGCAAGTGCTTCTTACAAAACCCCGCCAGAGGAGGAATCCAGCAACGGTATGTATTGAAGGCTGTGCCGGGGATTATCTGACCTCTTTTTTTTCTAAAATTCAGCAGCGGTACGCTCATGCACCAAAGGTGCAAACGTCAATAATTTCCCTACAGCGCACTGCATAGACTTTTCCCCCGCAGTCCGCTATACTTTTTGCTATGGATAAGAATAAATTTTTTCTGGGTCTTATGATTGCTGTTGTGGGCCTCTTTATGCTCATCTCACCTGATTCATTCATGAAGTTTGCCGTAATCATTCTAGGCATCACCCTGATTTTTGACGGCATTTTCATTCTGGTTACCGTGCGCAATCTGGTTGTAGATAAAAACTATGCCCTTGTCATGGCGGTTCATGGCTGGCTGAGTATTGCCGTTGGTCTGCTTGCCGTTCTTCTTCCGATGATTTTTGCTGAAATTTTCTGGACAATCATGGCCTATACAATGGCAGTCTACCTTCTTGCAGCCGCAGGCATGGAAATTTATGCAATCAACATGCTGAGCCGCAACGGAATTTCTACCAAAAAATCAATTTTTGAAGTTATCATCTGCGTAATTCTTGCCATCATTCTTTTCATTCTGCCTTCAGACATCCTGAGAAATACACTCGTAAGCGTTTTCGGCGTGATTCTGATTATCATTGGTGTGACTTTTGCACTTGTTCAGTGGAAGCTCAAGCCCATCATTATTCAGCCGGACAGCGTAGAAGATATTATTGAAGAAGCAGAAGCAGAGGCTGAAGCTGAAGAAGAATCTTCTGAAAAGACAGAAAAGCAGGATAAAGAGTAATGGTCGAAATAAAAAACATTGAAGTATACGGTCTGGACCGTGCCCTGAACGCAAAAGGCAATTCCTTTAATGTAGGCGAAATAAACACGACTCTTGCCTTTGAAAAAAACGATGAAAACAAACAATGGAAAGTGGCAAAAATTCTGGGCGCAAACAAAGATCCGCACCAGAGCCACGACGCTTTCTTAAAAGGAATCCTTGTTTCTTTTGACCTGAAATATTCCCAGGCTTTTACACCGGAACTGCAGCGCTATCACTTTCTGGAAATCGTAATGAGCCAGTCCACAATGCACTCGCTCAAAAAATTCATGGAAAATGGTCTTGACCCCTACAGCCCCTATGTAACACAGGAAAGCAAAGATCAGGTACGCAGACTCTACGAAGAATTTGACCGTACCCAGACTGAACTGAAAGAGGCAGATGTAGCGGGAGCCGACCCGGCGCTTGTTGCAAAAAAAAGACGGGAAAACTACGAGGCTTTTATGCGCCTGCGCCACAATATTCCCGGCGGCTTTGAAATGTGGGAGACTATCACAACTAATTATCTGCAGCTAAAAACAATCTGTATTCAGCGCACAAACCACCGCCAGCGGGAAGACTGGAATGCATTTATACGCGCATGTTTTTCCATGCCGCATTTCTGCGAACTGACCGGTTTGAGCGAAGATTCCCTGGGGCTCAAAGACATCTAGTCTCCCGCCCCTCTCTCTACAATTATTTTGTCTTTGCGGCGGGAGCAGGATTTGTCTTTGCGCCCGCCGGGGCCTGAGTCGCTGCGGCTTTTGCGGCGGCATCCTTCTGCTTTTGCACGGCCGCTTTTACCGCGTCAGCAAAGAGTTTGTTCTGATCGTTGCGCAAAGGCACACTAAAGGCAGGGCCGCCGTCACGCTCGTTGATGCGGTAAATCTGTGAAGAATCCGTTGCATAGGCGGGGCTTCCCTTGCTGTTGAGCCACCAGTCCAGAACAGCCACCACACAGAGGGCATACTTAATCAGGTTTGCATTGGTAGCGGCGGTTTCTTTGGCAGGACGTTTTGCACCCAAAAGCACATCCATACGCTTTGAAATAATGTTGGGAATATCAAATTCATATTTATCCCAGGGATTCTGTATGCCGTAAACAGTTCCCCTTTCTTTTGCGGCCGCATCTGCGCTTCTGCATATAGCGGCAAAAGTATTCCGCAGGAAGGTTGTGCGCAGACAGAGGGGACGGAACTGATTATCCCGAATGGGTTTTTCCAGCAGAAGCTGTTCAAATTCGTAGTGAGGCAAAAAGTCATAGCGGGTGCGCCACAAAAGCGAAGTAATCAGTTTTTTGCCAAAGTTACTGGTCTTAAAATCAGACTGGCTGTACTGCTTGTTTACCAGCTCCAGAAGTTCGTCAAGATAATGCTTTTCAAAAAGAATCTCGCGGTAAGATGACCAGTCATTGAGGACAGCCGCAAGCGTCTCTTTATCAGAGCTGCCTTCGTCCATGTCATCGGTAAACTTAACGTTTCGCAGACCCTGGAAAATATCTTCGGAAATGCGCAGGAGTACCATCGTTATCATCATAGGATTCTGGGGAGAAATTACATTGTAACCGTCCTCAAAATCATAGAGAGGCTCAAAGTAAGGGAACATATCGGGCATGCTGTCCAGACGGTCAAAACCAGCCTGGGGAAAGAGTGTGTTCAGAAGATTTAAGCCTGTGCGGACAATATCATCCTTTTCTTCCTCGGGAGAAGGCTTTTTCTCTTCCTCTTCCACCTTTTCTTCCTCTTTTTTTGCTTCTTCTTTTGCGGCAGATTCTTCTTCCTGTCTTACAGCCTCTTTTTTCTGGGGGAGAATCAAATCAAACTTGGTTATACCCAGGAAGGAGAAAATGCTGGCCGTCTGACTCGTAAAGAAATGGGGGAAGGTGTCATACTTTGAAGAACACATTCGCATCAAGAGAGGATAGAGTCCCTTTATCACCTGAGTATACACATAAATCCATTCGGTCAGTCCGTCTTTTGAAAGTTTTACCAGCGCTTCCTTGTCTGCCTTGGGATATTTCATCAGGTCGTTGTAGATATCCTTAAAGATGTTGGAAACGGTCTGTTCGCCCAAGTAGTATATCTTGAGCACATCACGGTAAACAGCCTTGATAAAGGGGGTCATCATGCCCACTGTAACGCTGTCCGGATGTCCCTGCAAATCCATGGAGGTTGTCTTTATCGTTCCGATTGACCAGCCGCTTACTGCACGAAGCAAACGGAATTTATCCTGTTCATCCTCCGCAATGCGTGCCTTGTAGGAATCCGGAGAAACCTGCATGATTGACTTTACCGTGGTCATAAAGGCCTGCATATGGTCCACATGCATTTTGAGGTTGTATTCAATAAAGCCCCTGCTTACCAGTTCCGTGCCGTTTTTTCTGAATTTGCGGACAAAATTGAAAATGCCGTAATTCTGCTTGATTTTGTAGTCATCGCTCATCATCAGTTTGTCCATGAGCGACGCTTCTTTTGAGGGAATGGAGGGGAGTCCGTCTGCAGATGTCTTTTTCTTTACGGGTGCTTCTTCCTGTTCACCGAAACTGGAACTTGATGAGCCACCTGAAGAGGAACGGTTGCGGGCTGAAATGGCAGCTACATCAGATGCAGACCTGCCCGAAGAACGATGTGCATAGGACGGGGCCTTTTTTGGCAGCGAATCATAGTTAATCGGCTTTGACTTTTCTACAAAGATTTCTCCACCAAGCACTTTTGTCATGCGGGCGGCTTCTTCCTTGGAAATATTTCCGATATTCTGACGGGTCTTGTCTAATGTTCCCGGCTCCCATTTTGCCTGAGGTCTTCCATCGCTCATATCAGTTCCCCACTTTACAGACGAAGCATCTGTTTGCGTACGATTCCTTCAAAATTGTGCAGGACAACGGATTCATTGTCTTTTGTTTTGAGGACACCTTCAAATGTACCGAAAATCGTGTGCACCTGTGTCCTGGCGACAAAGAATGAATTGTCACGGAAATGATCGGATTTTGGCATAAAAGTCAAATCTACCATGTTTTCCGTATCCTGAATGACCCATTTTTCGTGCAGGCCGAAAGAATGAGTTATCACAACCGGAGGAAGCGGCGTGCAGTGACCGTCCACAAATAAAAAGTTTTCGTTTACGTTTTCAATATCGACAGACTCTTCCTGCTGCATGACGATTTTCCAGGATACGTGTCTGCCGTCAACTGTTCCTGTAGCCAGTACAATTTCACATGCGGAGAGAAAATTGTAATAGGAACGGTTGATATTCAGAAGCATAGAGCCGTCCGTTTTTTTCATCGGCATGGCTTCCGTGCGTTTTGTCTTGTCCAAAGACAGGCTTCCGTGCATGGCGGCGGTACAGGCATAACTTGCGTTACAGCGGCTTTTTGTAGGAGCAGGAACAACGGCTGTCATCTCGCAGGCATTCGGATTGCTGTAATTTGCCAGAAAAGCCGCGTTTGCCGAAGGCCGGGCAGAATCACCGCTCATGTTGAAAATCAGGGAAATGCGGTCCCGCTCATGGTCCCAGCTGATTCTGATATAGCGCTTTTTGCGGAAACTGGAACAATAACCGGCAATCATATTGTGGGGAATAAAGCGACGGCGGGGTCCCATAAAAGAACGATAGGCATATTTCCGTCCGTTTTCTTTGTTCCAGAACAATACTTCAGCATATCCAAAAATCTTCTGGTCAAAAAATTCCACCAGACCGATATAGGGACCGATATTGAACATATAGAGCAGAGAACTTTTTATGCGAAAATTCGTTATAAAACGAGGAAAGGGAACGCCACTGAACGGAGCATTGACATTGCGGATATCAAGCATTTCCGTATATCCGGCAAAAGTACCAAATGTGCATTTGCCGTTCTGAACAATCTGTCTGGGCGGTTCCGTCACTGTACGTGAATACAAAAGCACCTCTAAAAAGTAGTATTATTCCTATTATATATGAAAGAACTTACAATGGCAAATGTTTTTTATTCACATAACTTTTTAAATCTATCTATTCATTCCGCGATTTTTTTTATATACTGACGGCAATTATGGTGCTGAAACTTATTAATTTCGCAGGCAGCTTGTGTTTCCTTCTCTACGGAATGAAGCTGATGAGCGACGGAATTCAAAAGGGCGCGGGACAGAAACTGCAAAAGGCGCTCGCTTTTGTCACGGGTAACCGCCTGGTGGGCCTGCTCACAGGTCTGGTTCTGACAATGATTATTCAATCTTCAGGTGCGACTACCGTTATGGTCGTTACCTTCGTCAATGCCGGACTGATGACATTGCAGCAGTCAATCGGAGTTATTTTCGGTGCAAACATCGGAACTACGATTACGGGCTGGATTGTCGCCCTGTTCGGCTTTAATTTTAAAATGGAGACGCTTGCCATTCCGATTTTCGGTCTGGGCTATATTCTGACCATTATCAAGCGAATCCATAAAGAAAATGTGGGTCATGCCGTAATGGGTTTTGCCCTGCTCTTCATCGGATTGGGCTGGCTTTCCAGAGCCTTTCAGATGGATGAAGGCGGGGCATTTACGCAGTTTCTGGTAAAAGTGCAGGGCTACGGTGCCCTAAGTATTTTGATTGGAGTTGTGGTCGGAACGGCAATTACCGCCCTGCTCCACTCGTCCAGCGCCATGAGTGCCATTATCATCACCATGGCCTACAACAATCTGATTTCCTGGGAATTCAGTGCGGCGATGATTATCGGCTCTACCATCGGTTCTACGGTGGATGCCTTTCTGGCGGCATTTGGTGCAAGGCCTGATGCAAAACGGGTTGCAGCCGTTCATGTTCTTTTCAATCTTTCTACAGCAGTCATTGCACTTCTTATCTTCAAACCTTTCCTTACATTTGTAGACTTTATTACTCCCGGACACGCGGAACATCAGATTATTTACCATATCACCATGCTGCACACAATCTTCAAGGTCTTTGGGGCAATCATTTTCCTGCCTTTTACAAAACAGATTGTATGGCTGATGAACAAAATGATTAAGGAAGACCCCAACGGGGTTCCGACAGAGTATCATCTGGAATTCAACGAACGCATGGCAGCAGAATCTCCCGAAGGCTGTGTATTCCGCGTACAAAAAGAAATGGCCGCCTTTGCTGATGTAGTTGTGGAAATGTTTGACAGCCTGCAGGAAGGCCTCCGTACCCCCAGCAAGGAATTTGTAGAAAATCAGTTTCCCCGCATTGAACAGCTTGAAAACTACACAGACCAGATGCAGGACGAAATCGTACACTATCTGGTGCGCTGTACTCACCTGCACTTGAGCGACGAATCAAAAGACAATGTTTCCCTGATGATGCAGATTGCAGGCGAAATGGAAAGCATGGCAGACGGTTGTCTGAACATTGCAAACCAGATTAAAAAGGCCTTTGAGCGCGAACTGAACTTCCCCGCGGAAGATGTAGACCGTCTGCTCCCCTACTTTGAGCTTGCCCGCCAGTTCCTCTACTTCATTCAGAAAAATATCGCCAACATGCAGACTCTCACTGCCGAGCAGTTTCAGTTTGCAAGCGAACTTGAAGAACAGATTGACGAAGAACGCCGTAATTTGCGCCGCTTAGGCCGCGACCGCATGGAAAAAGGCGGAGACGTACGCACCGAGCTCCTCTACATCGACATGGTACGCCAGATAGAAAAATTCGGCGACCGCTGTTTTGATGTTGCAAGCGAACTGGGAAAGAAATTCCGCGACCGCACAAGAGCATAAGGGCAACCAAAGAACAGCCTCTTTGACCTATAAATTTCTGTTATCTTCTCCCCCTTTTGCCATAACATTCTGTTAGAAATGAAAATTTGCCTATATTCTTATTAAAATTATATTAAAATTAGACTTGCAAATTACCTCTGGAGGCAATCATGAAATTATTTGCAAGACTGATTTCTTTCTTTTTAGGATCATTTCTGGCAGGCTGTGTGGTAGATGCAGACTCAAATGTACTCACCGGCATTTCCATCAGCAGCACTGCAACAACAATTGACGCCACGGGAAGCACAACCCTGACGGCAAAATGTACGACAACAGGTTCACCAAACATTACATACACCTGGTCAATCACAAGTTCCGGCTCAAGCTATGCAAGCCTTTCTTCCACAACAGGCTCAACCGTAACCCTGACCGGCAAAAATACAAGTTCCAGCGACCAGTCGGTCAAAGTAAAAGTTCAGGCAAGCGACGGCACATACACCTACAAAGAAAACCTGACACTTACAGTCAGCGGAGCCGTTGCACAAATCTCATCTGTAACAATCAGCGGCTCAAGTGCAATTTCATACAACGGCAGCACAAGTCTAACCGCAGTTGTTGAAGGAGCCGATAAGGCAGACGTTTCCTATGCATGGTCTGTCACACAGGGCTCTTCCTATGCAAGTCTTTCCGCAACAAGTGGTGCTTCAGTCACAGTCAATGCAAACAACACAAGCGCAGAAGAACAGATCGTAAAAATCAAAGTTGTTGCAACAAGCGGAAAATCTTCCTGCGAAGACACTTTCAGCCTGAAGGTAGCGGCAAACGGCACCCTTGTAGCAGATGAAATAACAGGCATTTCAATCGCGGGTTCTACAAGCATTTCTGCAGACGGCAGCGCAAGCTTACACGCCAAGCCCGCCTATACAGGAAGCCCAAATATCAACTACACCTGGGCAATCACCAGCGGCTCATACGCAAGTCTTTCTGCAACAAGTGGCTCCACTGTCACGCTCACGGCAAACAATACGTCACAGGATGCACAGAGTGTAACGGTAGAAGTAAGAGCAACAGACGGAACAAACAGCTTCACCAGCACGATTACCATTTCAATCGCCCAGCCCAGCATCAATTCCGACAAGATTTATCTGAACCTGTCCAATGGCAGCGCTTCTGCAGACAATGTAAACTGGACGACAATTTCTACCAGCGCAATTAAACCCGCCAACAACATCAAGATTAAATACACGGAAGACGCAAATAACGCTTCAACCGGCATGATAAAAGTCAATGCTGAAGATTTTAGCGGCGAACTGAAAGTATACATCACCGGTACAATGACTAGCGGCGGTGTAAAGATTCAGTCAAACGGCAGCGACATGGTTTATGTCTATCTTACCGACACATCAATTACATCATCAAATTATCCCTGTCTCGACATCACCAAGGGTTCTGCTGCCACTGTCACACTGAGCGGAACAAATACATTCATTGACGGTCGTGTCTATGGAACAGGTTATGGCGAAGAATATTCCACCACAAGCGGTTCCTATTACACCGATGATGACGGAAACAAGGTTGCCTGCACGGTTTCACAAAAAGTTGTGAGCGAAGGAAGCGACCACAAGGGAACTTTGTACAGCAAGGGCAATCTGACCATAAGCGGCACAGGTTCTCTTTCCATAACCCAGGCCTACAAAAACTGTATTGCTTCAAAAGAAGGAATCCTTACGATTGATAACGGCACTTTCACCCTGAAAAACTACAAGTCAGACAGCAATACAGGCAAAAACGGTCTCTTTGGCGGACAGGGCATCGTGGTAAACGGTGGTGACATCTCCTTTAGCGGAAAAGGCATCATTTCTTCCAGCGACATGCGCAAGGCAAACGGATTTAAGACAGACGATGACAACTATACTTCAAGTTATGTCAAAATCACTGGCGGAAAAACAAGCATCACTACATACAACGGCAAGGGAATCAATGCTCCGGTAGTTGCGATTTCTGGCGGAGAAAACATCTTTACCGTAACAGGAACAACATCCTATTCAGAACGCACTTCAACCGGAAGCTGGTATGATGCCGACGGCGTAACAGAGAGCGGAACGGTAAAATTCTCACCGGAAGGCATAGAAAGTACATCATCAATTTCCTTCTCCGGCGGCTCAACAATTGTTTCCGCTCCGGATGACGGCATAAACGTTTCCAACAATGGAGGAAGCCTCACAATTTCTGGCGGATTCCTCTATGTGAAGGCACAGGGAGACGGACTTGACTCAAACGGCAACATAACCATTTCCGGCGGCATAACAGTTGTCAGCCAGACTGGAAACGGCAACTCCCCAATTGACTGCGGAGACGGCTACAAATTTACGGTAACCGGAACAAGCGCAACCGTCTTTGCGATGGGCGGAAGCGGCATGTTCTCAGAAAGCATTCCTTCAAGCACCGTAAGCCCCATGATTTACTCAACAAGCTGCAGCGGTTCTTCATCACTAGGCGTAAACGGCATCATCGCAATAAAAGCTCCCCAGTCTTATCAGGCAGCCCTTCTTGTAAGTTCAAGCCTCACAAGCGGAAGTTCCTACAGTTTTGTAAAGGGCGGAACAGTCAGCGGAACAGAATACAATGCTGGTGCGGGCGTCTACTTCCCGGCAAGTATCAGCGGCGGAACAAGCGTATCCTGCACGGCAACAACTCAGGGCGGTTCAGGTGGCGGAAACACTCCCGGCGGAAGACCCGGCTGGTAATAATCTAGCGGAAGCATAAGCTACATTCGATGGAGACAAGACTATGAAACAGATACTGACAATTGCCGCCGCAGTTACCCTGCTTGCCGGAGCAGCCTTTGCAGAAAGCACAAAGTTGACTATAAAAAACACGTTGGGAAGTGATCTGGATGATTTAGGCGAATACGATTTGTATTCCCACACAAATGAAACAGACATACATGGTAATACAAAGAGCAGCAACAACTTTTCCCTGGGCGATCAGCTGCAGGCAGATGTGGAAAACAAATATGTTCACGCCAGACTTCGCCTTGAAGCATTATTCCAGAATGTAAACGGAAATGACCGCAAACTGATTTTCGCACCGTCAGGTTTTGTTCATTTTACCCCTATTCCCCAGATAGGCATTGTGGCGGGCAACAATTTTTACAAATACTTTGCCATTCCTTCTGCCTATCTTGCGGCTGCGGACGACACGACAAAATATGGCCGTATGCTTATCAATTCTGTTGACCGCGAAGCCTATATCGGCTCTGATACAGTGTCGCTTTACGGAAACGGATTTGCAGGCGGTCTCACAAGTTTCTGGAACTGGGGCGATGAAGACCAGATTTATCTTAAGGCAGCGGCAGGAGCATCCCTGTACACAAACTTCAGCAATGATACAGACAAAACCTTTGACTTCGGTCTGAATGCAGGTCTTGCAAATGCCTTTGACATCGGTTTTACTGCCCACGAAATCAATTCGGATGACAGAAAATTCGGCGTATTTGCCGGGCTTACCTCCTTCCAGAATGTCATCTTGAATTTCGGATTTTACTACAATTTTACGCCCAGCAGTTTTTTGCCCGAAGCCCGTGTTGAGCGTAACGATGAAGATGAATTCAAAAAACAATCCACAAAATATGCACTTGGTGTAAGCGGCGGTTATTATTTTAACGGAATTGGGCTGGGAATCTACGGAGACCTGATTACCGGCCTTACCAATGAATACATCGGAACCGTAAAATACTATGACGACAACGGAAACCTTGTTTCAAGCAAAACCACTACCATTGTGAGGGGTGCAAC
>ODAI013205736.1_pt1 | contig 15920 bp, 12 predicted proteins | sample 1539321 | NCBI WGS metagenome assembly ODAI01 (sample SAMN02144231, study PRJEB22623) | gut metagenome | biome: sheep rumen | host: Ovis aries | place: New Zealand
ACTTGATGATGTCGGCACCGGCAGGAGTGGCCTTGATCATGACCTTGTGGCCTGCGGGGGGGTCTTGCAGGAGCGTGATTTCGCGGTTGTCGACCAGCAGCTTTTCGCCCTTCTTCATTGGTTGCAGGCACACAACCACTGAGTCGGCAGGATTGATTTTTATGAATTTGTCCATAGGATGATAGTTGTTTTTTTTAAAAAAAGGGTTGTTAGGGTTGTCAGGGTGATTAGGGTTCTTTATTTTAGAGTTGCGTCCTGCGATAGAAGTCGATGTTTTCCTTCATGATGAGTTCGATGGGCATGTAGTTCACGGGCGACACCTTTTTCTTCAGCACGATTGCCTGGAACAGCGTTTCGATGCAGGAATAGCCCTGTTGGTAGGCATGCTGTGCAATCAGGAAGGAGATGCTGCCCTCGCGCAGGCAGTTGGCGTTCTTCAGCACCATGTCGTAGCCCATGATCTGGACGTCGCGTCGGTTCGATTTCAGGAGAAACTCGCCCACGATGTGAGCCTTCGATCCGAGCGTGATGCAATGGTGCAGATTCGGGTTCTGCCTGAAAAAGTTCTCCAGCATGAGCGAATATTGCTTCCGTGATCCGCCCACCGGCAGTTCCATCTCCAGAATCTTAATGTTGGGGAAGTGGTCGGTCATGTAGTGTCGGAAACCCACTTCGCGGTTGGCCTGCTGCTTGCTGTTCACGCGTCCGTCCTTGGTTTGCTTCATGAGCATGATTTCGCTTTCTTCTGATGCAATCATCATCAGGGCCTTTGCTGCGAAATAGCCGCTGGCAAAGGAATCCTGGCCAAAAAACGAGAGCGGACGCAAGTCGGGCATGTAGGAGTCGAGCAGGATGAACGGGATGCCCAGCTGGTGGAGCTTGTCGGTGAACAGGCGTGTGACAATGAGGTCGGCCGGCACGATGACGACTCCATCGGGGTTGAGGCTGATGATTTGCCGGCATTGATTCTTGAACGACTGGTCGTCGAAGCGCTGGTAGTAGAACATCTCCACCTCCACGTGGAAGTCGCGGCGACCGTCCATGGCCTTCGTGGCGCCTTCTTCAATCTCGTCCCAATAAGCTTCTGATTCGTGCTTGGGCAAGAGCATGAGGAACGAGTAGGAGCGGTTGTAGGCCAGTGCCGAGGCATAGGCATTCGGGTGGTAGTCCATTTCCTTCAGCGCCTGCTCTACCTTTTCACGGGCGGGTTTCGACACGTTCGGGCGGTCGTGGAGAACCCTGTCGACTGTTCCCACCGACACGCCTGCGCGCTCTGCGATGTCTTTGATTCTTATTTTCTGATTCATGAAAACGCGATGATTCTGTATTTTGACTGCAAACTTACACAAAATTTCTGAATTATTGGCCGTAATTGGCATTTTTTTGCACGAATCATCCTCAGGCGGGGTGCCGTCGTGTCAGCATCCTGAATGCACCCTTGGGGGGATGCTGCGAATTTTAACATTTCGTTTTAACATTATCCTTGCAAAATTTTCCACGAAAAAACTTTTTGCCGTAAATAATGCGAAAATGAACGATTTTGTAACCGCTTGATTGTCAGGTTGTTGCGAAATTTGTCATCTTTCTGGAAAATAAACACAATGCTTTTATCCGATAAGAGCATTGCTTTTATCGAAAGAAAGGCATGCTTTCGATGGATAAAATGCATGCTTTTATTGCCCGAAAAACGCAAAAATCGACTGGTTTTGTAAAACTGCTTTACTTTTTCATCATGACTTTCTCCTCAGAATCCTGTTTTTGGCCGCCAACCGATTCTAGATTGCGCTTTCGTGGCGACATTTTTCTAGGTCGGAAAAGGCCGAAATTTTAACCATTGTGAATGGATTTTAACTTTTCCAGGGCGCTTTTTTTGCTGCTCCGATGGCTCGCATGACCAAAGAGATGGGCAAATGTTGGCGTGAAGAGAACGCCAAAAACCGTAAAAGAAAGGCCTCGAAGCAGCCCGGACCATATATTTTCCATGAAAATTTTGACAGGTCAGATTTTTTTCGTAACTTTGCTGACGAAAACATCTATTCCTGTTGATGTGAAAACTCAATTATCAAAAAAATAGTAATATGGCAAAAATTGTAACACTTGGCGAGATTATGCTTCGTCTGTCGCCACAAGGTAACGATCGTTTTATCCAGAGTGAATCATTCCGCATCATCCCCGGTGGCGGTGAGGCCAACGTGGCCGTGAGCGTGGCCAATTATGGTCATGAGGCCTACTTCGTTTCGAAACTTCCCAAACACGAAATCGGCCAGATTGCCGTCAACGCCTTGCGTCGCTATGGCGTCAACACCGACTTCATTGCCCGCGGCGGCGACCGCGTAGGTCTGTACTATGCCGAAACCGGTGCCTCGATGCGCCCCTCGAAGGTGATTTACGACCGTGCCCATTCCGCCATTGCCGAGGCCGACCCCAGCGATTTCGACTTCGACGCAATCATGGAGGGCGCCCAGTGGTTCCATTGGAGCGGCATCACGCCCGCCATCAGCGACAAGGCTGCCGAGCTGACGCGTCTGGCCTGTGAGGCTGCCAAGCGTCACGGCGTGACCGTTTCTGTCGACCTGAATTTCCGCAAGAAGCTCTGGACCAGCGAGAAGGCCATCTCGGTGATGCGCCCCCTGATGAAGTATGTCGATGTCTGCATCGGCAACGAGGAAGACGCCGAGCTCTGCCTGGGCTTCAAGCCCGATGCCGACGTGGAAGGCGGTCAGACTGATGCCAGCGGCTACGAGGGCATCTTCCGCCAGATGCGCGAGGAGTTTGGCTTCAAGTACGTGGTGTCTACGCTGCGTGAATCGTTCTCGGCCAGCTACAACGGTTGGAAGGCACTCATCTTCGACGGCAAGGAGTTCTATCAGTCGAAGCGCTACGAAATCAACCCGATCATTGACCGCGTGGGCGGTGGTGACTCGTTCTCGGGTGGTCTGATTCATGGTCTGCTCACAAAGGAGACTCAGGGCGAGGCTCTTGAGTTTGCCGTGGCTGCCAGTGCGCTGAAGCACACCATTCCCGGCGACTTCAACCTCGTGTCGGCTGCTGAGGTGGAAAGCCTGGCCGGCGGTAATGCCAACGGTCGCGTGCAGCGCTAAGTCGAGAGTTCGGTATGCTTGTATTGAGAGTTTTACAGTTAGGCTTATGAAACAGTTTGAGTATAAAATCATTACGCCGTTGATCAATCGTGAGGACAAAATCAACAACCTGGGTTATGAAGGTTGGGAACTGGTGTGCGTCGATCAGGGCACAATGTTTTTCAAGCGCGAGTGCAAAGCGTAAATCGTTAATAAAAAAGAAGAAAAATGGCAAAATTTGATAAGTTGGCCGTCATGGCCAAGATTGGCGACACTGGAATGGTGCCCGTGTTCTACAACAAGGACATTGAAATCTGCAAAAACGTGGTGAAAGCCTGCTACGAGGGTGGCGTGCGTGCCTTTGAGTTCACAAACCGCGGCGACTTTGCTCAAGAGGTGTTCGCCGAGCTGGTGAAGTGGGCCGACAAGGAGTGCCCCGAGCTGGCGCTGGGCATTGGCTCGGTTGTCGATGCTCCCACGGCAGCACTCTACATTCAGCTGGGTGCCAACTTTGTGGTTGGCCCGCTGCTCAATCCCGACATCGCCCCTGTCTGCAACCGCCGCCTCGTGCCTTATTGCCCGGGCTGCATGACTGTGAGCGAAATCGGCAAGGCGCAGGAACTGGGATGCGACCTCACGAAGGTGTTCCCGGGCGATGTCGTCGGTCCCAACATGGTGAAGGGATTGAAGGCACCCATGCCTTGGTCGAAGATCATGGTCACGGGTGGCGTCTCGCCCGACGAGGACAACCTCACCCGCTGGTTCAAGGCTGGTGTGTTCTGCGTGGGAATGGGTTCGAAACTCTTCCCGAAGGAAAAGGTGCAAGCTGCTGATTGGCAGTATGTTACCGACAAGTGTCGTGAAGCATTAGGATATATTGCGAAAGCCCGCGCTTAAATACCTGCTCTCTGCATGCTCAGTATGGATTGCCATGCTGGGCATGCTGTTTTTTTCATCCTGCCATAACGGCCAGCGGTCGGTGGTTGACAGGCTGAACGAACAGTCGTATGCCTACCACTATCGTTCGCTCGATTCGGCCCGCGTCTATGCCGAGCAGGCTCTGAGCCGCTCGGCGGGCTATCCTGTGGGGCGGGCCGAGGCCTTGAACAATCTTGCATTCGTCAGCATAGCCCAGATGGACTACGACCGCGCCTACGCCTTGCTCGACAGCATTCAGACCGACAACATCGTTGAACAGCTTGTGGCCGACGTGCAATACATGCGCCTCTGCCAGCGCGAGTCCAAGAACAAGCTGTTCTACGATTACAGCGAGCGGGCCCAGCGGCGCCTGCATCGCATCGGTGAGGAAATCGACCGTCTGAATGAGCATCAGCGCAATAGGCTTGCCTATGCCGAGAGTGAGTTCTGCATTGTTCAATCCACCTATTTTTATTATGTAGGCCTGTTCGAACAGTCGGCGGCTGCAATGGCGAAGATCGACCCTAATGGTCCGATCGAGCGCGACACGGCACAGTTGCTGAACTATCTCTACAATGTGGGTTCGGGCGGCATTGTCGACGAGTCTCTGCCCGAGGCAACGTTCGATACGGAGATGGGGTACCTGCTTCGCTGCTATCAGCTGGCCTCCGACCACGGCTATCCTTTCTTCGAGGCGCAAGCCCTGCAGGGACTGAGCGAGCATCTGGAGAATCCGGAATTGTGCAACCGCTTTGTGCGTGACAACCTGCCCGCCGTGGCTCTGCTGAACCCTGACGAAATGGCCGACACGCTCTTTGCCGGCTATCTGGCCCAGCGCGCTCTTGAGATTTTCTCTGACTATGGCGACGTCTATCAGACGGCGGGAGCCTATCGCACGCTTGCCGAGTGCTTCTGGGGCATCCACGACTATCAGTCGGCTGAAATTTGCCTGCTCAACGCCCTGCAACGCGACACAACCATCAACCGCGCTCCCGACCTGGTGGCCAGCATTCGCGAGCAACTCAGCCTTGTCTATTCGGCTATCGACGATAAAGCCAGCAGCGACATCAACCGCAACATCTATCTCGACATGCAGGAGCAGACACGACAGGACCGACAGCTGGAAGCCCGACGCGACCAGTTGCAGCAGTCGTCGCGCTTGCTCAATGCCATGATTGCGGCGGTGGTGGTGATGATTCTGGTGGTTCTGGCATTGCTCTATTTGTTCCACCGCATCCGAAAGCGCAGCGACAGCCAGATTTCGATGACCGCCCTCTTGCAACCTTTGGAGGAATGGAAGCAGGAAACAACCGAGCGGACGCGCCAACTGGCTGAACACGACGAGGAATTGCGCGAACAAATCATGCTGGTCGGGCAGCAGGTCCAGCGCAACAAGCGCCGCAATCTTGAGCAAAGGGCCAAGGTGTCGCTCGTCAACAGCATCATGCCGTTCATCGACCGCATCGTCAATGAGGTGAGGAGACTGCTTCAGCAGAACGAGCCTCAGCAGGTCAGGGCCGAGCGATATGCCTATGTGGGCGAACTGACCGACAAGATTGGCGACTACAACGAAGTTCTCACCCGCTGGATAGAGATGCGTCAGGGCGAGGTGAGCCTGCGTGTGGAAAGTTTCCGCTTGCAGGATCTTTTCAATATGGTGAAGCGCGGGCGCATGAGTTTCATGCTGAAAGGGGTTGACTTGCAGGTGGAGGACACATCGGCTGTCGTGAAGGCCGACAAGACGCTCACGCTCTTCATGATCAACACCATAGCCGACAATGCCCGCAAGTTCACGCCGGAAGGCGGACGGGTCACCATCTCGGCAACTGAACTGGCTGACTGCGTGGAGATTTCGGTGACTGATACGGGAGCTGGAATGAGTCCCGAAAAACTTGAAAACGTGTTCTCGCGCAAGCCAGTCATTGTTCAGCAGGCAGCAACGCCGGCAGCAGATGCCGCCGACCAGCCTTCTCACGGTTTCGGCCTGATGAACTGCAAGGGCATCATCGAGAAATACCGGAAGATGAGCAAGATTTTTGCTGTCTGCACCATTGGTGCTGAAAGCGAAGAGGGCAGGGGCAGCCGCTTCTTCTTCCGCCTTCCCAAGGGCATCGTGCGCCTGCTGCTTGTCCTGGCATTTGCCTGCGGGCTGCCGGCCCAGCGGTTGTGGGCACAGAAGGATACCGTTGATAGCCAGAAAGCCATTCTGCATCGGGCTGCAATTTATGCTGACAGTGCCTATTATAGCAATATCAGAGGAACCTACAACCGAACGCTTCGCTTTGCCGACAGCTGTCGCCAATGCCTTAACGAATACTATCTCGCGAGCCATCCCCAAAGCGATGTACTCATGACGAGTCTGGGCGACGACGCAGAGATGCCGGCCGAGCTGCAATGGTTCCGCGACAGCATTCCCACCGATTACGACGTCATTCAGTCTGTCCGCAACGAAACGGCCGTGGCAGCACTGGCCTTGCACCACTGGGAACTGTACCAGTATAACAACAAGGTCTACACAAAACTTTTCCGTGAGCTCTCGGCCGACAACACGCTTGCCAGCTATTGCCAGATGATGCAGCAGTCGGAAACCAACAAGAATGTCGCCATCATCCTGCTCACACTCTTGCTGCTCAGCATTTTCCCGGCCTACTACCTGCTTTATTATCAGCACAGGCTTGCCTATCGTTATCAGGTGGAGCGCGTCAACGGCATCAACCGCATCCTGCTAAGCCATACGACGGCTGCAGAGAAATTAGAGAAAATCGGAAGGCTTTGGAATCAGAAACAAAATAATGCCGACACCGACCATCAGGAACTGGAAACCGTCGTCAGCCAGATTTGTGATGCCCTGAAGCAGAGCATCGAGCTGGAGCAGTCGCAAAACAACTCCATAGAACTCGCTGAAGACGAATTGCGCCGCGTGAACTACGAGAACGACCGGCTGCACATCAGCAACAACGTGCTCGACAATTGTCTCTCGACGCTGAAGCACGAAACCATGTATTATCCGTCGCGAATCAGACAACTCATCGATGCTGACGACCACGACCTTACGGCAATAGCTGAGGTGGTGGCCTATTATAAGGAACTCTACACGATGCTCAGCATGCAGGCTCAGCGCCAGACGGAGTCGCCCGTGCGCATTGACAGCGACTTGTTGCGCTATCTTTTCGACATCCTTAAAAAACATGGGGGCAACGAGCCGCGCCTGGCCGACGGACAGGCTGGCACGCGCTATCTGCTGGTTCTCGTCGACATGCCGTCAGAACAGCTTTCTGACACCGAGTGCCGCCAGCTCTTTACGCCTCTCACCTCGCACATCGACTTCTTGCTCTGCCGTCAGATTGTGCGGGAACTGGGCGAGGCTACCAATGCTCACGGCTGCGGCATCGAGGCTCTTCCCGCTGACTCGGGGCAGGGCATCCAAATCAGAATAACATTAACACAACAAATATGGAACCATTTAAAGTTATCATCGTAGAAGATGTCCCCCTGGAACTGAAAGGTACTGAGGGCATCTTCCGAAACGACATTCCCGAGGCACACATCATCGGCACGGCCGAGAACGAACAAGTCTACTGGCGGCTCATCAAGCAGGAACTGCCTGACCTTGTCCTGCTCGACCTGGGACTGGGTGGGTCTACCACTGTCGGCGTCGAGATTTGCCGCCACACAAAGGAAGCTTATCCTAACGTGAAGGTGCTCATCTTCACCGGCGAAATCCTTAACGAGAAACTGTGGGTCGACGTGCTGGATGCTGGTTGCGACGGCATCATCCTGAAGAGCGGGGAACTACTCACGAGAGGCGATGTCTCGAGCGTGATGGACGGAAAACGGATGGTGTTCAACGAACCCATTCTGGCCCGAATCGTAGATCGCTTTAAGCGCAGCGTCGGTGCCCAGCTCATGCAGCAGGAGGCTATTGTCGATTATGAGATTGACGAATACGACGAGCGCTTCCTCCGTCACCTTGCGCTTGGCTACACCAAGGAGCAAATCACCAACCTCCGAGGAATGCCTTTCGGTGTGAAGAGTCTTGAAAAACGTCAGAACGAGCTGGTGCAGAAACTGTTCCCCGATGCTGGCGGGCGTGTGGGCATCAATGCCACACGGCTGGTCGTCCGCGCCCTTGAGCTGCGCATCATCGACCTCGATAACCTGACACCAGACGAGGAATAGGCCTGATGTCAGCTTCTTTTGGCAAATAAGATAAGAAAATTGGAAAATAAAAGTCAAACCCTCAAACATTGGAGTGCTGTGGTTGCACAGGCACTCATCTATGTCCAGATAGCACTCATCCTGTTATCATGGATCATCACGGCTGCAAAGCCGCAGCTGCACCTGCGCTCGTTGCTGAGCAGTGAGGGACTCCGATGGCTCTTTGGAGCCCTCACCAATAACCTCACCACGCCCGTGCTGACCTGTCTGCTCCTCCTAGGCATGGCCCACGGGGCAGTTGTTGAGAGTGGGGTGCTGAACGTTTTCCGCCCGTCGACCTTCCGACAACGGTTTGCCCAGCGGGTGGTCATTGCTGAGGTGGTCATCTTCCTCGTTGTCATTCTCCTGCTGACAGCCGTTCCCCATGCTGTGCTCCTTAGCGCAACGGGAGTCCTAATACCCAGCAGTTTCACCGACGGACTTCTGCCTGTGCTGGCCATTTTTGTGATGTTTGTCGCTTCTACTTATGGCATGATAAGCGGCTTCCTGCCAACGGTCGTGAATGTATTTGAAGCCATTTCTTCCGGCATTGTTCGCTGGCGATGGCCCATTTTGCTCTATTTCCTCTTGGCCGAACTCTATGCCTCCTTCCTATATGTCTTTGGGCCAGTGATGTAGGACAGCGTTTTTCTCGGTGACAAACCCTTTCTTACTTCTTCTCTTTCCGTTTCAGAACAAGGTTTTTAGGAAGCTTAAGCCACTTGCTGTTCACGACAATTCGGAGGGGACTTCCTTCGGTTTGGCGGAGCAGATAGGTTCCGTCAGGTTGGAGCGTGAGCAAGGCAACAAGATCCTCGCTCCCGTAGTCGTTGATTATCTCCAGACGGGCCGAAGAAGGTGAGGTGATCTCTGCCGAAGTGATGAGCCATTTCCGAGGGTCGCGTCTGGCACCCAAATAGCCGGGCAACATGCCGAATAATTCCTGATCTGGAACGACTATCGACTGGCCGTTGAAGTCGATTTCAAGCCATACTTGATACTCGTCGTTGACAAGTGTTCCGCGGAACGTAAGGCTGTCTACGGTGGGCGCTTGTGCCAAGCTCAGAGTGGCAACAAATGCAAGTGCAAACGTAAGAATAGACTTTTTCATAGGGCAAAGGTACTTAATATAAGTCAAAAAATTCCATTTTTGCTTTTTTTTATTATAAATATCCATGTGTTTTAAGATTTTTTTATTACCTTTGCGCGCAAATTTGACGCGACTGAGTTTTTTATGGTAAAAGATATGTTATTTCCCGACTACATCTTTGAATCGAGCTGGGAAGTATGCAACAAGGTTGGCGGTATTTATACGGTTCTTTCGACAAGGGCGAAAACATTACAGACAGTGATGCCTGACAGGACGATATTCATAGGGCCTGATTGTTGGAAGAATGGAGAAGTATGCCCCTATTTCAAGGAAGAGAAAGGATTGCTGAGCGAATGGTGCCTCAAGGCTGATGCTGAGGGGCTGAAGGTGAAGGCAGGTCGTTGGATGGTGCCAGGTGAACCTGTTGCCGTTTTGGTTGACTTTGAACCCTTCTATGCTGAAAAGAACGAAATCTACACTCGCCTATGGGAGTCGTTTGGCGTTGATTCTCTTCATGCTTATGGTGACTACGATGAGGCTTCGATGTTCTCTTATGCTGCCGGAAAGGTGGTGGAAAGTCTCTACTATTGGCTGTCGCACGAATTTGAGAGCCCAAACGGCAAGCCGTTGAAGGTTGTCTATCATGGAAATGAATGGATGACGGGTCTGGGGCTACTCTATGTTCGTCATTACCTGCCTGAGGTGGGCACAGTGTTTACGACCCACGCAACGAGCATTGGACGTTCGATTGCCGGCAACGGGAAACCTCTCTATGACTATCTCTTTGCCTACAATGGCACCCAGATGGCACAAGAGCTGAACGTTGAGAGCAAACACTCAATCGAGCGCCAGACGGCTCACTACGTAGACTGCTTCACGACTGTCAGTGACATTACTGCCAAGGAGTGTGTAGAACTGCTCGACAAACCAGTTGATGTGGTTCTTCCGAATGGGTTTGAAGACAATTTTGTGCCGAAGGGTGCTGCCTTTTCGCGCAAGCGAAAGGCTGCCCGACGTCGTTTGCTCAACGTTGCCAACACCCTGATGGGGACTGATCTCGACGACGACACTCTGATTGTGTCCACCAGTGGACGGTATGAGTTCCGTAACAAAGGCATTGATGTTTTTATTGAGGCGATGAACCGCTTGTTGCGTGACCAAAACCTAAAGAAGCAGGTACTGGCCTTTATTGTTGTTCCTGGTTGGGTGGGCGAGCCTCGCAAAGACCTTCAGGAGCAAATGGCTGCTAATGCGAAGTCAGGCAAAACTACTGAAGGGCAGGCTCTTGAGGTTCCGATGATAACTCATTGGCTACACAATATGGGTCACGACAATGTGCTGAACATGATGAAGTTCTACGATATGCACAACCGCCCGCAGGATCGCGTTAAGTTAATTTTCCTGCCTTGCTATCTGACGGGTAAGGACGGTATCATCAACATGCCCTACTACGATGTCATTCTGGGTAACGATATGTGTATTTACCCGTCGTATTACGAGCCTTGGGGATACACGCCGCTGGAGGCAGTCGCCTTTCACGTTCCTTGCATCACAACCGACCTGGCTGGCTTCGGTCTCTGGGTAAATAAGGAATTGGGCCATCAGGGTGAGATCAGTGATGGCGTGAAGGTAATCCATCGCACCGATTACAATTATTCTGAGGTGGCAGATGTCATCAAGGACACCGTGTCGAAATATTCGTGCATGACCAAAGATGAAGTTGATAAGGCACGCAAGGCGGCAGCCGAGCTTTCGAAGAAGGCACTCTGGAAACACTTCATTAAGTACTACTACAAGGCCTACGACCTTGCGTTGCGTAAAGCAGCAGAGCGTCAGACCAAACATGATGATTGAAAAAATCGCATAACAATAAGAAAATATGAAGATTAAAGCAGATTACACCAGTGCTCCCCAGTGGCGGGAGTTGACAGTAAAATCAAGCCTGCCCGAGCAGTTGAAGTCTTTGAACGAGATTGCCCATAACTTGTGGTGGGTATGGAATTACGAGGCACGCGACCTTTTCCGCGACCTTGATCCCGCACTTTATCACGATGTGCGTCATAACCCCGTTCTGTTGCTGGAGCGGCTGAGCTTTGCACGCAAGGAACAGATTGTTCAGGATAAGGCGCTCATGAAGCGCATTAAGAATGTTTATGCTCAGTTCCGTGCCTATATGGATGTGGAACCCGATCATAATCGTCCCTCTGTTGCCTATTTCTGTATGGAATATGGTATGCATTCTGCACTGAAGATCTACTCGGGCGGTCTTGGCATGCTTGCTGGCGACTACGTGAAGGAGGCATCAGACTCGAATGTCGACATGTGTGCCGTTGGTTTCATGTATCGTTTTGGCTATTTCACACAGAGTCTTTCGATGGATGGCCAACAGATCGCCAACTACGAGTCGCAGGATTTCCACTCTCTGCCTGTTGAGCGTCAGCTCGACGAGAAGGGCAACCCGCTCGTGATCAACGTACCCTATAATAATTATCAGGTGCACGCCTATGTGTGGCGCGTGAATGTTGGTCGTGTGAAACTTTTCCTGCTCGATACCGACAATGAATTGAATTCCGAGTTCGATAAGCCCATCACTCATTCGCTTTATGGCGGTGACTGGGAGAACCGCCTGAAGCAGGAAATCCTGCTGGGTATTGGTGGCATGCAGCTCCTGAAACGTCTGGGCATTAAGAAGGACGTCTATCATTGCAACGAGGGCCATGCAGCCCTGTGCAACCTTCAGCGCCTGTGCGACTACATTGAGGAAGGTCTCACCTTCAACGAGGCCATGGAACTGGTGCGTGCCAGTGGTCTCTATACTGTTCACACTCCTGTTCCTGCTGGTCATGACTACTTCGACGAAGGTCTCTTTGGCAAGTACATGGGAGGTTATCCTCAGAAGCTCGGCATCACTTGGGACGAGTTCATCGGTATGGGTCGTACCAACCCTGATGACAAGTCGGAGAAGTTCTGCATGTCGACCTTCGCCTGCAATACCTGTCAGGAAGTCAACGGTGTGTCAAAACTTCATGGATGGGTTTCGCAGAAGATGTTTGCACCCATCTGGAAGGGTTACTTCCCTGAGGAGAACCACGTGGGTTACGTGACGAATGGTGTTCACTTCCCGACATGGGCTGCAACAGAGTGGCGTAAGCTCTATGCAAAATACTTCGACGAAAGCTTCATGAGTGACCAGTCGAACCAGAAAATCTGGGAGGCCATCTATAATTGTCCAGAAGAGGAAATCTGGGCAACGCGTATGGCTCTGAAAAACAAACTCTTCACCTACATCAAGGAGCAGTTCCGTGAGACTTGGCTGAAGAATCAGGGCGATCCTTCGCGTGTGGTAAGCCTGCTGGAGAAGATGAATCCAAATGCTCTTGTCATTGGTTTCTGTCGTCGTTTTGCTACTTACAAGCGTGCCCATCTGCTCTTCACCGATGTTGACCGCCTGTCGAAGATTGTGAACGATCCTGAGCATCCCGTCATCTTCCTCTTTGCCGGTAAGGCTCACCCCGCCGACGGAGCAGGTCAGGGACTCATCAAGAAAATCTACGAGATTTCTCAGCGTCCTGAGTTCCTGGGTAAGATTATCTTCCTTGAGGACTACGACTTCCTGCTGGCTCGCCGCCTCGTGAGTGGTGTGGACATCTGGATGAACACGCCGACACGTCCTCTTGAGGCTAGTGGAACTAGTGGCGAGAAGGCCGAGATGAATGGTGTCGTAAACCTTTCTGTGCTCGATGGTTGGTGGCTTGAGGGCTACCGCGAGGGTGCCGGATGGGCTCTTACCGAAAAGCGCACCTATCAGAATCAGGGCTATCAGGACCAGCTCGATGCAGCTACAATCTATAGTTTGCTTGAGAACGAGATTATTCCTCTTTATTACAAGAAGAATAAGAAGGGCTTCTCTGAGGGATGGATCAAGGTTGTCAAGAATTCAATTGCCCAGATTGCTCCTCACTACACGATGAAGCGCCAGCTCGACGACTACTATTCGAAGTTCTACACCAAGGAGGCTCAGCGCTTCAAGATGATTGCAGCCGACGGTTATCGTCTTGCAAAGGAAATTGCCCGTTGGAAGGAGACCGTTGCCGAGCGTTGGGATGCTATCCAGGTGGTCAGCTCCGAATGGGAAGTTCCCGCATCAGGTGCTGAGACCGGTAAGCACTACCGTTTGCGCTATGTCGTCAATGAGCAGGGCCTCGACGATGCGCTCGGCATGGAGCTTGTCAATGTTGCTACCAACAAGAATGGCGAGGACTATGTCTTCTCGAAGGTAGAACTGAAGGTTGTGGGCCGCGAGGGCAACAACTACATCTTCGAGGGCATGATGGAACCCGACAACGCAGGCATCTTCAAGAGTGCAGTTCGCATGTATCCGAAGAACGCCAATCTGCCTCATCGTCAGGACTTCTGCTACGTGCGTTGGATTGAACTGCCTACCATGTAATTCTGGCAGCTCTCTGCATACAGAAAGGGGCGAAACCTTCGTTGGTTTCGCCCCTGTTTTTTTGTTCCGGTGTTGGAAACTGATTTTTCAAACCATCTTTTATTCCACGATTTTATTCATGCTGAAGGAAGCAATGAGGCCGTTGGTGTCAATCTTCGATGTGACCAGGTATTTGGCTTCCTTGCCAGGTTCTGCCTCGAATTCAATCTTGCGCTTTGCAACAAAAGTCACGTCGTATTCGAAAAGGTCGGTCGAAATCTCGTTCTTCTCAATTTTGTAGTCGCCAATGATGTACCAGTTCAGGTTGCGAACGCCTTCCTTCCATTGCCTGAACATGAACTGGACGACGTCGGTTTTCCCTGCGTTTGCAAGTCCCATGAAAGTTGCCAGGGTTGGAGCGACCGTTTCCGTGAGCGATTCAGGATTGCGCTGGTTGATGCTTTGGAAGAATCGGCGATAAAGGTTGCTGATGTACTCCATTTCCTCGGGTTGCAGCACTTTTGCAGCCAGTTTTTTCATTTCCTCATCAGCCGCAGCCGTATGGGCTCCATTGGGGTGAGCTTTCGCATATTGCTCGTAGCTTTCAATGGTGTTGGCCTCCTTGGCTGCAGCCCAGTCGATGGAGTCAATTTTGTTGAGTGCGTCGCCTTTGTGGGGAGAATCGGGATATTTTTGGAGGAAATCGTTCAGCATGCTCTTCGACTTACTGATGCATGCGTTCTGCCAGTCGCGCTCTGTTTGCTGCAGATAGGTGAGGCGCGTGCGGATGGAATCCTTGCGCGAAGCCTGTGCGTCCTTATATGTGTTCAGGAAACTTTGCAGCACGAGTGGGTCATTGCTTGTAATGGCATAGTTGAAGGCCTCGGTTTCCTTCGTGTCCTTCGCATTGTGGTAGAAATAGAGGCACACGCCGCAAATGGTGAGTGCCATGAGAAAGGCAAAGGCGAGTGCACCCCAATGGCGCTTCTTCTTGGGTTGTTCCTGCTGAGGCGCAGGTGTTTCCTTCGGTTCAGCAACGGGTGGAATGGGTGGCGGTGTGGTGCGGCCGTTATCGTTGCGGGGAGTAACGTTGGGGCACTGACAGATGGGGCACACGTCCTGGTCTTTCAGGTAGACGGCTCCACATTGCGGGCATCGGGTGATGTGCCCAGCTATTTCAACGCCACATGAGGGACATGTGGGTGCTTTGTCGCTAATTTGGTGTCCACACTCGGGACATTTTATGATGGCCATAATCAGATGGTTTTATCTAGTCGAAATATTAAAAAGGTGAGATGCTAGCGGTGGCGGAATCTGATTTCGCGAAGCCGGTGGCGTCCCATGAATCTGCTTTTGTCAATGTAGCCCCTGACGCCGTTGATGTGCCCCTTTCCGGTATACTGCCACATGGTAATGTCTCGATTATCCTTCAGGCGCGGCTCGTTGGGGGTGTATTGTGCAATCATGACTTTATAGTCGTCGATTTTTCCAAGCAGGTGTCGGTCGTAGAAATTCGCACCAGTGTAGAGCAGTGGCTTTTGGCGGTATTCTTTCTCAACGAGTTCCAGGAACACAAAAAGTGAGTCGCAGAAATCTTCGGTGTTGAGGCCACCTGTCGTTTCGATGTCAATCATCGGAATCAGGTCCTGCTCGTCGGGGCGGCATTGTGTGGTGAAGTTCTTCAGCTGAAGATGCTGTGGTGTTTTCGGTCGATAGAAGTGATAGGCGCCGACCTTCATGCCCTGAGCGTGGGCATATTGTATGTTGCGTTCGAACATGTCGTCGATGCGGTCGCCGCCTTCCGTGGCTTTCAGGTAGACGTAGGCCATCTTCTTGTTTTCGCCGATGGCTTCCCAGAAGACGTTTCCCTGATAGTGGCTGAGGTCGATGCCATGAATGTGTTCGCAGGTGTCTTCACACTCAACGAAAGCGTTTTGGGCATGAAGTGCAATGACAAAGAAAAGGGTCGATATCAGGAAAAAGATTTTTCTCATAAGGGGTGCTACCGTGTTGATTGCTCTCTGCTGACAAAGGAGTCTGGAGTGTTGAGCGGTAAACGGGACTCGAACCCGCGACCCTCGGCTTGGGAAGCCAATGCTCTACCAACTGAGCTATTACCGCATTGATTTTAAAAATGGTTAGAGGGTGGGTGAATTGTCGGCCGACGCCTTTTCCCATTCCTGCTAACCATTTCAGAGCCGATAGC
>ODAI014519008.1_pt1 | contig 15920 bp, 9 predicted proteins | sample 1539321 | NCBI WGS metagenome assembly ODAI01 (sample SAMN02144231, study PRJEB22623) | gut metagenome | biome: sheep rumen | host: Ovis aries | place: New Zealand
GATTCGGCGAAGCCGAACCCGCAGGGCGCTCAAGCGTCTGCGCGGGAGCCACACCGATCGGAGTTAAAAATCGGCGGCTTTGGCGAGGGCTTGATCGGTAGGAGCTAAAAAATGGGTAAACTCCAGTTGAGAAGGGGACTTGCATTTCACGCAGAGTTTTTGGTATGATATGCGGTAAGAAAAACAATGGACTAAATCTTACCGTGAACCAAGACGATATCATAAGATTTGCAAGGCAAAAGGGCAACGGCTTTGCCTTTAGTGCGTCGGATCTTCCAGGTTACAGTTCGCGCACGATGGCCGACAAAACCTTGTGCGTGATGGCGCGTGCCGGCAAGATCCGGAGAGTGATGCGTGGCATCTACGACTTGCCGAGGTGGAGTGACATTTTGAAGAAGGAGACACCGCCCGATCTCGATGCGGTTGCAAATGCTCTGGCGAGGAAATTTGGATGGATGTTGCTCCCGTGCGATGAAGGGGCGATGAATGGTTTTGGTCTGTCAACGCAGATTCCGGCCAGGAAAGTATATATTTCAACCGGGCCTTCACGTGTTTACAAAGTTGGAAAGCATGCTATAGAGTTTCAGCATCGCTGTTCGCGCGAAACGGACATCGTTGGCAGGAATGCGAGGATGGTGGTTCGGGCGCTGAAAGGGCTCGGCAAAGATTATGCGACAAATGAGATTGTCGCTAATATGGCAAGCCGGTATACAGACGAAGAGTGGCGGCAGATATGCGAAGCTGCTAAAAGGGTTTCTTCATGGATAAGGGATCTTGTCACCGCCGAGATGGAGCGCAGGAGGACATGACCTTGCCCTGCTTGCGGACATTGTAGAGTTCACGCGCAAGTTCTATCCGCGCAGCTGGGCACATTTCGAGCTGTGCAAGCCTGGCACGATGCTGCTCATGCCGTCAGAACATGCGATGCCGGTCATGAAGGCGGACTATGCAGCGATGCGCAACATGATCTACGGCGACTACCCGTCGTTTGACGAAATCCTCTTGACGATAAAGAAGCTTGAGGCAGAAATTAACGCCCTGGCGTGATCCCCTTGCCCCCTACAGTTGTAGGGGATTGCTGTATTATGCCGATTTTGTGTATACTACAGCGCAACAGTTCTACAAGGAATTCACACGATGACAATGAGGACACTTCTTTTTTCTGGCGTCGCAATTGCACTTGCGGCGAGTGCGGCTAACGCACGGCCATACATCGAAATTCCGGTTTCGTCGCCGACGAACCGGCTCTATCTTTCGTCGATGTCGACGCGCCCGTGGTGGAACAAGGCGTGGACGCGACGCGCCCCACTCCTCGTCTCTTCCACGTCCGACACGGCGGACAAGCGCGCGGTCATTGATGTCGTCGTCGATCCGGGCGAGAAGGTGAATCCGAAGGAAGTACGGCTTGTAACTCCGTGGGAGACGGAAGTTCCCGTCGTCTGCGAAGCGCGGGAGGGGACGAAGATTGCGCTTACATTCGAGACGACTCTCCGCATTCTCGAGAACCGCCCCTTTCTCCTTTACTGGGGCAATCCCGCGGCGGAAGCGCCGCGCATCCGCTCGGACCTGCGCCTCGAGACGGACGAGGACGAAGTGCGCCTCTCGAATGGCATTCTCGAAGTCGTCTTCGACAACCGCCACCGGACGCCGGGCTTCATCAAGAAGTTCCGTCTCATCGCCTCCGACGCGCCGAACCAGCTTCTCGAACGCGCCACGGGCTATGCGTGGAGCGGTTTTTCGATGCACTTCGGCCGCGGCGCGGAGGAATGGTCGAGCGCCGAGGTCGTGGCGGACAACGCGCTCAGGAAGACGATCCGCTTCACGTGCAAGAACGGCGAGCTCGATTTCACGCTCTACGCGGGCGAGCCGCGTCTTGACTATGCCTATCGAATCAAGGGCGAAGGGGATCGCGCTTGCCATATCCATCTTTCATGGGCTTGCGGCGGCGGGGTTGCCTACGACGATCTCGTCTATCCGAGCGCGACTGGCGAGATGAAATCAGTCCGAGCCGCCTTAGACGGCGTGACGGACAGCATTCCACAACCGTTCTGGAAGCTTACCCAGTGGCTTTCGGAGGGGTGGTGCGCGATTCGCGACCGGCGCACGAAGGACACGGTTGGGAACATTTTCGACCGCGACTCGCTCGTTGGGCTCGACGAGTGGGGGCACGGGCAGGCCGGCGGCGAGCCGTTCAACATGTGCTTCCGCCACATGCCACCGAAAGGCGTCCGCGACGCCTTGATGGGATCTGGGGCGCTTGTCGCCACTCAGCGCGGGCCAGAGGCCATCCGCGAGGAATGGCGGCGGCTGCATTCAAAGCCCGCCGTCGCCATCGGCGCGGCGCAGGGCTACCGCGAATATCCCGTCAAGATCGCGCGGCTCGACCACGACTACTGCGCGGACTTCAACCTCGGCAAGGGCGCGGGCGCTGGCTGGAAGACCGGGGAGCCGCTCGACGGAACGGAATGGGCGCGCAACATGGCGCTGCATCTGCGCTCCTACGGCGCGACCGTCGCCCGCTTCGGCGGCTGGAACTGGACCGATCTTCCGCTCGACAAGGAACTCTACGACCGCGTGGCCGCGATGACAACCAAGACGAATCCGGGCTGGAAGTTCCCGGAGTGGGGCGAAGGGAAGTTCACCGGCGCGAAGTTTAAGGAGATGACGGACGCCGCGCACGCATGCGGGCTCGCGGTGAACATCTGGGGCAGCTTCTGCAACGAGAAAGACCACTACGACGCCGAGGCCTGGGCGCTGGACGGCGAGCTGCAGACCTTCTATCCGAAGGTTGGCGTCGATGGCGTCTACAACGCCGGTGCGCAGGGCGAAGGCCCGCGCCTCCTGCCGGATATCGCCAAGCGCGGTCGCCGCTATTGGGAGTGGAAGGAGAACCGCCAGGACTTTTTCGACTGCCAGGACAAGATCACGGCGTTCGTCAAGGCGTTTTACCGCCACGCGAAGAAAGAACATCCGGACCTTCCTGTCGTGATGTGGAACTCCGAGAACGGAGAGCTCGCCCGCGAGATGCTGATGACAGAGCAGGCGGGATACTTCGACACGTGCATGGTCGAAATCATCCCGCACGGAGACATGGGCCACGTCAAGCATGTCGCCAAGCGCATGCGCGCCTTGTTCGACAACGAGGACGGACGCACCGTCCACCACCACTACTTCTTTTTCACCCCCGACTGCGACAGGCGCATCAGCGAGATCGAGTTGCCGTTTGTCTGCGGCGTGAACGGCTTTTCGCACGAGAACCTAACCTACGAGAACTTCGACCGCGAGCTTAGCGAGATCGTCGCGGACTTCCACCGTTTCGCCGAATACACGCGTCTCGGCGAGAAGGTCGCGAGGATGGGGCCAGTCAAGAACCTCGCCGTGCTGCGCGACTCTGCCGCTTTCAGGAACGACATCCTGAATGGCAAGCCCGGCTCGCCCATGCCCTGGAACGCGCAGCAGGACGGGCGAGGCAAGACGTTCGGGCGCATCCGCAACTACAACTTCGACATCGTGATCGACCACTTCTTCAACCGTAAGTCGCTCGGACGCTACAATGTCGTATTCATCCCGGAGGACGAGGTCTTTTCCGACGCCCTCGCCACGGAGCTGCTCGCGTTCGTCGAAGCGGGCGGCGGCGCAATCGTGGAGGGGTTGACGACGAAGAATAAAAAACTTGCCGCTCTCGCTCTCAAGAACCGCGAAGTGCGCGAGCTCGGGAAGGGCAAGATTGTCTGGTTCGAGAAGCCGATCACGGACAAGCTTGGTTGGCCGACGGAGACGGCGGAGCTGAAGAAGACGGTCGAGGCAGTCGGCGGGAAGGTGCCTTATGAAGTGACCGGCGAGAAATCTCTCGATTCGATGTTGCAGAAATCGGCCGACGGATATTACCTCGGCGTCTACAACACGAGCACGTCGGCACGAGACAAGGGAACCGTGAAGCTTCTTGTTCCGCTGCCGGAGAACGCCTACGTCCTCGACGTGAAGCGCGGCATTCGCACGCCAATCGTCGACGGCACGTTTGAGATCGAGGCGGGCCCCCACGACACCGGGCACTACCTGATTGGAAGCGACGAGTTCACGGCGATTCCTGCGGCGACCGAGGGCGAATGGACCGGCGCGAGCGCGGTTGCGACGTTCCCGGCTGGCAAGTCCGTTGCTAAGAGCGAGGATGCCGGGTTCCGCCCCGCCCGCGCGTTTGAGTTCGCCGACGCTCCAGGCGGGAATCCGGTCGAGGTTCGCCGCTCGCAGAGCGCCGCGTTCGATATCACCTACGTCTGCAAGTCCGAGGAGAAGCTCATGAAAGAGCTTAAGACGGATGATCTTGCCGGTTGGCAGGAAAAGCATCCTGCGGCGCATCCGTACGATCCGGCTTTCTGCCGCAAGGCGATTGCGAGAAGCGACTACGTTCACATTCGGGCGCAGGCGAACGAGAGCGACGAGCTCTTTGCGGACTGCGCTGGCGAATTAAAGGCGCTTCTGGAGCGCGGCGGAGCGATTCTCTTCGACAAGGTTGGAACCGGCCCTGCTGCGCGGAAGTTCCTCAAGGACGCGGGCGTCTTCGACCCAACCGTCACGGCGAAGAAATGTCCCGTGGACAGCTTGGGCGACTGCACGGCGCCGACGAACCACCCACTGTACATCTCGAAAATCGGGACGAAGCACAGCGGACGCTCCCAGCCGCGTCTCGTTTACTGCGAGTGGGACAAGGACAAGCAATTCGCCCCAGTCACCATCACCAAGGACAGGAACTTCGCGATCCTCGTCTGCCAGGAGAACGTCTATGGCAAGGGCAAGGTTGCCTTCTCCGAGAATTTCCTCGGCTTCACCGACTGGTACGAGCAGGTCGAATACGGCGACGTGATACTGTCGTGGTTCATCGGCATGCCCGTCAAGGAACATGCGGCGAAGGTCGAGATCCTGCGCGGCGGTCCGGGAGCGCCGTTCGAAACAGGAAGATAGCCGTGAACACGATTGCTTTGCTCGCCGCTGTAGCGGCGCTTGACTGGACGATGCCGGACGGCTCGGTGGTCTCTGAGACTCGGGAGCTTTTGCCTTTCGACGGCGGCATGCGGCTTGTTGTAAGTCGCGAGCAACTTCATTCAATGAAGGCAAAGCGCCTGACGGTCACGCCGGATTTCGCAACGGCAAAGAAGGGTGAGGACGGCTATTGGGTCATGCCGGACAACACGTTCGGCACGTATCGCCTCGACAACGGCCGCGCATACCAGGACTGGCATGTCTTTATGCCGATGTTCGGGATGAAGACGCCGCGTATGACGTATTGCGCCATCGTGACAGGAATGCCGCATTCTCTCGCCGTCGAGGTCCGCGCGAAGGACGGCGTGTATGCACAGAGTGCGGTTTTTCTTTCCGAAAAGGACATTGAGTTCTACGAAGACGTCAGAATCGACTACCATTTTCTGACGGGAGACGACGCGGACTATTCCGGAATCGCAAGATGCTACAGGAAGTATCAACTTGAACGCGGAGCGGCTGTTCCGCTTGCCGAGAAGGCGAAGGGGAATCCGGAGCTTTCTTACGCCGTCACGAACATCGAGGTGCGGATACGTCAGGCCTGGAAACCCGCGCCGAGCCCGGTAATGGAACAGGTGACGCGCAATGAGCCGCCGGTGAAGCCCGTCGTCACATTTGACCGCGTAAAGGAAATCGTCGACGAAAGCCGGAGACAGGGCGTTGGCGGCGCGGAGTTCTGTCTCGTCGGGTGGAACCGTGGCGGACACGACGGCTCGTATCCCCAAATTTTTCCGGTCGAACCGTCGCTTGGCGGAGAGGAGAAGCTGAAGGAATGCATCCGCCATGCACAGGCAAGCGGCTATCAGATCGTCGGCCATTCCTCGTTCCGCGACTGCTACATGATCGCCGATACGTGGGATTCTGAATATGTCGTGGAAAAGAATCCCGACGGGTCGCTCAAGCGCGGCGAGACGTCGTGGAGCGGAGGACGCCTCTATACGATGTGCCCCCAGCGCGCATACGAGCGGTTCTGCCCGAAGCAGTGCGCAGAAATGAAGACGCTTGGTTTCAAGGGGCTGTTTTACGTCGACGTCACGACGTCGCGGCCGCTTTTTCCGTGCCCAGACGCTCGCCATCGACTCGACAACGGACAGCGTACCGTGTGGGAGGACAACATCATGCGCGAGATCGGCAGGACTTTCGGCGGCGCGGCGTCGGAAGGCGCGTATGACTTTTGCTCCAGGACTTGCGAATCGGCGCTTACGGTGCAGTGGGTGTCTCCCTTCGACGCGCCAAGGAACCCGATTGTCGACGGCTACATACCGCTGTGGCAGCTCGTTTATCACGGAATCATCGTGTCGACTCCGTTTCGCACGATGATCAACTGTCCGGCCAATCCAGACAGGCGGTATGCGCTGAAGCTCGCTGAGTTCGGCGGTCGTCCGACATTCTACTGGCACAGCATATTTGTAACGGGCGCTTCGCCGAGCATGGGGTTGTGGGATCTCGAGGCGACGACGGACGAAAAGATGCGCCAGGGCGTCGCATGGATGAAGGAGGGCTTTGACGAATTTGCCGGACGCAGCCATCTCCAGTTCTGCTTCATGGATCGCCACGAGAAGATTGCTGATGGCGTGTTCCGCACGACCTACTCCAACGGCGAGAGCATTGTCGTAAACTACGGCAGTTCTGCCACCACGGTGGATGGCATCGTCGTGCCGCCACTTTCCTCAAAGCTCGTTGCCGCCACGCCGCCTGCTTTCGGAGTGACGGAGCTTTCCGACTGGGAGTTTCGCCGCGATGGAGACTCCTGGCGTTCCGTGTCCGTGCCGCACGACTGGTCGATAGCAGGGCCGTTCGACCGGGCTTTTGACGTTCAGGTCGTCGCGATTGTCGAGAACGGAGAGACGAACGCGACGGAAAAGACGGGGCGCACGGGCGCGTTGCCGTGGATCGGCGAAGGTGAGTACCGCCGCCGTGTCGACATCCCCGAAGGTGCGGAATGGGCAGAGCTCGAGTTCGACGGCGTCATGTCGATGCCGGAGGTGTTTTTAGACGGCGAACGAATCGGCGGCTGGAAATACGGATATTCTCCGTTCAAGGTCGAGCTTCCGCGTTCTGGCGTCGTTACGGTCAAGGTGAAGAACCTTCCGCAGAGTTCGCGCTGGTATCCCGGTGCCGGCATATACCGTCCTGTATGCTTGAGGTGGAGCGGGCGAGTCGGCATAGTGTCGGACGGACTGACGATCGTGACGCCAGATCTCGAAACCGTGTCCGCGTCTGTAGAGCTGCGGAATCCAGACAATGCGCCAGTTGACGTCCGCTTCCGCGTCCTTGACGCGGAAGCCCGTTGCGTTGCGGAAGGGGCGTCTCCCCTCAAGGTGAAAGGCGCACGGACATGGAGCCCGGAGTCGCCGTATCTCTACACCTTGGAAACTTCGGTCGCGGTGAGCGGCAAGATAGTCGGCTCGAGGCGCGATTCCTTTGGATTCCGCACGGTCTCGTGCGACAGCGACGGTTTCCGACTGAACGGAGTGCGCCGCAAATTCAAGGGCGTCTGCCTTCATCACGACTTGGGACCGATTGGCGCGGCATTCTCCAAGGACGCCTTCCGCCGCCAGGTCGCTCTCCTGAAGGAGATGGGTTGCAACGCGATACGCACGTCGCACAACACGCCAGCGCGCGGCGTTCTCGAAGTCTGCGACGAGATGGGGATAATGGTGGTGGCCGAGACGTTCGACAGCTGGCGGATGCCGAAGTGCGCGAACGGATACAACCTTTTCTACGACGATTGGTGGGAAAAGGACCTTGAGCAGCTCGTTCGCCTCGGACGCAACCATCCGTGCGTCGTCATGTGGTCGGTCGGCAACGAGGTTCCAGAGCAGCACGTCAAGGCAGGGGCGGCGATGTACCGGGCGATGCAGGACCATGTGCATGCGCTTGACGCAGACCGGTCGCGCCCCGTCACGGCCGGGATGTCCTCGATGCCGCAAGCGATAGAGAACGGAATCATGGCGGAAATGGACGTACCCGCCGTTACGTATCGTCTGCCGTTCTATAGCGCAATACGCGATGCCTCGGCGAGTAATCGCGTGGTGCTCGGCATAGAAACCGCCTCGACCGTGTCGAGCCGCGGCACATACAAGTTTCCGGTCGTTGAGGCGAAAAACGCAATCCATCCCGACAGGCAGTGCAGCGGGTACGATGTCGAATGCTGCTTTTGGTCGAATCTGCCGGACGACGACTGGGCGATGCAGGAGGACAACGACTGGACGCTCGGTGAATTCGTATGGACTGGCTTCGACTATCTCGGCGAGCCGACGCCATACGACGGACATTGGCCAAGCCGGTCAAGCTACTTTGGGATTTTCGACCTCGCCGGGCTTCCCAAGGATCGCTATTGGCTCTACCGGGCTCATTGGAACAAAGAGTCGCCGACTCTCCACATCTGTCCTTCGCACTGGAATTTCAAAGGGCGTGAGGGAGAGATCACGCCGGTATACGTCTATACGTCATGGCCAGAGGCGGAGCTGTTCATCAATGGGATTTCCCAAGGTCGCCGCAAGTTCGACAAATCGTCTCGCCTTGACCGCTTCCGGCTTCGCTGGAACGACGTCGTGTATGAGCCGGGCGAGGTTTGCGCTGTTGCCTACGACCGCGACGGGCGCGAGGCGGCGACATGCTCGATTCGGACTACAGGGAAGGCGGTCGGGCTGAAAACGGTGTCAGTCAGTCGTTACGGCGAATTGGCATATTTCCACTTTGCGCTTGTCGACGCCGACGGAAACATCGTGCCAGACGACGACAGGACGGTTGTCGTTGAAGCCATTGGCGGGATGCGGCTGCGCGGAATGTGCAACGGCGATGCGACAAGCCTCGAATCTCTTGCTGGCCCAACGATGAAAACCTTTCGAGGCGAGCTTGTCGCCGTCGGTGAAGGCGCAACGGGAGAACTTTGCGCAACTTTGCAGCAAGACGAATAAAGTAGTCCTTCCCAGGGCGTAATGCGATACTTGCCCATTTTGGGGCCAGTATTTGGTATAATATTCAACTCAACGTAAGTGGCATCGCAATTGTCAGGCAAGTCTGTGATTCACTACAAGCGGAAAAGGACGTAGAAAAAGAAAGAAAATGGAGATTTTAATTACAATTGGCTATATCGCGATTTGCGTTGTTTTCTTCTCGCTCGCGATCGCGATTCACGAGTTCGGGCACTTCATCGTCGCGCTTAAGCTGGGGCTCAAGGTCGATCGCTTCTCGATTGGCTTTGGCCCCGCGATATGGAAGAAGACGTGGCGCGGCGTAGAGTACAGGATCAGCTGGATTCCGCTCGGCGGCTACGTGATGATTCCCGATGTGGACCCGGAGGGGACGAAGAAGCTTGAGGGGGGAGCCAAAAATGGGGAGACGGAAACGGGGAAGAGGGAGATTTCGCCGTGGAAGGAAATCGCCGTCGCCGTGGCGGGCCCGGGAATGAACATTTTCCTCGCGGTCGTTCTGGCGTTCATCCTTTCCGCGCTGTCGGCCGACAAGTTCGGCGAACTGACTTGCGAGGTAAAGGATACACTAAAGGGGATGCCTGCGGAAAAGGCCGGCGTAAAGGAGGGCGATACCATTGTCTCGGTCGCCGGGAAGAAAGTGAATACCTGGTCGCAGATGCAGGTGGAGGTCCAGATCGCAGGGGGGAAGGAGACGGAGTTCGTCATCCGCGACAAGAGCGGCGCGGAGCGCACAGTTGTGATGACGCCAGACCAGGACAAGGTCACCGGCGTGTTTGCGATTGGCGCCCTCAGCCTTCCGATGGAGAACGGCCTGAGGCACTGGCTCCCGGCGAGGAGCCCGCTGAAGCAGCTTCTCTGGGACGCCGGGTCGATATTCCGAGTGCTGAAGGGGCTTGTGACTCCGAAGGAGACGAAGAACACCGCAAAGGCCCTGGGCGGTCCGCTGATGATCGTTGAGGGGATTTACAAGTCCGTGCGGCACGATTTCTGGGACGGAATCGGATTTCTGCGGTTCCTTAACGTCAACCTCGCCGTTCTCAACCTGCTGCCGATACCGGTGCTTGACGGAGGGCTCATCATGTTCGCGCTTATCGCGCTGATATTCCGTCGGCGTGTGCCGGAGAAGGTCGTGTCCGCCGTATCAACGGTTTTCATGTTCCTTCTTCTTGCTGCGATGGCGATACTGATTTTCCGCGATGCGCAAAGGAGCTGGCGCATCCACACCTACAAGCCGGAAGCCGCGGAGGCGGCAGAGACGAATACCGTTACGACAGTCACGAATGAGACGAGCAACACGAGCAATTAAGGTCGGCGCGCTTGCAGTCGGCGGTGGAGCGCCGGTTAGCGTACAGACCATGGCGAACGCCGACCCGCACGATGCGGCGGCGCTCGTCGAGCAGGTCCGCTCGTGTGCGGCGCTCGGCTGCGACGTCTTTCGACTGACCGTCCCCGACGTCGAAGCGGCGAAAGTCCTCGGCGAAGTAAAAAAGTCATCTCCGATCCCGCTCGTCGCCGACATCCACTTCGACTACCGCTGCGCGCTCGCGGCGATAGAGGCGGGGACAGACGCGCTTCGCCTCAATCCAGGCAACATCGGCTCGCGCGACAGGGTCCAGGCAGTCGCCCGCGCTGCGAAGGAGAAGAAGGTCCCGATCCGAATCGGCGTGAACCTCGGCTCCCTCGAAAAGCCGCTACGCGAAGAGCTCGACGCCGGGAAGATCGACGTTCCCGAGGCGCTTGTCCGCTCTGCACTCGGGCACCTGAAACTGCTTGAGGACGAGGGCTTCCGCGATGTCGTCATTTCCGCGAAGGCGTCGAATGTCCCTGAGACGCTTGCGACATACCGTCTTCTCGCCGAGAGGACCGACTGCCCGCTTCATGTAGGCGTCACCGAGGCGGGGACGCTCATCCCGGGGGCGGTCAGGAACTCGGTCGCGCTTGGCATCCTTCTTTCCGAAGGGATCGGCGACACGATAAGGGTGTCGCTCACCGCAAAGCCGGAGAAGGAAGTCAGGGTCGGCATGGAGATCCTTCGCGCCCTTGGCTTGAGGGAGCCGGGCCCCGCGATAACGTCGTGCCCTACCTGCGGACGCACCAAAGTGGATTTGATGCATGTCGCCTCGCAGGTAGAGATTGCGCTCGAAACGCTTGCGAAGGACGGCGTGAAGCTGCCTCGCGTCGCCGTAATGGGCTGCGTCGTAAACGGCCCCGGCGAGGCGAAGGGCGCCGATGTCGCGCTCTGCGGTGGTGACGGCGAGTTTCTTCTCTATGTCAAGGGCAAGCAGGTTTGCAAGGTGTCCGAGGAAGACGCCGCAGGAAAGGTGATTGAGTATGCGCTATCTCTACGATAACGTCGTGGTTCTCGCGGTGTTCGCGGTGCTGGCCGCGTTCGCGTGGCTTTTCGGCGGCACGCGCGCCGAGTATCTCGTGCCGGTCATGCCGTGGCTTACGGCAATTCTCGTCGAGGCCATGATATGCTTCCCGCAGCAGCACGACGGCGAGACGTCTTACGAGGCGAGGGCGAGGGTGTGGTCCGCGATGAAGAAAGACCCGCTCGTGTGGACGTCTCTCGTCCTCATGGGGATTCTCATGGTGCCGTTCCTGAATGTGGGGCTCTGTCCGGTTTGCGACTATCCGGCGATAGCGGCGGGAGCCGATCCTGGGCCCACGATACCATTCTTCCCGTTTTGCGTCAATAGAATGGAGCATCTAAATGTCGTCATGTGGTTCGTGCCCTCGCTTGTGGCCATGATCGCTACGAAGCATTCGATGCTGAAGCACGGCAAGCGCACTCTGCTCTCGCTTGTCGTTTGGAACGGTCTTGCCCTCGGCATAATCGGGGCCATCCAGCAAGTCTCGCACGCAAAGGCCCCGCTGTGGATCGAAGAAGGTTTTCCGTCGGTCTACTTTTTCTCTACGTTCGGCTATCCAAACATGGCTGGCGACTACTTCACCACTCTTTTCGCGCTTTCCTTCGGCCTGTGGCGCTGGCATCTCGACGACATGCGTCGCAAGGAGTCGGAAATAAACGCAGCCCTTGCGCGTTCGTCTGAACAGAATGTCGAGGCCGCAGGGGTTGCGGCGGCAACGGCGGTCGGCTCGGCCAGCCATTCGCACCATCACCATCGTCACAGCCAGGCCGCCAAGAAGACGATACCGTTTTGGAAAAAGCATTACTACCTGATTCCAACGACGATCTTCTTCTTCTGCGCCTTGGACACGCTTTCCAGGGCTTCGATAATGCTTGTCACGGGGCTTGCCGTCCTGTTCTTCCTGCACACTTTCATGTGTCTCTTTTCAAAGATGAAGAAGGCCCAGCGAGTCAAGGCGACGGTATTCAGCGCCGTGGCTCTGACGCTTATTTCGTTTTGTGCCGTCACCTTCATGCCTTCTGACATACAGAAGGAAGTAGACACGCTCAATACGACGGCGGTTCTTGATCGCGTAACGGGTAAAGGCCAGTACCATGTCCGCGTCGCCACGGAGATATGGAAAGGACATCCGCTCTTCGGCGTAGGTGGTTGGGGCTACAAGCACTACTGCCTCCAGTACATGACTGACAAGGAGTTGCGCCAGATACAGATAGTTGGTGGCACCAATGTGCACAACGACTACCTCCAGTTCCTTGCAGAGCACGGCGTAGTCGGCCTCGGGTTGCTCATTGCAATTATACTGATGATTGTGTGGCCCATAGGAAAGATATGGAAGGATCTCATCAGTGCCTACCGCTTCACGCCGCCGAAGGAGCAGCCTCCGCAGCCAATACAGATCTTCGTTGTGCCCGCTCCTGTGTTCTGCATTGTGATGGCGGCCGTTGCAACGCTGATCCATGCCTTCGGCGACTGCGTGCTCAGGTCCCCTGCGATACTTTCGCTCTTCATCGTGTCGCTCGCGACAATCGACGGCTTCCTGCCGAAGATCAAGAAGCACGGACGACATTGACAACCATTCAACTCACAACCCACAACTCACACACTCTTAACTCACAACTTCTAACTTTGTCCATATGCTCCACGTAAACGAAAACTACTCGAAGATACAGGCAAGCTACCTCTTCACGGAGATAGCCCACCGCGTCGCCGCGCACCAGGCGGCAAACCCCGACGCGAAGATAATCCGTCTCGGCATAGGCGACGTTACCGAGCCGCTCTGCGATGCCGTCGTAAAGGCGATGCACAAGGCCGTCGACGACGAGGCAACACGCAAGGACTTTCATGGCTACGGCCCTGAGCAGGGCTACGCGTTCCTTCGCGAGAAGGCGGCCAAGGTCGACTTCCAGGACCGCGGCATCGACATCGCGGCCGACGAGATATTCGTCTCCGACGGCGCGAAGTGCGACTGCGGCAACATCCAGGAGCTCTTCGGCCACGATGTCAAGATTGCAGTCGGCGATCCCGTCTATCCAGTCTATGTCGACACGAACGTGATGGCCGGCCGTACTGGTGCAAACGATGGAGGGCGCTACGCCGGGCTCGTCTACTTGACGTGCGACGCGGCGAACGGCTTTGTGCCCGGCCCTGATTCGGCCGATGGTGCCGACATCGTATACCTCTGCTACCCAAACAACCCGACCGGTGCCGTCGCCACGAAGGAACAGCTCCAGAAGTGGGTCGACTGGGCGAATGCGAACAAGTCGCTCATCCTCTTCGACGCCGCTTATGAGGCGTTCATAAGGACACCCGGGATTCCGCACTCCATCTACGAGTGCGAGGGCGCGAGGAAGTGCGCGATAGAGTTCCGCAGCTACTCCAAGACTGCGGGCTTCACCGGCGTCCGCTGCGGCTACACGGTGGTTCCGAAGGGGCTCGTCGCGTATGCGAAGGACGGCTCGCCCGTCGAACTGAGGCCTATGTGGACGCGTCGCCAGACTACGAAGTTCAATGGCGCGAGCTACATTACCCAGCGCGGCGCGGAGGCGATCTATTCGCCAGAGGGCCAGACGCAGACGAAGGCGACGATCGACTTCTACCTTGAAAACGGTCGGCTCATGAAAGAGGCGCTTTCGGCTCTCGGCTACGAGGTGACGGGAGGCGGCAACTCGCCGTATCTCTGGGTCAACGTGAAGGGCGACAGTTGGGAGTTCTTCGACAAGCTTCTCAAGAAGGCAAATGTCGTCACGACCCCTGGCGCTGGCTTCGGCAGGGCTGGCGAGGGGTACATAAGGATTTCGTCGTTCAACTCGCGCGAGAACGTCCTCGAGGCGATCGAGCGCCTAAAGAATGTTCTTTGAAAGGAGAAAAAAAATGAAGAAACTGATGATCGTTGTCGCCGCTGCGGCGCTTGTCGCAGGATGCCAAAAGGAAGCCGAGAGGTTCGGATACAAGGGTGTCGATCTTGCGGATGATGACTTGATGTTCTTTACGACGGGTTCGACCGTCACGAACTGGGTCCCCGCTCGTGTATTGAGCGTGTGCGAGGAATATCCAATGAGCGCAGAAGAGACAGCTCTTCTGGCGGCTGCCGGCGTAATCACTCCCGGCGAGCCGCTCGAGAAGGTGCCCGAGGGCTATGTCAAGGACTCGGCCGAGCCATGGTTCGCCATGTGGAAGAAAGAAGCCGAGAACCTTGGACGCAAAGGCGTAAACGGCTTCATCTCGCACTGGAATGAGGACAAGAACGTCTGGGAGACGAGCGAGACCTACTTCTCGTCCTACTATCCCGACGAGGCCGGCGCGCTCGCAGCGCTTGCCGAGACCCGCAAGATCATCGGCAGCAAGTTCTCTCCGAAGAAGTTCCACGACTTCGACAAGTGCTGGGTCGCCGAGTATCTGCGACTTCGCGTCATGTGCATCGTCGGCCAGAAGCCCGACGGAACGTGGTCATGCATGCTCGACATAAACGACAAGTGCCGCCCCGGCTGCGGACAGTGGGAGCCCGTCGAGGCTCAGGCCGAGCGCCTCGCCGAGTACAAGTACCGCAAGGCGCTTGCGGCATGGAAGGCGGAGAAGGCAAAGATTCTCTCGGAGAACCATGCGGCGGTCGAGAAGATTCGCGCAGAAAAGGGTCTAGATCTTCCTGGGGAATGTGCTCGTGAATTCGATAGCGATGATGGCCGCAAGGCATATATTCGCGTCGGCACATGCGATGCCGCGACAGTGACTAACAGGGTGGACTTCTGGAAGGAGAAGGCGGCTGTCCTCGCTGCCGCGACGGGCGTTGCCTTCGAAGGCGAGCCGTCGAGCGAGGAAGACCCCTCGGGCTATGTCGTCTTGAGCGGGTTGGCGTCCAATGACATCTATGACGTGCGGCTTGATATGGCGTTTCCGCCCGCGGCAGCCGCAGAGGGCGAGAAGACGGAAGAGGAGAAGACGGAAGGAAAGAACGCCGAGGACGAGCCTGCGCCGAAGTCGCCGGTTGAATGGCGCGAACTCTGCATCGAGAAGCTTCAGTCTGGTTTCGCGATTCCTCCGCGTCCGCAGCCGCCGACGCGCTAAGCAATGTTGGCGGTGGCCGAAGGCTCCTCCTCATGGAGCCTCGGCGAATACGCCGTATCCATTCGCTCGGACCTTCGCTCCACCGCCAACTTTAACCGAGGAATTCGTCCATTGTGTCTGAGCCGGGATGGTTGATGCCGTCCCGGCTCGCCGTCTTGAAGACGGTGAGGAAAAGGATCTTGAGGTCGAGGAGAAGAGAGCGGTTGTCGACGTACCAGACGTCCAGGCGGAATTTCTCCTCCCACGAAAGGGCGTTGCGGCCGTTGACCTGTGCCCAGCCGGTGATGCCTGGACGGACTTCATGTCGGCGCGCCTGCTCGGGCGAATAGCGCGGCAGATACCTCGAAGGGAGAGGGCGCGGGCCGACGAGGGCCATCTTGCCGGAAAGGACGTGCAGAAGCTGCGGCAGCTCGTCCAGGGAAGTCGCGCGCAGGAACCGCCCGAGCCGCGTCAGACGCTCGGCGTCCGAGCCTTCGCCGCCGCGCATTGTCCGGAACTTGAGCATCGTGAA
>ODAI011350219.1_pt1 | contig 15915 bp, 13 predicted proteins | sample 1539321 | NCBI WGS metagenome assembly ODAI01 (sample SAMN02144231, study PRJEB22623) | gut metagenome | biome: sheep rumen | host: Ovis aries | place: New Zealand
AGGAGTTTTATAATATTCTCGGTAAAAACATGCAACCTGTGTATGATTCCGCGAGAAGACAGGGATACGAGGTGTGGAATAGAGATATTAATTAGCCATCGAGGGCTGGTTTTCCTAACAATGCGCCAGTTGTAAGACGCTAAAATCAACAGGTAAAAATAGAAGATACCAATAAGGCTTCCTACGTCGTGGGAGGCTTTTTTTCTTGCGATGAAAGCATAATAATATAATTTGATAATAAAAAACCAAAAAATATATTGACAATTCCATTCGTTCTTGATATCTTATAACCAAGAAATGAATTTGGTATTTAATAACCAAGATTGTAAAGCAAAGGAGTGATATTTTTGAAAAAAGAGATAACTGCACTAAATTATACAACTGATGATGGTATGAATGCGACAGGAAGAGATTCTGATATTGTAGAGTATATTTTGATGGGGTGTTTTTGCAAAATTGAAAAAATACTCAGAGGAACCCCGGAATCTGAATGGCTGATTAAAGATGGAAATGGTAGGGATGTTATGATTGCAGCTTACCTTATATGGAAATCATATGAGGTAAGCTGCAATCCAAAAACAGTTAGGTTTGAAATGTTGAAAGATTTAAAGCTGAGATCTGAAATGATTGAAGTGGCTATATCTGATCATATCGACGAAAAATGGAAGACTCTTATTTTGTTAACTGAGGAATACAGTAGGGATGTATTCTTTGATGTTGCAGGTATAAGATATTCTGGAGGATTCTTATCCAAACAAGTAATAGAACTTATGTGCCAACTGATTGACATTACAGAAAAAGATAACTTGGCTAATTATTGCTGCGAAATAGGAAATATTACGGCATATATAGCTAAAGAGCATCCAGCAAAATCTATTACCGGATACGATATTGATAAGGAAGCAATAGAAGTAGCTAGAATACTTGCAGAAATAGAGGGTAACAAGATTGAGTATAGAAACCGGGATGTATTTGATTTAGCGATTAGTGAAGACGAAAATGTAAAGTTTTCAAAGATTATCTCAGATTACCCATTAGGAATGAGAATGAAATACTTGGAAGTAGGGAAGGAATATCTTAAGCTCCTTGAAAAGAGAATACCTTCTATTTCTAAGGCTACCTCCATGGATTGGATTTTTAATTCTGCCATGGTAGACAAACTTGATAAAAAGGGAAAAGCTATTGGGATAATGACGACCGGCGGAACCTGGAATATGATTGATGCGCCTATTCGCAAGTATTATGTAGAAAACGGACTAATTGAAACTGTAATTGCTATGCCCGCTAAATTAAACTCGTCTACAGCTGTAGCAACATCAATCATAGTTTTTAGCCATAATAATAAAACGGTTAGACTCGTTGATGCTACTAATGAATTTGTGGCTGGTAGAAGAGTTAACGAACTTTCAGAAGAAAACGTGAAGCGAATAATTGCGGCAGCCAGTAAAGATAGCGAAATCAGTATGGAAGTTTCAGTGGATACTCTTAGGGAGAACGATTATGTACTTAGTACTAATCGATATTTAAAGTGCTCAGAAGATGTGAAAGATGGAGTGGCCTTCGGAGAAGTAATTACAAGGATTACGCGAGGTGCACAGCTGAGCGCTAAGGATTTCGACAAGATAGAGTCGAAGAAACCAACCGGAATGCAGTATTTAATGCTGGCAAATATCCATGATGGAATTATCGACAATAACCTCCCGTACTTATCAGAGATTGATAAGAAAAACGAGAAATACTGTTTAACTGATTCGTGTCTGATTATGTCGAAAAATGGATATCCATACAAGTGTGCAGTTGCAGAGGTAAAAGAAGGACAAAAAATATTAGCCAATGGCAATCTTTATATTATTGAAGTAGATAAAGATAAAGTAGATCCATCATATTTAGCGGCTTTTTTCAGCAGTGAGGTCGGAATGGCTTCATTGAAAAGCATAACGGTAGGAGCAACTATTCCCAATATTGGAATAGAACAGTTAAAAAAACTGGTTATACCCATTCCGTCACTCGAAAAACAGAGAGATATATCTGAGTTGTATAAGGCCACAAAAGAGGAAATCTCTCTTCTGGAATTAAAGATAGAGAAGGCAAAAACAAAACTTGCGCATATTTTTGACGAAAGGGGGAAAAAATAATGCTGGATATTAATGAAATCATAGAGTTAGAAGATGACGTTAGAAATGAATTAAGTAATCGTTTGGAGGAAATCCTTGTAAAACTAAATCGGACTGGCAAACTTTATGAATTCCTGGAGTTAACTGGAATGCAGCATTTGTTGGATACATCAATCGTAAGTGAAACGGCGCGTAATGGATTAATCATTGTTATTGGTCAGTCAGAAGTGGAAAGAGAAAAACTATTAGCTGTAGCAAAAAGTATGGGGATAGGAAAGGAACGATTCGAATTCTATTTAGATTATAAATCTGCGAAAACTTTTGATTTTAGAAAGACACAGTGGTCAGTTAGATACAGTTATATACTGGTAGGACAAATGCCTCATAGCGGAAGTAGTAAAGGCGATTATAGTAGCATTATTTCAGCTCTGGAAAATGAGGACGGATACCCGCCGGTTCTGCGAGTTGGAACTCAAGGCTTAAAGATTACAAAAACTGCTTTCAGAAGTTCTTTGGAGTACTTGATAGATAACAAACTAATAGCGGCGTGAGGAGGAAATCATGCAAGAGATTAGAATGAATGGCTGGTACTTTTATGTAGCAGGGGAAGCTTTTGACAAGCTGGAAAAACATAAAGTCGGGAAGTGGATGCATTTTTTCAGTGATCAAGAATTTGCAAAAAACATTTGCAAAAAGGCGATGGAACAAAAAGTCTGCTACGAATGTAAGTGCACAGATTTTGAAATACAGAATACTGACTCCGGGGTGATATGTTTTTATTTAAACGGTGATGATATTGCTAACCATCGGAGAGTTATTGAGTTTATGAAGGGAAACGACTTAATCAGAAGAACGAAAAATGGTAGGCTGCATAACATTAGTTTTAAATTTGATGATCAAACAAGAGCAGGAGAATATGGCTCTGATTTTGAAGGAAAAATAAAACTGGAAGAGTTTATAGATTTAAACACTGGGGAGTGGATTAGAGGAGAATTATGATTGAGGGGTATTTATAGGATAACTAATTGGTTATGCTATAGATGGGGTGAAGATATTTGTTGCTTTTTTGATGGTTGGTTCATTGTTGGATAATAGCCGCCATGCTATAATAAATTCTGTATGTTTAATGAGTTGATTGACAATAGTACACAATTAAAAAAGCATGAAAAATGGGAGGACCATAAATGTTAGGAGCTATTATAGGCGACATTGTGGGTTACGGATTCGAATGGAATAATATTAAAACGAAAGATTTTGAGTTCATGAACTATCACTGTAATGTTACGGATGACAGTATCATGTCGCTTGCTATAGCCAAAGCTATCTTGGAGTCTGATGCACAATATAATCGCATAGAAGCTTACTATTAGAAATGTTGTTATTATAAAAACGGATACTAGAGGAAGAATATTATGGATGAGAGTGCTTTTTGTAAATGCAACGATAATAAAAAAATAACCAGCGGATACGAGGATGACTATGGTTACTGGGATGTGTGTACCGTTTGTGGAAAGAGAATAGAATCGGGTTATCATTATTATAATCATTATGATGGTGAAGATCATGAAGTGTTTTGGGGACCAAACGGAGATATTATTGACGATCAGGAGGATTAGGGTATGGCAGATTTAAAATGTCCACATTGTGGAAAGGTGTTTACTGTAGATGAGAGTGAACTTGATTCAATTGTTAAGCAGATAAGGGACAAAGAATTTAAGCATGACGTAGAAGTGCGCCTGAAGGAGGCCACAGAGGGTCTTAAAGAGAAACATAAAGCAGAGCTTAAGGAAAAAGAAGCTGATGTAAAGCTACAAGTGCAGAAAGAGCATGAGAAGGTTTTAACAGAATTAAGGGAGGAGCTTCAGAAGGCTGAGACGGAAAAAGAAAGACTCAAGGCAGAAATAGATGCGGCTCAAGATAAACAGAGATTGGCAGTGCAAGATGCTGTAAAGAAGCTTGAAGAAAAGAATAATAAACTTGAATCTGATAAAAAAGATTTGGAGTTCAAGATTAAACAAAATGATAATTTACGTGAAATAGAAGTAAGAAAAGCAGTTGAAGAACTTAAAGACGAAAAACATGCGGTTGAATTGAAACTCCAATCTGAGAAAGAAAAACACGATGCATTGATTGATGAAAAAGATAAAGTAATCGAGTATTACAAAGACTTAAAAACAAAAATGTCCACCAAAATGGTTGGAGAAACGCTGGAACAGCACTGTGAAATCCAGTTTAATCAGCTGCGAGCTACCGCATTTAAAAATGTATATTTTGAAAAGGACAATGATTCGAAGACAGGTAGTAAAGGCGACTATATTTATCGTGAGAATGATGAATTAGGTAATGAGATAGTATCTATTATGTTTGAGATGAAAAATGAAATGGATACTACAGCTACTAAGCACAAAAACGAAGATTTCTTTAAAGAATTAGACAAAGATCGTAGAGAAAAGAACTGCGAATATGCAGTTTTAGTTTCGCTTCTTGAAAGTGATAATGAATTATACAATGCAGGAATAGTGGATGTGTCATATAAGTATGACAAAATGTATGTGGTAAGACCTCAATGCTTTATTCCGATTATCACAGTTCTAAGAAATGCGGCAATGAATGCTCTTTCATATAAACAAGAGCTGGCTGTAATTAGAAATCAGAATATTGACATTACCAACTTTGAGGATAACTTGCTGAAATTCAAAGATGAGTTTGGACGTAATTATTCTCTGGCTCACGATCATTTTGATAAAGCTATCGATGAAATTGATAAAACCATTCAACATCTTGAAAAGGTTAAAAAGGAGTTAATCGGATCAGATAATCAGCTGAGACTCGCTAATAACAAAGTCGATGAGGTAAGTGTAAAAAAACTTACAAGGGATAATCCGACTATGGAGGCAAAATTCGAAGAGGTTAGAAAATCCAAGAAAAAGAAGGAATAAAAATATTCTAATGGAACCCCGCACAGAAAAAAGGTTTCGGTAAAACCAGTCGCAACCATTAAAGAAAAAACGCCAGTGGCTGTTAAGAAGTGTGCGTTTGACAAGATTACTGATTGCAATAGCAACTGTAAATTCTTTGCTACATGCTCTTGTGCCAGAGACTAAAGAAGGAAAGATTGAAAAGTGGCTGTGGTTATGGATTGCAAGAACTATTTTCTGTGTAATCGACAGAAGACGACATAATAGAAGAATATAAGTAGGGACTAATGTAAATAGTATTATTAATGGGAGATTATAAAATGGCACAATATGAAGTAAACAACTGCGCAGTTAGTTCGTTATTAACAAATATAAAAGATGGGTCGATAGCTATTCCTGAGATACAACGTCCATTTGTTTGGGATGCTACAAAGGTAAGAGATCTGATAGATTCGTTATATCACGGATATCCGGTTGGTTATATTATTATTTGGCAAAACCCAGATGTACGCCTCAAAGATGGAACAACGTCGGTTGGAAAAAAGGTAATTATTGATGGGCAACAGCGTATTACAGCGCTTACGGCAGCTTTAGTTGGTCAGGAGGTGCTCGGAAGTGACTATAAAAAGAAAACTATAACAATTGCCTTTAATCCAATAGATGAAGTCTTCGAAGTCAGCAATCCTGCAATTCAGAAGAACGTAGCATGGATATCAGATATTGCCCAGATGTTCGTTCCGGGATTTAGTTCTTACAAATTTATAAATGAGTACAGCGAGAAGAATCATATAGAAGATGATGAGACAAAAGCAAAGCTGAACGATATTATTACGAGATTATCTCAGATACAGAATAATAATTTAGGCATAATTGAACTTTCTCATGAGTTGGACATAGAACAGGTTACAGATATCTTTATTCGTATAAACTCAAAGGGAGTTGTGCTCTCCCAGGCAGATTTTGCTATGTCAAAGATTTCTTCAAATGAGGAGTATGGTGGAAACGTGACACGAAAAACTATCGATTATTTCTGCCATCTTATGCAGACTCCAGCTGACTATTCAAGCATTAAACAAAATGATTCTGTTTTTGTAAACAATGGTGATTTCGATAAAATAAAATGGATAGTTGATGAAAACGAGGACATTTATATTCCTGATTATACTGATGTATTAAGGGTAGCATTTACATCAAAGTTTCATAGAGGAAAGATTGCAGATCTTGTTAATTTGCTATCCGGACGTGATTTTGTTACTAGAGAGTACAAGACTGATATAGCTGAAGCATCATTTAAAGCCTTACACGAAGCCGTTCTTGACGTGGTAAATAAAACTAATTTCCAAAGATATCTTATGATTGTAAAATCAGTTGGAATAGTGGATGCTTCATTGATTAGATCGCAGAACGTTTTAAACTTTGGTTATATTCTATACATAGCTTTGCGAGATAGAGGGATTGAGGCTAATACTATAGAAACTATTGTTAGAAGGTGGCTTGTATTGTCTATACTTACAGGACGATACTCGGGATCACCGGAATCCACGTTCGATTATGACATAAAGAGGTTTGTGGCTGCGGAAACCCCAATATCTTATCTGGAACAGACAGAGGCTGGTGAGCTTTCAGACGCTTATTGGAATAACGTTCTTCCGATGCGCTTAAATACTCCTGTTGCAAGTAGCCCGTACTTTAATATATTCCTGATGGCTCAAGTAAAAGCAGGAGCCAAGGGATTTTTATCAGAACAGATAGATGTAAAATCTATGCTTGAACATAGGGGAGATATTCATCATTTATTCCCTAAGAAATATCTTATTTCACATGGTGTAAACAATAAGGCACAGTACAACCAGATAGCGAATTATGTGTATTTACAGTCGGAGATAAACATCAAAATAAGCGACACAGCACCAAGCAAATACATGAAAGCAGTCCTGGAGCAGTGTGACACCAAACAACCTATCTATGGAGGTATTACTGATATGGAAGTGCTAAAAAAGAATCTATCGGATAACTGCATACCGGAGGATTTTGTTTCTATGGAGGTTGAGGACTATGATAGATTCCTTAATGAGCGTAGATTGCTTATGGCAAAAAAAATACGGGAGTATTATGAGAGCTTAAAGTGACGAAAATAGTTGAAATCTTTTAAAGGGTATACGGCTTTATAAATAAATTTGGGTATATGGAGGTATATTCTCGCCTTTTCAGATTATTAGAAATGACATAACAAAAGTAAAAGCTGATGCGATAGTAAATACTGCAAATCTGGAGCCTACTTATGCTGCGGGTACTGATGGAGCAATTTATGAAGCTGCAGGTGCGGAAGATCTTTTAAAAGAACGCAAGAAAATTGGAAACATAAAAAGCGGCGATATAGCAGTAACGTCCGCATTTAACCTTGATGCGAAATATATCATCCATACGGTGGGGTCTTCATGGGAGGGCGTTGATAAAGGGGAGTATGAGATACTAAAGAGCTGCTATAATAAATCTTTGCGTAATGATAAAACAGTTTATGTTGTCGATCAGGAGATCGTGATAGCAGGAAAAGATGGAATTATAAATAAGGTATCGGTTGAAGAGTTCTCAAGAAGACCAAGTGCGGTGTTTAGCTATATAAAGATGAATTTGATGATGAATAATTCAACTATATAACCAAAGGTGAATAAGAGGACGTAGCCTTATGAAGCACCTTCAGCTTGAGATGCTATCAGAATACTGAGAATTTTGTTCGAAACATCAAGAAAAAACAATGTTAGCGCTGTTTTTTCTTGATGGTGAAGTTATTTTTTTTTGTAGATTATAAAGAATTGAGGGTTTTATTTATGGAGTTTAACTTAAGGATTAATGAGCAAATTCTTAAAAGTGATAAAGTTATTTGTAGACATATTGATAATATAGGTGATACTTCTCGTGGTGAGGTTTCGCAAGATGTTTTAGCTCAGTTAAGACATTTTGTGGAACATATATTACTTAAGATATACGCAAATGGTAATGATATTGAAGATTCCCAGGAAAATGTAAAAAAAGCTGTAAAATCTGCAAAAAGCAGCACAGAACTGACTGATATTTCGCGTTTTCATCATTATTTGCAAGTGTCGGTATCTCATAGAACGCTTGAAGAAGAAAACTCTGAAAGGCTAATGCTTAGATATTACGAGTATCTCTTTAAAATAAGAAAATTCATGAAAGAAAAGTATTCAATGGAAGTTCTACATAATTTGGAGAAATTTCCGTTGGAAGTTGATGAGACGCTCAGAGAGTATTACGAAAAAATTGCGGAAAAGATAGATGCTTATAATACTCCAATACGAAATGGATTTAGATTTGATAGATTCTATATTCAAAGTATGAAGCCATTCTTTATAAATGGCAAAATATATTATGAAATAGCGTTTGTCCCGGCGAACGATAAATCAAGTAAAACAGATAGAATAATTGCATTTACTGATATTGAATTAACATCAAATTATGCGGTAAAGCTGGCAATTGCAGATGATGCAATTGAAATATTTGATAAAAGAATGCCGATTAGAGTTATTGTCGATTGGGAAGTAAGTATTAGACCTTGTGAATATGCCAATTTTGGAAGATTAATAACAAATAATTATTCTAAACCAGGATCAACAGAACAAAAGAATATAGCTGAGTATCTTACTCGGACAAGATTAAACTTGTCTGAATTAATAATGCTAGATAGTGAAGAGTATGAACGAGTAAAAAACAGTATTGTTCCGAAATCAGAGGGCAACCATTTTTTTGATATTCTTGATGTGTGTAGGGATTTTTTTATAAACAAGAAAAATGGATGTAATATTTTGATGTATTTACTTTTCCATATGAATAATAGAGTAATTAAGGCTCAATATCATGAGCACTGGAAATGGGATTACGAAGAATGTCAAAAGATATATATAGGAGGAAATTTTAGGCTTTCTAATTTGTTTATAGCTTATGAGAGCATCCCCTTTGATGAGATGCCATTCTGTTCAAGCTTAAAAAGACATGTCCCCAGTTTAGCAGACCTATTTGATTGTTTGGATTCTCGTGGTAGAGAATATGAGTTGTTAGCCAGATTAATAAAGAATAATACAGAACAGAAGGGGATTTTATTTACTCCTCTAACAAGAGATGAAGATTCTGGAAAGTACTATTTGGGTGGATTTACGGATGTTGAACAATTAGTATTTATGCATAATAAACGGCTTTATTCTAATGAAAAACAACAGACACGTAAATTAATTATTGATAAGGGGTACATATTTATTGAAGGATACAAAAATGATACTGTATCAATAATAAAATCTATTATTGATATGTCTAAGGAAGGCCTCCCAAATTATTCGAATACAGTACGTCATTGGATAAATACTCAGGATCGTTCAGATGTGTCAGAAGAGAAAAAGGATGCATTGATTAATATGTTTGAAAAATCCAAAGTGTCTGTTATTTATGGCGCGGCGGGCACTGGAAAAACAACTATGATCAGTTATATAGCTACTTTCTTTAACGATAAAACTTTTTTATATTTAGCACATACTAATCCCGCGGTGAATAACTTGAAGAGAAAGGTACTAGCTTCTTCGAATTCAGAGTTTATGACTATAGCGAAATTTAACAATAAACGTTCTGTGAATATCAAACGTGATTATGACATTGTTGTAATTGATGAGTGTAGTACGGTTAGTAACAGAAGTATGTGCGAATTGCTGGATTTGGTTAAATGTAAATTATTAATATTAGTTGGTGATACATATCAAATAGAATCTATTGAATTTGGAAATTGGTTTGATTCAATAAGGAGCTTTTTGCCTAAAACGTCAATAGTAGAATTAAAAACACCATTTAGAAGTAACAATGCACAATTATTGGGGTTGTGGGAAAACGTTAGAAAAATGTCAGATGATATTTATGATCGACTTCAGGCAGGTGAGTATTCTGCCAATTTAGATTCTTCAATATTTAAACCAGCTGCGGAAAAGGAAATAATTCTGTGTTTAAATTATGGTGGATTATATGGCATAAATAATATTAATCATTTTATGCAGGAGAATAATACCGGTAAAGAGATTATGAAAGGAATACAAAGATATAAAGTTGGGGATCCGATTTTATTTAACGATGCTGCCGATGATTTTTTTAATAGCGAAATACATGGTGTTCCAATGATACACAATAATATGAAAGGACGTATTATTGATTTTAGATATTTAAATAGGGACATGGCAAATGAGAGTATTCAATTTGATATAGAATTGGATAGACCGCTATTGAGCCTAGACACTGAGGATTTGAATTTTGAAATAATAGGAACAACCAGAGAGGGAAATTCTGTTATTAGGTTTGGGGTTAATAAAAATAAGAGTACTGACGAGGATGATGATAATGTATCAAAGTCCGTAGTACCTTTTCAAATATCTTATGCAGTTGGAATTCATAAAGCCCAAGGTTTAGAGTATGATTCGGTAAAAATTGTTATAACAGATGAAATAGATGAGCTAATTAGTCATAGTATTTTTTATACAGCAATTACTAGGGCTAAAAAGTCACTAAAAATATATTGGACACAAAAAGTTGAGCAGAAAATTCTCTCGAGTTTATCTCCGATAAACCATAATCAGGATGTGTCATTATTAAAAAGCGAGATTTTTAATAATGCGTAATGTAAATGTATAATTATTAAATGATAAATTATGAAGATAAAAGAAAAGAGGAAGTCTAGTGGAAGAAGATAATAATCCTAAAGTTTTTATAAGCTATTCGCAAGATTCATTAGCTTTTGCCGATCAGGTTTTGGAATTTTCAAATAAACTTCGTTCCGAAGGAATAGATACGATACTGGATCAATACGAGGAATCTCCAGCGGAGGGATGGCCTAGGTGGATGGATAGAAATATCGATAAAGCTGATTATGTTTTAGTCATCGGATCGAATGGATACTATCAGAAAGTAATGGGAAACGCTGAACAAGGAACTGGAAAGGGAGTTTTATGGGAAGGAAATATAATTTATCAAAAATTATATAATTCAAGTTCTAATAATACTAAATTTATTCCAGTTATATTTGAAAAAGGTGATGAGAAATATATCCCAACTCCGCTCCAAGGAAGCACATATTATAATGTAAGTGTTGAAAAAGAATATGATAGATTATATTGGCGATTAAGAGGAGTAACCTCAAAGAAAAAACCTGAACTTGGGAAACTAAGACCTTTGCCAGGTAAGGAACGAAAAACTTTATTTTTTACATCAATGATTGATATTCCAACGTGGGATAAGGCAAAATGGAAAGGTGCTGGCTTTTTAATAGGATATCTTCCATTGCCTACGTTGATGTTGCCGTTTACTAATGAAAGTTCTGCTCGAAAGATTTTTCAGGATTGGATAAAAGATTTAGGTAGCGTTGATAAAAATGATGATATAAGGATTGCTCTTGTTGAGGGGGATGTTCCACACGAACCAGCTGGTTATTTTATTTTAATTGGAACAAATCTGGACGAAGCAATTAAAAGAGCCAATAAAAGCGGCTTGAAAAATGATGAATTAATGATAATGAATGTGCAACGCTTTATTCGTGCTAATCCAACTGATAATTTTGCTGCATATAAAACTTTTAGAAAAATCTACGAATCACAAGGCGAATATTATCTTATCCCAGCAATATATGATGAAAAGAGAGGAATTATGCCAATCCCGGAACTCAGGATTCGTAAAAAGGCTTTGATATACAGAAATCTAGTTGATATCAAAGAAGGAGACGAAGATTCTGTTTTATTGAAGTATGAAGGTGCTAAATAACCAAGTACAGTTGCGTCAAAACGAGCGCTTTGATTGACTAACTTATTTATGTCACATACAAAAAGTACTATGTTATTAATGAATAAGGTGAAAACGATTAATGATGATGTGAAGTAACGAACTCGTGGTGTATGTAACGAAGTTCAATATAAAAAACTAGCGGAAAAAGGATTTGTATTTTTGATTTCAAAAGAAGAATTCCTAACTAAATATGCATCTAATCTTAACGAAAATCAGCTTAAGGCCGTTCAAACAGTTGAAGGGCCTGTCCTTTTGTTGGCAGTTCCGGGAAGCGGTAAGACAACTGTACTTGTAACGCGTTTGGGGTACATGCTTTATTGTGAAGGAATAGCACCAGAGAATATTCTGACGCTGACATATACGATTGCTGCAACTGCGGATATGTCACGACGTTTTGAAAAAGTATTTGGTTCTGAATATAGTGGCGTGGTCGAGTTCCGTACCATTAACGGAATTTGTGCAAAGATAATTCAGTATTGTGAAGATTATCTTGGTAAGAGGGCTTTTGAACTTGAGACGGACGAAAGAGTACTGACGAAGGTTGTAAACGACATCCTTGTTTCTGTTATGACAGAGTATCCAACGGAGAGTGATGTAAAAGCAGCACGAACGCTTATTACATACTGCAAGAACATGCGCCTGGAGCCAGAGGAAATCGAAGATCTAGGTGAGGAAGAAGGAATAGAACTTCTTACAGTCTATAGAAAATACAACGAGTATTTAAAGAGCAATCGGAAGATGGATTATGATGACCAAATGACTTATGCGTATGGCATTTTAAAGTCATATCCTGATATCTTGAATTACTACAGGAATAAGTTCCGTTATATATGTGTTGATGAGGCTCAGGACACATCCAAGATCCAGCATATGATCATAAAACTACTCGCCGGTGAAAGCGGAAATCTTTTCATGGTCGGTGATGAGGATCAGAGTATCTATGGATTTAGAGCAGCGTATCCGGAAGCTCTTTTAAACTTCGAAAACGAGCACCCCGGAGCACAGGTCTTGGTGATGGATCAGAACTATAGATCAAATGCCAATATTGTAGCTGATGCGGATAGGTTTATTCAAAAGAATAAATCTAGACATGAAAAGCATATGGTCGCGACGAGAGTGGCAGATTCTGAAACTAAATATATTTCTCTTAACACTAGGTCTAATCAGTATGGTTATCTTCTTAAAGTGGCTGATGGATGCCAGCGTGAAACAGCGGTTCTTTTCAGGGAAAATGATAGTTCGCTTCCGCTTATTGATCAGTTGGAGAGACAGGGAATTCCATATCGAATGAAGACGGTGGAGATGCCATTCTTTACTAATAGAGTTGTAATCGATGTTCTGAGTTTCATGAAATTTGCAATGAATCCTTATGATACGGAACTGTTCAAGAGATTGTATTATAAGTGCAAATTGTTCTTAAAAAAGCCGGAAGTTGAAAAGTTATGTGACTACAGCGTACGGAATGGTGAGACGGTTTTTCAGGCTGCGGAGGAAACTGACTTTTTTGGAAAAGAGAAAAAGAGAAATCTTAAAGCATTAAAGACTAATCTTACTAACTTGCTCACGGAAACTCCGGCAAAAGCTATCTTTAGGATCCAAAAACCGATAGGCTATGATGATTATCTTGATAGTAAGAATCTTGATAAAGGCAAGATATTTATAATGACGATGCTTGCATACCAGGAGAAAACCATTGGTTCGTTCTTGCGTAGATTGGATTACTTGAATGAGACTATAAAGAATTCAAAGCCGGATTATAATTGTAATTTTGTTTTATCGACGATTCATTCTTCGAAAGGCCTTGAATATGACAGGGTTTTCATGATGGATGTTTGTAACAAGATCTTTCCTCAGCAGGTAATAACTAACTATAAAAAAGCATTACCTCAGGAAATAAAAGAGTTTGAAGAGGAAAGAAGACTCTTTTATGTTGGAATGACTAGAGCAAAGAATGAACTAAATATATTTACGTTTGATGATGTTGCTTCAAGCTTTGTGAATGATCTTAGAAAGCCAGTGGTGGAGAAGAAAGACATAAAGGCTCCGAACGCGAGAGCGAGGGCTGTAGCTCCGAAGAAAGACGTTAATGTTCCTAAGGCTTCTGACATTGTTATTGGAGCCCGCGTGATGCAGAACAAGTATGGTTTGGGAACTATTTCTGGTTTCGATGTAGACAAGATGGAAGTTGAATTCGATTGCGGTGTGACCAAGCGTTTTATGTTCCCGTTTGCATTTGAATTGGGAATGAAGTTGGTGGAGTAGGATTCTGAAGGGGGATTACTTATACGACCTGAGGTGATCGAGTGAAAGAATTTATAGATGAGTTTAAGCATTTAGAAAAGATATGCAATGAAATATTTGGTGGGCAGCATGGTGTTACCTCGTATATTGACGAGATGGAATCCAAATCGTTTATGTCTACAAGAGTAATTGAAGATTGGGATCGCGATCTTAAATACTTAACAAGAGTTAGACACATCCGTAATAATCTTGTTCATGAATCTGATTATGAAATTGATTATACTGAAGATGACATAGCTTTTATGCGAGATTTTTATGACAGGATTCTTAACCAAGAGGATCCACTTTCTTTGCTACGGAAACAGATGGATCAGATTAAGAAAGTAAAGCCAAGACCGCAGGCTCAGACTCAACCACAGCCGCAGGCAACCCCGGTGGTATATCAGCAGTATACAAATCTTGAGCATAGGGAGAACAAAGAAGACAGTAAAGTAGAAAAAGGTTTCTGGATTGTATTTGGAGTAATAGTTGTAGTTGTAATAGCGGCGATAGTAGTTTATGCAATTAAGATGCTTTTTTGATAGGTGACGAAATCCATGTGCTGCCGATAATATGTTGAAAGTTCAGAAAGGACGCAGGGGCTTGTAGAGCAGATGCTGCCGTCACTGCAGTGCCGCTGGGAGCGGACTGATGCTGTGCGGGTCTCCGGTGAGATAAAGCCCGATTCTGTGCCGGAGGATATAATCGGGAATGCGATAACGGATCCTTTCTTTGAGAAGTATAAAGAGGGGGGTGAAATAGTAGAGCAGCTGAGTTTTTTGTAGGAGACACTATGTCAGAATATAGATTTTATGGATGGGAAGGAGCCGATGTAGCTCCTGTGGATGAGAAATATAAGCGGATAAGGGACCCGAGGGTATTGTATGATATTCTGGCGGAGTTTTTGTGTGCCGACACATGTGCTCCGCGGATGAGAGATGATTGGAGCGCAGAGAATAGAACTCTTGGACAATGCTCTATAACTGCGTTCCTTGCCCAGGATATTTTTGGCGGCAAGGTATACGGAATAGAACGCCCGGGCGGTAATTTCCATTGCTATAATGTTATTGGTGACTGCGTATTTGATCTTACCAGCGAGCAGTTCGGAGATGAAAAGCTTGATTATACTGATAATCCCGAACAGTTCAGGGAAGTTCATTTTGCAAAGGAAGAGAAGTACCAAAGGTACCTTAAGCTTAAGGCCGCTCTGGATGATATGATATGAACCGTTGGTGAGAACTATGAGAGTGGTGGATATATGGTTCTTGCGTATTTGTCGAATTTAAGGAAGTAGGTATGTGTCTTTATTAAGTTACTGGGGGTTATAAGGTGAACTATAATTCGATTGAAGGTATTGGATTACCGAGTCTCCAACAAATAAATGATGTGATGAAAAACGTTATGAAGTTTGGCGGGGATTCTTTTCAATTGTTTAAGGAGTTTCAGGAAAGATCAAACTTTGGTACAACGGATAGAAGTTTATCCGTTGATCCATATGGATGCGAGAAATTATTTGTTATATTTTTCATCACCGAAGAATTAGAAGATGATTTTCCACTCATTGTAAGAGATTTTTTAAAACATGGGTTTGAGGACATTGATCAGGATTTTATTGATTACGTTAACATTGCCAATGGTGATTTAAATCCATCAAAGATGTTTTATTATCACTTCCTTAGTCTAATCGTAAATGCTGCAAATCGTGGTAGTGAGTATGCTAAAGCCTTGTTGTTGAATCTTTACAAGACTTATTATAAAAAGGAGTATAAGACATTTAAGAA
>ODAI010790075.1_pt1 | contig 15914 bp, 15 predicted proteins | sample 1539321 | NCBI WGS metagenome assembly ODAI01 (sample SAMN02144231, study PRJEB22623) | gut metagenome | biome: sheep rumen | host: Ovis aries | place: New Zealand
CAGAAAGCAAAAAAGATTTCCGTGAAAGAAAAGCTTTCTGCAGAAAAAGCAAAGGTGTCAAAAAATAAGAAACCAAAGAAAGATCCTCAGGTTGCAATGTGACAGGAGGTGATCATGGCAAGCAGAGATTCATGTATCCGAGCTTTGGCAAAAAAGCTCGGTAAGGAATATCGGGTGACCGTCATAGATTTTGAGCATGTGGTATATAGAGATTTTGGCAATGGTTACAACGTTGAAATCAGCGGAATGTATACCACAAGCAAAAAGAAAAAGGCCACCCTTTACCTTTGGGACGGAGAAACAATTGGAGCGCGTGTTGTGAAAATTGTATCGGATGTCGCACAGGATGATATCGGAAAAGAAGTTGAAATTTTATATGAGTATTCAAAATCCCTGATAGAGAAAGGGAACAACAATAAGGAGGAGAACGAATGAGTAAGAGAACAGTATTAAAAGTAATAGCAGGTGTAGGCGTTGTAGGAGTTGTGGCAGCTATAGTCCACAGAAGTAACAGGAAGGTTCGTTATGCGGATCTTGCAGTTAGAGAGGCTGCACAACTGGTTGAAGAAGCAGCCAAGACTGTCGATGAAGCGATAGATCTGATCGAGGATTATCGTGATGAAGCCTTCGATTGTGATTTCCTGGAGGAAGACTTCGAGAACGACAGCGAGGATGAGGAGTTTGAAAACGCTGACTCACCATGCGGTTGCCCTTATGAGGACAGATGCTGCATTTACGCTGAACGTCTTGAGAAGAACTACGAAAAGGAGGGGTCCCGTGCTTAATCTTGTGATCGCTGAAAAGCCTTCGGTGGCTCAGTCGATTGCTAAGGTTCTTGGATGCACCGGCAGACAGGATGGATACCTGGAAGGAAACGGTTATCTTGTCAGCTGGTGCGTTGGGCACCTTATAGAGCTTGCAGAGCCAGAAGGATATGATAGCAAATATGAAAAATGGAAAAAGGAAGATCTTCCTATAATACCTTTGGAGTTTAAGTATCAGGTATCTGCATCTACCAAGAAACAGTTTCAGACTCTGAGAGAACTTATGAATCGCAGTGACGTAACTGCTGTTACAAATGCCTGTGATGCAGGTCGCGAGGGAGAGCTTATTTTCAGACTTGTTTATGACAAGGCTGGTTGTAAAAAGCCAATGAAGCGGCTTTGGATTTCATCCATGGAAGATGAAGCAATAAGAGAGGGATTTAAAAACCTTGAAGATGGAAAAGCTTACGACAAGCTTTATGAAGCTGCTCTTTGCAGAGAACGTGCTGACTGGCTTGTTGGAATCAATGCCACAAGATTTTTTACCTGCTCTTATGGACAGACTTTGAATGTGGGCCGTGTCATGACTCCGACACTTGCACTTGCTGTAGAGCGTGAAGCCAAGATCAGGGCATTTAAGCCGGAGGATTTTTATCAGGTGCAGATCGAAACGCTTGATGGGAAGCTCACCTTTAAGGGCGAGAGGCTATCAGATAAAAATGAGGCTGAGGCTATTGCAGATAGCTGTAAGACTGAGGGCAAGGTGGTAGTAACAAAAGCAGAAACGAAGGAAAAGTTGGAAAACACCCCTTTGCTCTATGACCTTACTTCGCTACAAAGGGATGCCAACAAAAAGCTTGGTTACACTGCTCAGCAGACTTTGGACTATGCGCAGAGCCTGTATGAAAAGAAACTTCTCACCTATCCGCGAACTGACAGCAGATTTCTTACAGATGACATGGGTGATAAAGCTGCAGAAATTTTCAATATTATTCAAGAGGCTATTCCGGAAATATGTGCATCTCTCACCTGCGATTGCAAGAAGCTTCTGAACAGTAAAAAAGTATCTGACCACCACGCTATCATCCCAACAGAAGTACTGGAGACTACAAAGTTGGAAGAACTTTCGGAGGGTGAAAAGAAAATATTGCAGCTTGTGGCAGTAAGATTCATGGAAAGTATAGCAGAGCCTGCGAAGTACAACATTACTGAAGGAGAAGTTTCATGCCTGGGTAAGTTTTACTCCTATAAGTGTAAACACTTTGCAGAGCTTGGCTGGAGAAATGTGGACAGGATATTTGAATCGGAAGTGGATATTGATGAAGGTGAGGACTGGTTTGCATTTAGCCCGGGGGAAGAAATCACTATCACAGGTACTTCTGTGAAATCGGGAAAGACCACACCGCCCAAATCCTATACAGAGGACACACTGCTATCTGCCATGGAAAAAGCCGGTGAAGAAGACATCCCAGATGAAGCTGAGAGGAAAGGCCTTGGCACTCCTGCTACAAGAGCAGGGGTTATAGAAAAGCTCGTTCGTATAGGATTCTTGGAGAGGCGCGGTGATAAGAAAACAAAATATCTTGTTCCCACGCACAAGGGCGAGACGCTTATTACAGTAATTCCGCAGTCCATACAATCAGCATCTATGACAGCGGAATGGGAACAGAAACTTTTGCAGATTGAAAGGTCGGACTATGATGCAGATGCATTTATGTCAGAAATAGCGCAAATGGTTCAGACGCTGATAGATACTTACAGAATTGTTCCTGATGCAGAAGTGCTTATGCATCCTGTGTATGATCCGATAGGAAAATGTCCTTGCTGTGGAAGTGATGTGGTTGAGAAGTCCAAAGGATTTTTTTGTGAAAACAATAGCTGTAAGTTTGCGCTCTGGAAAGACAACCGCTTCTTTGATTCACTGTCCAAGAAAATCACTAAACAGATTGCAACTCAGCTTATTCAGAATGGAAATGCCAGGCTTAAGAAATGCAGATCCATTAAAACAGGGAAGACCTATGACGCTACAGTAGTTCTTACTACAAGTGATAATGGGCAGGCACAGTTTTCGTTAGATTTTACGAAGGGAGGTAAATAATCTATGGAGAAAAAGAGAAAAAACAAAATCAGAAAATGGGATGAGGTAGGTGGCGCTGTAGAAATTGATGAAGAAGTTTTGCCGGAAAGTCCGACAGAAGATCCAGGAGCAGGTCCTGCAGTCAGCAGGAATTTCATGCGTGGCATAGAGGATATGGTAGAGCAGAACGACAACAATTTTGATGGCGTTATCAATAACCTGCCTGAAGAAAAGCCCGTGGCTCAGATGAATGCGGCTGATGTTATAGAAGAGGAACAGGAAAAGAAATCAATCCTCAAGAAACTTCATGAAGCTTTTAGCGATGCTCCTAAACCTAAGCCGGTAGAGCCTTGTTGCATCTGCAATGCCATGGAGCGTTTTTGATGCGTGAGTATACAGATACTTTTCTTGTCAGGTTCAAAGAGGGAGAGCGGGATATTGTCAGAAGAAAAATGGAAGAGGCTGGCATTAGGAACATGGCAGCCTATATCCGGAAAATGGCAATTGATGGATATGTGATAAGGCTCGACCTTAGCGATGTGAAGGAGGTGGCTCGCCTCCTTCGCATCAATTCCAACAACCTGAACCAATATGCAAAAAGAGCAAATGAAACCGGCAGTATATACCTGGAGGATATAAAAGAATTACAGCGCCAACAGGAAAAACTATGGGAACTTATGAAAGCCATATTGCAGCGATTATCTACAATTTGAGAAAGGGGTGAGGACTTGTGGCTGCGACCAGACTGATTTCCATGCATTTGAATAAAGGAAAATCCATTCAGCAGTGCCTGAAGGACAGAACTGATTATGCTAAGAATCCTGAGAAAACAGATGATGGCATTTTGGTCAGCAGCTATGAGTGTGATCCTAAGCTTGTTGAGGAACAGTTTGCTTTGGCCAAAAGCGAATATCTGCATAATACCGGAAGGCATTATCATGGAGATGTGATTGCTTATCAGATCAGGCAGGCTTTTAAACCTGGAGAAATAACACCGGAGGAGGCAAACCGGATTGGATATGAAACAGCAATGCGCTGGACCAAAGGACAGCACGCTTTCATTGTAGCAACACACATAGATAAAGCTCATATCCATAACCATATCATTTATAATTCCACCAATCTTGACTGTGACAGGAAATTCAGGGATTTCCATTTATCAGGAATAGCTCTCCATAAAGTCAGTGATCTTGTCTGTCTTGAAAATGGTTTGTCTGTCATAACTCCGAGAAAACCGTCGGAACGGAGCAGACGTACAGTTTATCCTGAGCGAAAAAGCTTCCGTGACGAGATGCGTGAGTGCATTGACATCTGTATGGAGCAAAAGCCGAAAGATATGGATGAACTTATAAAGTTGCTTCATGAAATGGGCTATGAAGTCAAGCGTGGGAAATATGTATCCCTTAAAGGAAGAGGTCAAAAGAAATTCCTTCGTATGAGATCTCTTGGTGCAGGCTATAGAGAACAGGATTTGGAAAAGGTGTTTGCAGGTGAAAGCACATTTACACCTGATCCAAAACAGCAACAGAAAGAAAATTTTGCAGATAAGCCTGAATCCAAAGTCGATATGCTTCTTGATATCCAGGCTATAATTGCCAAGGGAAAAGGTCCCGGCTATGAGCGATGGGCTAAGGTTCATAATATAAAACAGATGGCGCAGACACTTCTGTTTTTGGAAGAACATGATCTTCGTGATTATGATGAACTTGCTGAAAAAGCTAAAGCAGCCTCCGACAGATTTGGAGAAATTACAGAGAAGCAGAAAGCTCTGGAAGCACGACTTGTAGAAATCGCTGCTCTGAAAAAGCACATCATAAATTATTCCAAGACCAAGGATGTTTATGCTGAATATCGTAAGAGCGGTTATAGTAAAAAGTTCTTTGAGGAACATCGTGAGGCTATCACACTTTGCAAGGCTGCCAAGGAAGCCTTTTCCAACATCGAGGGAAAACTTCCCAAGATAAAAGACCTTAACCAGGAATACAACGAGGTTCTTCAGGAAAAGAAAAAGACCTATGCAGAGTACAGACAGGCAAAGCAGGATATGAAAGATATCCAGATGGCCAAGTACAACATAGATCAGTTTCTCAAAACTGAGGAACAGGATAGGAATGCTGAAAAGCAGAAAACAACTGAACAGACGATATAAGAATGTGGGAGATTTCATTGTAATGATGCAGTGGAGTCTCCCTCTTTTTTGCGTTATGCGCAAATGCTCTTAGCGTCAACTATGGTGATGCGTGGCTCCGAGTGAAACGAGGTTCTGGGGGATTGGGGGCTATTCCACCAACAAGCAAGCCGCCTCCGCGATATCGCGAGGCCCTGCTTGCGAAAATGAAAAATATAGTTGCAAAAGAACATGTGTACCGTCCTTTTTATGGGATACATGGTGTGGGCATAATAAAGATAATAAAGAATGAATGAAGAGAAAATAAAGTGATAAAAATATAACTTCCTATATTTTTTATATTCTTAAGGTGTGCTTCTATGATAAAATTAATACGTTGCTTAATTGATATCATAAGAGGAAAAACAAGGATGAAAGTAAGTTATAACAAGTTATGGAAGCTGCTAATTGACAAAAATATGAAAAAGACCGATTTGATAGAAGCAGTAAAAACCAGTCCTAACACAATTGCAAAAATGGGTAAGAATGAGAATATCTCCATGGATGTTATCACAAGGATTTGTGAATACCTCAATTGTGATGTCGGCGACATTATGGAAATGATTCCAGATGACGGAGGAAACACAGTTGAAACGAAATAAATACAGTGCTGGAGCGGTTAAATTTTCGTTCTGGTTTATGGAATTCAGAAAAGAAGTTCAGCTTTTAGAAAAAGGGAATAGTTTTGATGACATTAAAAAGCTGAATGATGAAGAAAACATATTTGGAGCTAGTACACCAGCAAGAGCAAAGATGATTTATTCTACTGTAACAGCTAGGATAAAGGCACTAGAAGAAAGTTTTTATCCCCTATTTATTGACAGTGATGTATCAACGCAGAAGCTGTTTGCAATGGCAGGGACATTGGCTCATGACACTTTATTTTTTGACTTTTTCTATGAAGTAATAAGAGAGAAGTTAATCATTGGGAATAATGTATTAACAGATGCAGACTTTAGCGTATTCTTCAAAAATAAGCAGGAACAATATGAAGAGGTGGAAAAGTTTACAGAGGCCACAATTAAGAGATTGTCACGAAGTTACAAGACCATGTTATTTGAAGCAGGGCTTATAGATGACAATAATGGGGCGAAAGAGAGACAAATTATAAAACCAGTCTTGGATCCTGTATTGAAGCATTGGCTCGATGATTATGGTTATGGACAGATAGCTAAAGCAATGGAGGGCATCAGATAATGGCAGATTTAACAGAACGCCTGGACAAAATGGAGGAAGCAATTAAGAAACCTTCGTTTAGGCAAAGCAGTGGAAGAGCAAATGAAGTTAATTATTGGGTGTTTGATTATCCACCAGAACGTGAGCTTGAGGTCAGGGAACGCATCAAGTACATGCAGAATAGAAATTCCAAAGGTGGAGAGGACTTTGAACTGGTGGTGTTCGACCTATATGACATAATTATAGATTTCCTTAAAGAAAATGACTTTATGGAAGAGTGTTATAAGTTTGAAAAGAAAAAAGGATTGGAGCGAATAACAAAAGCTGTTAGCAACTCCATGAAAATAAATGACGATGACAGTCTTATAGTACAACACATAAAAGATAATACACCTGATAATGCAGTTGTATTTCTGACGGGAGTAGGGAAGTGCTTCCCGATACTGAGGTCACATAAGGTACTGAATAATTTACATCAGGCATTTGTAAAGGCTCCGGTAGTTATGTTCTTTCCCGGAGTATATAACGAACAGGAGCTGATCCTGTTTGGAGAGATTAAGGACGACAATTACTATCGTGCATTTAAGTTAGTTAAGTAATTAGGAGGATTTACTATGCAGATTAAAGATATGTTTGCCAAGCCTATAGATCGTGAAATCCAAGGCGTAATTATTGTAGGTCAGGGCGAAGAAACAAATGTAGCACAGGAACTTGAAGAATACGTTGTCACTAGAGAACTTCAAAAGCATTTTGCAGATTTTTTCGAGGCATATAAAAAAGGAATTACAGGTAATACTAACGAAATTGGTGTATGGATCTCCGGTTTCTTTGGCAGTGGTAAATCTCATTTCTTGAAAATTCTTTCTTACATTTTGGCGAATAAGGAAATCGATGGCAAGCATGCTATAGATTACTTTATTGATGATAACAAGATATCTGACGCAATGGTGATGTCAGATATGAAACTTGCTGCACAGACTAAGAATGATGTTGTACTTTTTAATATTGATTCTAAGAGCGATAGCAATAGCAAGCAGAACAAGGATGCAATCGTAAATGTATTCCTTAAAGTATTTAATGAGATGCAGGGATTCTGTGGAAGCCTTCCACACCTTGCAGATTTGGAGAGTCAGCTTACTGATCAAGGTAAATATGAAGCCTTCAAGAAAGCATTTGAAGATGAGTATGGGTCTGAGTGGGAGTCTTCAAGACATAAATTTGACTTTATACAGGATGATGTAGTCGAAGCACTGGTGAAGATTGATTTCATGAGCGAGGCTGCAGCCCGAAATTGGTGTGAAAAGGCATCTGAAACATACCGTATTAGCATTGAGGATTTTGCAAAGCGTGTAAAGGAATATATCGATAAGAAGGGCGATAATCGCCATGTAGTATTCATGGTCGATGAAGTTGGTCAGTACATCGGTGATGACTCTAATCTCATGCTCAATCTGCAGACAGTAAGGGAGGAGCTTAGCAAAGAATGTAAGGGTAAGGCATGGGTTGTGGTTACCAGCCAGCAGGATGTTGATTCCATCATGAAGGTAAAGGGCAATGACTTCTCAAAGATTCAGGGACGTTTTGCCACAAGACTTGCACTCTCATCAGCAAACGTTGATGAAGTTATCAAAAAGAGAATCCTTGATAAGAACGAGACAGGAGCTCAGACTCTGAGACTCCTTTATGAACAGAAAGCAACTATCATTAAAAATCTTATTGTATTTAATGATGGAGTAGAGAAAAAACTTTATGCTGATGAGAACGATTTTGCGGGTGTATATCCGTTCGTACCATATCAGTTTAATCTTCTTGCCAGTGTTCTCACATCTATCAGGACCCATGGTGCATCTGGTAAGCACCTTTCAGAGGGTGAGCGTTCTATGCTTGCACTCTTTAAGGAATCCGCTGTAAAGATCATGAATGAATCAGAAGGAGCGATTGTTCCGTTCCACAGATTCTATGATGCTCTTGAGAACTTCTTAGACCATAGCCACAGAAGTGTGATTATCAGAGCATTTGATAACAGCAAGATTAATCCTGATAACAAGACTGATGATGTATTTGCAATCAATGTGCTTAAGACCTTATTCATGATTAAGTACATCCTTGAGATTGAGGCTAATGTTGAGAACATTACTAGTCTTATGATTGATAATATCGATAACGATCGTATTGAGCTCAAGGAACGTGTTGAGGAGGCACTTAAAGTCCTTCAGCAACAGATGCTTGTACAGAAAAACGGAAGTCTTTATGTATTCCTTACTGACGAAGAGCAGGAAATCAATAGGGAAATTGAAAGCCAAAATGTGGAGATGGCAGAGGTTATAAACAAGGTATCGGAGATGATCTTTGAAGATATTTTCTCTGACAAAAGGTATCGCTATCCTGCTTTCAATGGTAGATATGCATTCTCATTCAATCAGACTGTGGATGACAGACCATATAAGTCTAATCAGAACTTTGATATAGGACTTCGTGTGCTGACTCCTTGGTATGACGGCGGTAATGATGATGCTACACTCCGTATGATGTCTGGAACAAGCCAGGAAGTAGTTGTGCTTCTTCCGAATGATGCAGCTTTCCTTGAGGAATTGATGACATACCTCAAGATTGAGAAGTTCCTTCGTCTCAACACCTCCTCACAGCTTACTAAGTATGAAACTATTAAGGAAGCTAAGCGTGTGGAGATGAGAGAGCGTAATTCTAATGCTAGATTATATCTTACTGAAGCTTTAAAAGCGGCAACCATTTATGTTAATGGTGATGTTGCAAATCTTTCATCAAAGGAAGTTACGCAAAAAATCAACGAAGCTATCGGTAGGCTGGTTCAGACCGTCTATCACAAACTTTCATATATTGACGCTGCTTTTGATGAGACCAATATCAGAAAGATGTTTGCGGCTACCAATCAGTTAAAGCTTGATTTAGGTGGAGAAGGTGAAGCCAATCAGCATGCACTTGATGATGTGCTTAGTTTCATCTCCGGAAATACGCAGATTCATATCAAGACTTCTATGAAGACCATCAAAGATAGATTCATGAGTGCACCTTATGGATTTGTTGAAGACGATGTTCATTGGCTTGTTGCACGTTTATATAAGAGGGGCGATCTGACATTTACCGTAAACGGTTCAGTTGTAACCATTATGAACAAGTCTGCAGACGAGATTGTTGATTATATCATCAAGAAGCAATATGTAGATAAACTTCTTATGGAGGTAAGGACAAAAAGACCGGATAAAGAGAAGAAAGCGATACAAGCTGCCTGCAAGGAACTTTTTGGCGTAAATCTTACATCTGATGATGAAGAATCATGTATGAGTACTTTCCAAAAATATTCTCAGAATAGATTATCTGACATGCAGACTATGGAAGTTAATTACAATCAGTATGCTTATCCCGGGAAGAAGATAATCGGTGAGGGTAAGAAACTCATGCAGGCAATAACTCAGGCTTCTACACCGGATGAGTTTTACGAGTATGTTTATAAACACCAAGATGATCTTTTGGACTATGCAGAAGATTATGAACCGGTAAAGGCATTCTTTAGCGGTGAGCAACAGCTGATATTTACAAGAGCGTTAGATATGCTTGCAATTTACGATGATAGTAAGACCTATATTGTAGATAAAAGTCTTGAGGATATTGTTGCTCAGATGCGAAATATTGTAAAAATGGAGAGTCCTTATAGAGAGATTCCCAAATTGCCAGATCTTAGAAACAAGTTCATGAGTGCTTATACAAAGGTGCTTGAGGATGCAGCTGTTCCTGTGAAGAAGTCAATCGAAGATGATAGAGACAGGGTAGTTGAAGTTGTAGATACCAAAGAGTATAGGGATGAGAAAAAGCCAGGATATATCCAGTTGTTTGTAGAAATTTGGAATGGTGCAGATACATGCAATAATGTATCAAGGCTTAGAGCTTATGCTGATGAGGCAGGAGCATTAAAGATAAGGCTTCTTGATGAGATGACTGAGCTGGATGCAAAGCTTGAAGCAGAAAAGAATCCTCCGGTAACACCTCCAACTGGTGGTGAAAATCCTCCGGTAGGTTACACAGTAAAAGTACCTACAAAGAAGACGAAAAATGTGCCTATTAAAAATGTGGCAAAGACTTCTTCATGGAGAATAGAAAAGGCTGAGGATGTCGATAAATATGTGGATCAGCTCAAGAAAACATTGCTTGAAGAGTTGGATAATAGTGACATTATCAATGTTGAATTTTAAGATTGGAGCATATGTATGAATAAACCGACTATAAGGAATTTTGCTATTTGGGCAAGGAATAAGCTTATTGCTGACATACAGTATAAGGCAGGACTTATGGGAATAACATCAGAAGGTATAAAGAATCCGTTGCCACAGTCTACAAGCGAAACTCAGTTCTTCGATATTGGGACTGCTGAACCTTATGCAATTTCTGGGGAAGAAATCAAGCAGAGGACAAGTCTGGTAAATATTATTGAGCAGAAGGAAAGAGAAACAGATTATTCTACAGCGTACAAGTATATTGTTGAAAATGTAGCATATACATGGTTTAACAGACTAATAGCTATTAGGTTTATGGAAGTAAACGATTATCTTCCATCACATGTTAGAATACTCTCTTCAGAAAGCGGGAAAATGGAACCAGATATTGTAACTAATCCCTTTGATGCGGATTTAGAGTACACAGAAGTAGAGAAGCAGGATATTATTCGCTTAAAAAACGATAATTTACTTGATGAGTGTTTTCGTCTACTGTTTATTAAGCAGTGCAATGCTTTAAACGATCTATTACCAGAGCTTTTTGAAAAGACTTCTGATTACACTGAAATTCTTCTAAATGTTTCAGCCATCGATAAAGAAGGTGTTGTCTATCACTTAGTTAATGACATTCCAGAGGATGATTTCAATATAGAAAAAGGGGGACAGGTTGAGATATTGGGATGGATGTATCAATATTACAATACTGAGCCTAAAAATGCAGCTTTTGCTAAAGATGAAAAAATAACAAAAGAAGAGATTCCAGCTGTCACACAATTGTTTACACCAGATTGGATAGTTCGTTACATGGTGGAAAACAGTTTGGGAAGGTTATGGCTTGAGGGACATCCAAATAGTCATTTGCAAGGAAATTGGAAGTATTATCTTGAAGAAGCAGAGCAAGAACCTGATGTACAATCAATTTTGGAAGGTTTGAGAAATGAATACTCGGAACTAAATCCTCAAGATATTCGTTTTATTGACCCCTGTATGGGAAGTGGACATATTCTTGTTTATGCGTTTGATATACTAATGCAAATATATGAGTCTGCAGGTTATTCCCAGAGAGATGCTGCTAAAAGCATTATTGAAAATAACATTTATGGATTGGATATTGATGATAGAGCATACCAAATGGCATATTTTGCAGTAATGATGAAAGGAAGACAGTATAATAGGCGAATTTTGTCTTCTGACACCATTTGTCATGTATATTCTATTCAAGATAGCAATAGTATTAATAGAAATCAATTAAAATACTTTGGCGCCGGACTAAACGAAATAGAAAAAAACGATGCATTAACTCAGATTACTGGATTGCTTGATGCATTCAAAGATGCAAAGGAATACGGATCTATTCTTGATATTGATAATTACAACTGGGATTTGTTATTACGGTTCGCATCAAATATTGAAATTGATGGACAAATGACAATAGATGCTGTCGGTATTACTTCTACCCTTGAGAAATTAAAAAGAATTGTAAATATTGGTAAAACAATGTCACAAAAATATGAGGTTGTTTCTACCAATCCTCCATATATGGCGTTAAGTGGTGCATCGGCAAAATTGAATACACTTGTTTCTGAAAAATATAATGATGAAAAAGCAGACCTTTATACCGTTTTTATCAATAAATGCCAGAAAATGACCAGATTACACTATTATCAATCAATGATCACCCAACATGGATGGATGTTCCAAACTACATTTGAAGAAATGCGAAAAAAACAGCTCGCAAATGATGTCGTAAATATGGCGCATCTTGGTGCAAGAGCATTCGATGAAATAAGTGGTGAGGTTGTTCAGACGTCAGCATTTGTCTTCAGAAAGACTGATAATAGCGATTATTATGGTGTTTATTGCCGATTAGTAGATGGTATAAACGAAGCTGATAAAGAAACGATGTTTTTAAGAGGAGATAATCGCTTTAAATGTAAAAAAAGCGATTTTATTCAGATGCCCAAAAATGTAATGGTTTATTGGGTGTCTGATTCCATAAAAGCATTAATGAATTATCCTGAATTGGTTAAAAATACCACATTTAAAGAAGGGATTACTACTGCAAATAATGATTTGTTTTTGAGACTTTGGCAAGAAGTTGATTATACCAGACTAAGATTTCAGCCGCCATATGATGATAATGACATCTGGGTTCCATATAACAAAGGTGGTACTTACAGAAAATGGTACGGGAATAATTCATATGTCGTAAACTGGTCCTTTAATGGAAGAAAAATTAAAGAGTATCCGGGTTCTTCATTCAGAAATGCGGACTATCAATTACAGGAGGGAGGTACATATTCTGCTTTAAGTAATAACTTTGCTGTACGATATACTCCAGCAGGTTTTGCGTTTGATAGTAAAGGCACTATGTTCTTCTCAAAAAAACTTAAGCCAATAATGGCATACTTAAATTCAAAGATATTTACTATGCTAGTTAGCTGTGTATGTCCTACGCTTGATTTCAGATTTGGAACCATACAATTATTACCTGATTTGGCTTTGGAGATAGATATTGACAAAAATATTAACCTCTGTAAAGAAGATTGGGATTCAAGTGAGATGTCTTGGGATTTTAAAAGGCACCCTTTAGTAAATGGAATCACTAAAGGTCATTCTATTGAAGAAAAGTTCCTTGAGTGGAGTGATACTTGCGAAAAAAGGTTTAGTCAGCTTAAGGAAAGTGAAGAGGCTATAAACCGCAAATTTATAGAAAAATATTCGTTAGAATCTGAGATTCTACCCGAAGTAGACGATAAAGATATTTCTGTAAACAGGGCTAATTTGAAAAATGACATAAAAACCCTGATTTCCTATGCTGTTGGGTGTATTTTCGGAAGATATTCGCTTGATGAAGACGGAATAGCATATGCAGGTGGCGACTGGGATTCTACGAAATATAATTCATATACCCCAGATGCCGATAATATTGTGCCTATTACAGACGAAGAGTATCTGGGAGATGATATTGTAGCAATATTCTGTGCTTGGCTAAAGAAAGTTTATGGTGAAGAAACATTAGAGCAGAACTTAGACTATATAGCAAAAGCGTTAGAAAAAAAAGGAAACACTTCGAGAGATATAATCAGAAACTATTTTATTAATGATTTTTATAAGGATCATTGTCAAATGTATTCCGTTTCTGGTTCTGGTAAACGACCAATTTACTGGTTGTTTGATAGTGGAAAGCAAAATGGTTTTAAAGCTTTGATATATATACATAGATATAATGCAGATACTATAGGTAATCTGAGAGTTGATTATCTTCATAAAATGCAGAGAGTTTATGAATCTGAAATTGAACGCATGCAAGATATAATTAATCATTCTACTAACAGTCGTGAGGTTGGAGTTGCGACAAAAAGGAAAGAGAAACTACAAAAGCAACTGAAAGAATGTCATGAATATGATGAGAAGATTGGACATCTGGCATTGGCAAGAACAGAAATAAATCTTAATAATGGCGTTAGATATAATTATCGAAAGATACAAATGGGAACAGATGAAAAATTATACGAAGTATTAGCAGATAGTAAAGCTATTATGTTAGATGTAAAAAAATATAAGACAATTAAGTAGAGTTATCCGCTTTTTATAATAATGAACGGAGGAATTATGGGTATTTATTTAATATGTTTTGGACAATCAGAAGAAAACGTAGAAATTGCTTTAAAGGAAAAAGCAATAGGTGTTACGATCAAGAAAAGCTTTGATTCTAAATCAAAAGCATGCATATAACTTACATTACGGAACAAATTATGATAGGAAAAATTGGAAGGACGTAGAATTTTTTTGGAACAAACTACAGGATGAAGAATTTAATGTAGAAATGGCTGCACTGGTGTTATGTGCAGGTGCTGATGAATTTGGGTATGATATAAACAATTTATCAACGGAACAACAAAGAGTAGTTTTTACAAGATATAATGGAGATCCGGAAAATCCCATGGCAATTGCATACGGTTATACGGTACAAGATTACTATAATGCATTTTCTGAATATAATAATTGATACACTGTAATTGTAAGGAGAAACTATATTGAAAAATCAAGTTTTTGTTAAAATTATTAAATTTATTCCCATATTAATAGTGGCAGGAGTAATTTTGCTGTATATTTTGTGCCCTATCAATAATGATAATGTCGCAAAAAATATTGTAAATGAATTACAACAGATTCCTCTTCCCGAAAAAACAGTCATAGTTGAAGAAAAATCTATGGCGGCGAAACTGTGTGGAAATGGCAATGGAATGCAATATTTTGGCGCACTATTACTAAAAAGTGAGTTGTCACAGGATGATTTAAATTTATACTATACTCAGTTCAGTGAAAAATACCATGTTAAACCTCAAAGTGATAGCGAAATAAAACAAATTGAGACACAGATTGTGTACTTTGATACAAATATTGATGGTGATAATTATTATATTCTATATACTTGGGGAGACTATTACGGGATATCCAGTGAGTTTGATTTGAGGGGGCATTGAGAATATTTCACAAATATTTTTGAGGACTATGTGGTACCAAGAGAAGATAATGTAAGAAAAGTTTTTTGTTCAAGAAGGAGAAGTGTATGACATATCTTGAATGTTTAAAAGAAGATGAAAAATACAGAAAGGTCAGTGAGGCTGTTTCTGATTATCCTGATCTTTCGGCAAAGTTAATGGGGGCAATTATGCAGCATGATTGCTGTATAAAGCTTAGCGAAAATTTTGAAGAGATTTTGACAAAGGAGCTGCCTTGCAAATATACACAGGAAGAATTAAATAATATTGTCGAAAATAGTAGAATCCAGGCATACGAAGTGTTAGTGCCTGTAGAAAATGAGGTTATTCTCGAAGCGATAAAGAGGAAAAAAGCTGAACTTGAGAAATACGAAGCTAAACTCATGGATATATACAAAGAGAATAGTGAAAAAGAACTAATTTTTGTTAACGCTACTGATGAGTGTAAGGAATCAGAGTAATAGTTCTACGTCAAGATGTGAAGACCACTACAATATAGTAATGGTATGGCTTGGGGTTGGCTGAATATCGCAGATTGGGAATATCAATTCAAAAGGAACTTTTATACCCTATTTCAATTTTTATTGTACTTTGTATCAAGGCACTTATCTGCAAAAGGGTAGGTGCTTTTTTGTACTATGAGGGGATTTAAGATTGATAAAAATATGGAACAGATGCTTCACATGAGTTATTAAAAAGATAAAACGTGAATTAGGGGATGAGTATGTTGATTCTTTGAGCGCAGAAGAACTTGAGGAAGAAATATCTGCTTTAATTGGAAAATGATTATGAAGAAAAAAATTATATTTATAGGAATGACTATAATAGTGTTAGCACCCTATCTGCCTGACCCATAACTGATGCCTTTGATTGTCGCTGGATTGATTGATATACTGTCAATCAGTCTGTAGAAAGGAAGATTCCGAAAGGAAGTCCCCTACCAAAGCGGCCATCCCTTCGGAATCCGTGGTTTAA
>ODAI012621127.1_pt1 | contig 15905 bp, 13 predicted proteins | sample 1539321 | NCBI WGS metagenome assembly ODAI01 (sample SAMN02144231, study PRJEB22623) | gut metagenome | biome: sheep rumen | host: Ovis aries | place: New Zealand
AAATACAATTAGATTGTGTACAATTGATTCAAATAAAGATTGTACACAATCTAATTTTGATTAACATAATATTGTTAAAAGATGCAGGATGTGCATCAATTAAATTTTTCTAATCTATAATACATAATGCTAAAAGTTGTGAGATTATTTCAATCAAAAAAATTAATCAGGAGGTAAAAACTATGAGTATTTATGAACAGAAGGTAGTTAATCTTTACGGAGATGAAGTTGATTTAAAAGAGTTTGAAGGTAAGGTAATGATGATTTTTAATTCAGCTACAGAGTGTGGGTTTACTCCACAGTATGACGAGATTCAGGACTTGTATGAAAAGTATGCGAATCAGGGTTTGGCTGTTTTAGAGTTCCCTTGTGACCAGTTTGGACATCAGGCACCGGGAACAGATGAGGAGATTGCAACATTTTGTGACGCAAGATTCGGACTTACTTTTTCAAGATATTCAAAGGTTGATGTAAATGGGGATAATGCGATTCCGCTCTTTAAGATGCTGACAGAAGCACAGGGCTTTAAGGGATTTGATGCGGATTCTCCTGCATCGGCTATGCTTGAAAGTATGCTTGAAAGAAATGATCCTGACTATAAGAATAACCCATTTATCAAGTGGAACTTCACAAAGTTCTTAGTTGACAGAAACGGAAATGTGGTTAAGAGATTTGAGCCGACTGCAGATATGGCAGATGTTGAGGCTGCGATAGAGGAACTCTTATAATTTATATAAGTGTAAACAATATAACCTATGTCATATCTGAATAACAGATGGCGATTATGTTGTTATATAAATGTTAAGCAAATAATAAAATTAAAAAGATGTTGATGATATAATATATATACTATATATAGAAAGTGAGGAAAAATTATGGGATTTTATGATTATAAGGCAGTAAAGATGAATGGACAAGAGGTATCGATGGAAGAATATAAGGGTAAGGTTGTACTTATAGTAAATACAGCCAGCAAGTGTGGATTTACACCACAGCTTAAGGGACTTCAGGAGTTATATGATAAGTATCATGAGCAGGGGCTTGAGATTCTTGGATTTCCATGCAACCAGTTTGCCAATCAGGACCCGGGTGACAATAGTGAGATAAGTGAGTTTTGTTCTTTGAATTACGGTGTGACTTTTACAATGTTTGAAAAGATTGATGTAAATGGTGATAATGCTCATCCGCTTTATAAGTTCCTTAAGGAAGAAAAACATGGACTTATGAAAGCTATTAAATGGAATTTTGAAAAATTCCTTATTGATAAAGAGGGTAATGTAGTTGAAAGATTCGGCTCGACAAAAACACCTGAGAAAATTGAAGATGATATAAAGAAGCTTTTATAATAAAAAAGGCATTGGGAATTATATATGAAATATAAAGCTTATGAATAAACTATATGCCGGTATAATATATTTAAGATATTTTATAATGGCGGAAAGCAGGGATTATTATGGATAGATACGATATAGCAATCATAGGTACCGGTCCGGGAGGACTTGAGGCGGCTATAACAGCTAAAATCAGAAATAAAAATATACTTCTTATAGGCAATAAGGACTTAAGCTTAAAGGTAGAAAAAGCTCATACTATTAAAAACTATCTGGGTATACCGGATGTGGCAGGCAGTGACCTGACTGCTAATTTTAAAAAGCATCTTAAGGATATGGATATAGAGATAACAGAAGATAAGATAAGTTCGGTTTATGCAATGGGGGATTATTTTGCATTACAGGGTGCAGACGTTATGTATGAGTCAGAAGCAGTAATACTTGCAACCGGTGTAGTGCTGGGTAAACCGTATCCGGGTGAAAATGAATACCTGGGAAAAGGTGTAAGTTATTGTGCGACCTGCGATGCTCCTCTTTATCGGGGCAAGACTGCGGCAGTTATAGGCTACAGCCCAAAGGAAGAAGCAGAGGCTGCATTTTTAGGTGAAGTATGTGAAAAAGTTTACTACTTTCCGCAATACAAAGATCCGGTTGAACTAAAAAAAGACAATATCGAAATATGTACAGCAAAGCCATTGGAGATAAAGGGAGAAATGACAGTAAATACTCTTGTTACGGCTGATGGTGAAGTTAAAACAGACGGCGTATTTATACTAAGGGAAAGCGTTGCTCCAAGCCAGCTTGTACCTGGACTTATTACTGAGGATAATCATGTAAAGGTAAACAGGAAGCTTGAAACCAGCATACCGGGCTGTTTTGCCTGTGGCGATATAACCGGTACGCCTTATCAGTATATTAAGGCAGCAGGCGAGGGAAATGTAGCAGCACTTTCTGCAGTTGCATATCTTGACGAAAAAAAGCGTATGAAGTAAAATTATATTGTGTAAAATAAAATTAAGGAGGATGAAGATATGGTAAAAGTAATAAATCAGAGTGAATTTGATGAGGTAAGAAACAGTGATATAGCAGTAGTTGATTTTTCAGCAGTATGGTGTGGACCTTGTAAGATGGTTGCTCCTGTACTTGAAGAGGTTTCAGAGGAGCTTTCCGATGTAAATTTCTTCAACATAGATGTGGATAAGAATATGGAACTTGCGCAGGAGTATAAGATTACCAATATACCTGCAATTCTTGTTCTAAAAAAGGGCGAGGTTGTTAATTCACAGATAGGCTTTGCGCCTAAGGATAAGCTTATCGAGGTTATAAACAGCAGTAAGTAAATAAAAGCAAGATAAAGGATTAAATGATGGTTGAGCCGATTTCAAACGGCTCAATTATCTTATGTATAAAAGCGAGGGGATAAGGATGGCAGATAAATATGAGTCTTTAAAATTAAAAAATCAATTATGCTTTCCGTTATATGCATGTGGTAAAGGTATAGTAAAAAGATATAAACCTTTTTTGGATAATCTTGGACTTACTTATACGCAGTATATAACCATGATGGTTATGTGGGAGCATAAGCAGATAAATGTCAAAGATTTGGGAGGTTTTCTCTATCTGGATTCGGGGACACTTACTCCGGTTTTAAAAAAGCTCGAGCATATGGGTTATGTAACCAGAGAAAGAGATACAGAGGACGAAAGAGTTCTCAATGTGACACTTACCAAAGAAGGGGAGGCTCTTAAGAAAAAAGCAGTTGACGTACCATTTCAGATTGGCTCATGCATAAAGCTTGAACCGGATGAAGCTGAGACACTGTACAGACTTTTATATAAGCTTTTGGGGGAATTGGAAGAAGAATGAAAATAGCTTTAGAGTATTTAACGAAAAACTACCTGACTGTTATAGTTTTACTGACCATAATAGTTTTGGTAACTATAACCGGACGCAGTAAAGTATTTGAAAAGACGGGGCGCATATATATCATGATTGGACTTACATTTGCTCTGTCTTTAATTGAATTTTCTGAGGAATTGATAGACAGATACGATATGAATTATCGTCTGCTTTTTTATAAAGCAATGCTTATATACTGGCTTTATCCGATGGTGGCATATTTGTTTTTGCGTTTTACATGTGACGTAAAGAAAAAATTTTTGCTTTCTATACCGTTAATTATAAATATGGTAATCACTGCGATAGATTTATCCGGTACAATGCTTGTATATTATTATAATGCTGACCATAGCTTTGAGGGAGGACCACTTAACAGTTTTCCTTTTATAGTTGAATTGTTTTATGTTGTACTGATTGGTGTTTACTCTTTTAAGATACTTGGCAGAAACAATAAATCAAAGGGTATAATACTTGCTTTTATGGTTGCTGTAATAGCGGTTTCCCAGATTCTTTTAAATTATGATATGCCTGACATTTATATACCTACGTTGATTTCAGTGTAAATATTAATTTATTATTTTTATCTGGCGGCTATACAGTACAATGAAACAAGGGATGAGCTTGTGGAAAGTCAGCTTGCGCTTGAGAGAAATAAAAATAACCTTTTGCTGGCTCAGATAAAACCACATTTTATTAACAGTAATCTCGCTGTTATAAGAAGTCTTTGCTATGAGAAACCTGAAAAAGCGGTGGAGATGATAGATCATTTTTCGGGATATTTAAGAGAAAATATCCAGCAGATAGATGATATGCAGCTTGTATCCTTTGAAAAGGAAATGGAGTCGGTCGATAATTTTGTTTATCTGGAAATGCAGAGATTCCCTAATAGAATAGAAATTGTAAAGGATATTCAGATAAAAGATTTTGAGATACCACCACTGTCCGTTCAGACAATTGTTGAAAATGCTATAAGACATGGAATCAGTATGACGGGTGAAAAAGGAACTGTTCGTATATCGACGATTGAAAAGCCTGACAATATCATAGTTAAAATTGAGGATAATGGTAAAGGGTTTGACATAGATAGTGTTGATTTTGATGGTATAAATCATGTGGGAATCAAAAATGTAGCTAACAGATTAAAAAGAATACTTGGCGGAAAAATTAAGGTGGACAGCGAAATCGGATATGGAACCACAGTTACATTTTATATACCAAAAGAAAGAGCAAACGGCAGTTTTTTAGAAACAGACAACAAAGACAGTACCGGTAAATAAGTACTTTAATGCTTGGAGGATTATATGATGAAATGCTTAATTGCTGATGATGAACCATTAATTTTAAAAGATATACATAGAACTGCCAGGAAGGTGCTCGGAGAAGATGTGGAGTATTTTCTTGCTGAAAATTCCGATGAAGCAGTTGCAATTGCAGACAGCGAACATTTAACGGGATATGATATCCAAATTGCATTTTTGGATATAGAAATGCCGTTTATAAGTGGTCTGGAGGTCGCTAAAAAAATTCAGAAAATCAGTTCAAGAACAAATATAATATTTGTAACAGGTCATGGCAAATACGCTCTTGACGTACTTGAGATGTCTGTTAGCGGATTTATTATGAAGCCGGTAAATGAAAAAAGTATGAGAAAAGCGATTGAAAACCTAAGATATCCGATACAAAAGCTTTTTGTAAAATGTTTTGGATATTTTGATATATTTTTCGGGGATGTACCGATTGACTTTAAACGCACACAGTCGAGAGAGATAACGGCATATCTTATAGATAAAAACGGTTCATACGTATCTGAAGACGAACTAAGATATCTTCTATGGTCTGAGGACGATGATACAGAAAAGAAAAGACGATATATAAGAAATATAATAAGTGATATAAGAAATGCATTTAAAAACTATGGAGTGGAAGATATAATTATAAATAATAACAAATCTTTTTACTGCATCAATAAAGATAAGATTAGCTGTGATTATTTTGACTATCTGGATGGAAAAATAGATATAAGTGACGAGGAAAAGGAGTCGTATATGGAGCAGTACCCTTGGGCTGAATTATAGTTTTTTGTTGTAATAACATTTTTTTTAGGGTAAAATCATATAGAAAATAATGTTGATTGGATGTGCGCTTTTGATATGAAGACCGCTAGGAGGGGTGTTTTATGATATCGGATGAAACAGTAGAGCAATATGAAAATGCAGTAGAATTTGTAAATGAAATAAGAAAAATAATCGAAAATATAAAATAAATTTGTGACACGAGGATTTTTCCTCGTGTTTTTATTTTTTTTTTAGATGGTGGGTTTACATAACTTGGAATTTGTGGCAGATTTGTTACACCCTATATGTATAATGTATTAAAATGCAATTAAAATCAAAATAGGTTTGGTAAATATTGTTATTAATAATTTAAAAAGTTCATAAGACACAGTTTACAGGCAACTAGTTTCGTTATGGAACCCCCCTAATAAAGCCGATGATAATCTCATTTGATTGTCATCGGCGCCTTTTTTAAATTGGAACGGAAACAGGTAGTGATTATATATATTGATTTATCATTTAAATATATTAATTTATTGTGCTAATATTGTATTTAATGCCTTTTTAAGATAAAATTGTAGAAGATAAAATAGATTGTTTGTGATTTGTAATATGAAAAAAATTTATTTGTGACAGGTTTGTGACGATACTATATTATAATATTGTTATTTAAATTGCCGGCTTAAACAAATTACCTTAAACAATATATGCTTAAAGATGGTTATGGGGTTTATTTGTAATACATAGAATGAATCTGATGAGGAGGAAGAATATATGAAGAATAAAAAAAGGTTGACGATTATAGTATCTATAACTCTTATGTTGATTTTTGCTGTTGGAAACTGGTACTATGCCGCATATAAGTCTGCTATGAGGAGGGCGGTATCCTTAAAAAAAGATACTTTGTCATATGAGGATGGAGAGGACTCATCAGAGACAAGTAATGAAGTAATACCGGAAGGTACAGAGCCGGAGATAAATAATGAAGAAATGTCGGAAGGTACGGAACCGGAGATAAATAATGAAGAAATGTCGGAAGGTACGGAACCGGAGATAAATAACGAAGAAATGTTGGAAGGTACAGAGCCGGAGATAAATAACGAAGAAATGCCGGAAGGTACAGAACTTGAGAAAAGCAATGAAGAGATACCGGAAGGTACAAAGCCTGAGATAAATAATGACGGCGTTTCAGAAGGTGCAGTAGTTGATAAATCTGAAACAAGCCTGAGTCTAAATGAAAAAATAGACGAAGTAGAAGTTTTGGAAGAAAGCGATATTGAAATAATTGAGTCGAAGAATGAAATTATTTATTATTCGGCAGATATGACAGATACGTCGTATCTTGAAATGCTTCGTTTAATGCCGGAATTATATGAAGGATTAACCTATAATGGTAATGAACAAAGCCTTATAAAAAGTGCAGAGAAGGCACAAGGCTTTTCAATTGTATATGGTTGTAGTAGTAGTGAAAATGTTTATCCTACTGAATGGTATAATGATTATAGATATTTAAAAAGAAAAGACGCAGGCAAATATTTTGTATTTTATAAAAAAGCAGATGATGGTAATGAGTATTCTATTCCGGCAGGAGCTGTTACTATAAGTCCTGCGACCATGAGTGTTACAGCTACAGGCTTTACCGGAGCTTATGATGGGGGAGACCATGGCATAACAATAAATGCACCATCTGACGCAACTGTAAAATATGGTAAATCAGATGGAAGCTATACATTAAATAGTTGTCCTGTTTATAAAGATGCAGGGACCTATACAGTATACTATCAGGTAACAAAAGCAAATTATAAAACAGTTACAGGCTCTCAAACAGTGGTTATCTCGCCGAAAACTGTATCTGTAACGTGGGAAAACAAAACATCATTTGAATATAATGGCCAACCACATGCACCGGCGATTGAAGAAGAAATAAGCGGAGTAAATGGTGAGACGCTGCATATAACAAGAACAACAAATAAAAATAAAGGAGATTATACTTCAACCGCAAGTATTTCGTCGGTAACCGGTGGTCAGGCAAACAAAGCAAATTATAAATTAACAAACCAAACAAAGGATTATAGCATAACAGCAAGACCTTTAACTGATACAAGTATTTCAATTTCATTAGATGTAAGTGAATATGTATATGATAAAACCGAACATAAGCCTGTGGTTAGCATAACTGATAATTTAAGTGGTGAAAAAGTTGCTTTAGTGGGAAATGATGATTATACTGTAGCATACTCTGACAACATCAATGCAGGAACAGCCAAGGTTAATATAACCGGAAAAGGTAATTATTCCGGAAAAATTGAAAAGACATTTACAATCAATAAAAGGCCCGTAACAGTAACACCGGACAATAAGAATGTAGAATATGGCTCTGCTGATGTGGCTTTGACATATACTGCTGAAGGTCTTGTTGAAGGTGATAAATTGGTGGGTATAAACTTATCAAGGGAGTCGGGAACTGATATAGGAACTTATAATATAAGTGCAAGCGCGGATGACGATGCAAATCCGAATTATATTATTACGTTCGTAAATGGAACTTATTATATTATTCCACGCGCTACTAAGATAAAAATTACCCTTTCCCAGGATGAATACGTTTATAGCGGAAAGGAATGTAAACCTTCAGTAACAGTTGTAAATGCAGAAAATGACGAAGAAATTCCGTTTTATGAATATCAGGTTAATTATACGAATAATAAAGATGCCGGAACAGCAACCGTAACGGTTTCTGACCGACCGGACAGTAAGAATTACAATATCGAAGCTAACAGTGTTGATTTTACCATCATTCCAAAACCTATTACTGTGGAAGCAGAAGACAAAACCAAAGGTTATGGAGATGAAGATCCGACTTTCACATATAAGGTTACAGAGGGTGAACTTGCTGAAAATGATGAGCTTACCGGCCTTTCGTTTGTGAGGGCGCAGGGAGATGAAATCGGTAATTATACGATTGAAATTGAGCAAAAAGTAGGCTCAAATCCGAATTATGAGATTTTATTTGGAAGTGGTACTCTCACAATTATCAAAGGTACTATAAAGAATACAGCTGTAAACGGAGTTGAGGCGGTTTATGATGGCAAGTCTCACAAGCTGGATGTGACCATACCTGAAAAGGCAACAGTTACTTATGCTTTGGAAAAAGGTAAGTATACACTTGAGGATAATCCCGAATTTAAAGATGCCGGCACATATACAGTTTATTATAAGATTGAGATAGATGATAATTATGAGACCATTGAAGGCGCTAAAGATGTTGTAATATCACCAAAGAAGATAACACTTACAACTACTGATAAGACTAAGTTTTGTGGTGAGGATGATCCTACGTTTGGATATACTGTAGATGAAATGGTAGGAGATGATACCTTAGAGGGTGTAACGATTACAAGAGAATCAGGCGAAGAAGCCGGAGAATATCTGTTACAGGCATCGGTTGATAAGGATAAAAATCCTAATTATGACATTACGATTGTAAATGCCGGTAAACTTACCATAGAGAATAAAGAACCGGGAACTGTAGAAATTACCAATCCTGAAACTTCAAATGCCGGTGGGGCAGCGCTTGAAGAGTCTTCAGAAGGCATTATATCTAAGGTAGAACTTACTGATGAAGAAAAAGAAGCACAGGAGGATGGCAAGAATATTTATATATTCCTTGAGGTAGGAGATATAAGCAATAATGTATCAGCTGCTGATAAAAAGCTTGTCGAGGATTTGATTAATTCTTCATTTGAAGAACTTGGAATTGAAGCTGATAAATCGGATGTAGAGCTTAAAGTAGGCATGTATCTTGACATCAACCTTTATAAGCAAATTGAAGGTGAAAGCAAGGAGAAAATATCAGAGACAGCAGGTGCAGTTGCTATATCAATTCAGATACCTGAGAATCTAAGAAAAGATGACAGAATTTTTTATATTGTAAGAATACATGATGGAGTGGCAACTTTAATTAAACCTTTTCAAAGTGGTAATACTCTTACCTTTGAGACAGATCAGTTCTCAACCTATGCATTGGTTTATATAGACAAAGTGGATTTGTCGAAAACTGAAGAAAAAACGGCAGATACACCAGCGACAGATACGCCGGCGGTAGATACAAAGACAACGGAAACGGCACAGACAACAAAAGTAACTCCGAAAGCAGAAACAACACCAACAATAAAGGCAACCTCGGATAAATCAACACAGGTCAATGCTACAGCGTCGACTAAAACGGGAGATGACTTTAATACAGGTATTTTGCTTTGCATGATGTCGATATCTCTTTTAGGCGCAGTCGGTCTTACGATTATTGAGAAAAAAACTAATGAGTGACTGAGAATTATAAACCTGGATGGTTAGATAAATCCGGTGGCAATCATAAATGGTTGTCACCGGTTTATTTTTGCATTATAATGTGATTATATTTTTGGAGGTTGATATGACCAAAGTAGATTTGATAACCGGATTTTTGGGTTCCGGAAAGACGACATTTATTAGAAAATATGTGGATTATCTGATAGATAAAGGCGAAAAGGTATGTATCCTTGAAAATGATTATGGTGCAATCAATGTAGATATGATGCTTTTAGCTGATTTGGAAGAAAAAGGCTGCGGTCTTGAGATGGTGGCAGGCGGTTGCGATTATGACTGCCACAGGAGAAGATTTAAAACCAAGCTCATCACGATGGCGATGCTAGGGTATGACAAGGTGATTATAGAGCCTTCAGGTATATTTGATGTAGATGAATTTTTTGATATACTCCATGAAGAACCTTTGGATAGACTATATGAGATAGGAAATGTTATAGCTATAGTTAAGGCAAATCTTGAAGAGGATTTATCTGATGAAGCGGATTTTATGCTTGCAAGTCAGATAGCCGAAGCGGGTTGTGTAGTACTAAGTCATGTTCAGGAAGTGAGTGGGGAAGAGATAAAATCTACTGTTGAACATATTAATAATGCCTTAAAAAAAGTGAAATGTGACAGACGCTTTACTGATTGTGGAGAACCTAATTCGGATTTTTTTGTAAAAAACTGGGATGAATTAACAAACTCGGATTATCGGGATATAGAGGCGTCGGGCTACAAAACCGAAAGCTATGAAAAGAAGATTTCTATGGACGATAACAGTTTTGAGGCATTGTTCTTTATGGATATCAGTATGAGTATGGATGAGATAAAATCGGCTATCAGAAGATTGTTTGAAGACGATTCGGCAGGAAAGGTAATGAGAGTCAAAGGCTTTGCAAAGTCAGATGCTGATAATAAGTGGTATGAGCTAAATGCCACATCAAAGAGGACGGAAGTTAAAGAAATAAAAAAAGGTCAAAATGTTATCATTGTAATCGGAGAAAAGCTTGATAAGAAAGCTATCAATGGATTTTTTGAAGCAAAGTACTCAACTATCAAGACAACATAATGAGAGATTATTAAGTATCGAAAATATAATATAAAATTATAGAATAATCGATTGCTATATACAAAATGGCGGTCCAAAATGACCGCCAAAGAAAAAATATAAAAATTACACACTTTACTTGACAACCACATATTAGTTGTTTTTCGGAGATTTCTTCAAATGCGCTATTTCTTTTTGGGCTTGTATAAGTTCTTGCTTTAATGATTCGATTTCCTGCCTATTCTTATCAAGCTCTTTATCCTTTGATTCAAGTTCTTTATCTTTTGATTCAAGTTCTTTATCCTTTGATTTAAGTTCTTTTTCCTTCTCTAGAAGTGCCTTTCTGGCCTCCTCAGTATTACGCCTTTCAGCTTGGATGTCCATCTTTTCCATATTTTCAAACCATTTACCCATTTCACCATCCCTCACATTCTCAAGACATTTTTCTGCCTCCTCAGGCGGTACATTGAGTTTCATACAAAGATTCCATACAACATCCAAAAAAATTTGCATTATTTCTTCATTTGCATTTTTGACCAACTTAGATATTTTTTCTTCATTGACACGAGTAAATTCAGAAAAATCTGCAGGTGTCTGTATTTTATTTAATAGCATAAATACAGACATTTCATCATTATGCGCAATTAATTCATCATTTGTATACGAATGAGTTTCCACCACCTTGTAATTGAAAGCAGGTAAGTAATCTTTAAAGATTTCACTCATATATATCCGATCCAACAAATTAAGATCTGCCGTCCAGTTTTTTGCGCCCTCATAATAGACTATAGGTATAATCGGAGGATATTTAAAGTTTTTATTGCGCGAATCACCTGTTTTATTATTTTTTTGTTCCTTCGCATAAGAATCCCATATATGAACCATGTACTTCAAAAGCTGCATAGATACATTATAATCCACATCGCTTTTATGTTCAATAAGCGAAATCACAAAAACCGGGAAATCCTGACCCTTTATACGTATTCTTTTAACTGTATCACCTTCGAAATCGATCCCAAGATAAGCATGATATTTCTTAGTATCATCAGTTATATCTTCAGGTTTAACATCTTTTAACAGCGCTATATCAGTATAGTCTCGTAGAAACTGAGCACAAAGTGTATGGTTACTAAAAACCATGTTATTGTTGACATCTTTAACATGTCCAACGAGTAATTTTTTATTATCCATATAACTATCTCCTATCCATTTATATAGTATTTTTTATGGGAAAAAGGACATTAAAATTGCTTTAAATATGGATTCAATAAAGATAATTTAATTGGATTTTGCAAAGACAACGTCATTATATATCAGCACAATGAAGAAGTCAATAGCTATGGAAGCCAATGGCTATGGAAGCCAAAGATGATCCCAAAGAGAAAGTCAATAGCTATGGAAGTCAAACGAAGATTAATGGGAGCCAAACTAAGATTAACGCGACATTGAAAAACTTTTCGATTTATTGTAGAATAGTAAATCATTATATGTTACAAGGTTTTAATCCTTTGTTGCTGTTGGAGTGTTATATGTTCAAAATTACAAGAAAAAAATTTTTATTTATATTCTTATCTTTTTTATGGATGATAGTTATATTTTGTTTTTCTGCAAGGGATGCTGATGAGTCTACAGAAGATAGTTATAAGGTTGGACTGGCTGTTGGAAGAGTTGTGGTGCCGGGGTTTGAAAAACAAAGTCGGGAAAGTCAGCTTGAGTTTGCCGCCAGGGTAGATCATCCTGTCAGAAAATGTGCTCATGCCACCGAATTTGCCATACTTGGAATGTTATATCTGGGAGTTTGTTATAACAAAAAAAAGAAGATGAAAAAGCTCGTGATAAAGCCTCTTGTATGGGCGGTTATATATGCGGCGACCGATGAGTTTCATCAGCTTTTTGTACCCGGGAGAAGCGGACAGATATCTGATATTTTGCTTGATGGTGCAGGAGCTCTTTCAGGCATTTTACTTGTACTTGCGCTTATTATGCTTATTAAAAAGATTAAGCTTGGTAAGGAGGAAAATGTCGGTTTGTAGCTTTTCAATTCTTTGAATGTTGGAAAAATAATTCTCTGAATGTTGGAAAAATTCTTTGATTGTTGGAAAATAATATTGACAATAAAAAAAATATATGATATTTTTTTATAAACCGTTGAGGAAGAGTAAGTAGATTTTACCGCTTTACTTACAGAGAACTGTGGATGGTGGGATCACAGTATTAAATGTAGAATCGAATGGACTTCTGAGGGCGAGCTGAAATGATTATTCAGATTATGCGAGCCGGGGTTGACACCTCGTTATCAAGTGTCGGCATATGATAGTATGCGTTAAGCGGGTGGTTATTCACCAAGCCGGGTGGCACCGCAGGAAATTAGATTATCCTGTCCCAGCAAAGTTTTCTTTGCTGGGATTTTTTAATGCAAAAAGCCGCCGAAAGTAATATGCACATCGGGTTAAAACGATAATGTGTTTGCAAAGTCAGCATACTATAAAATGAGAATAGAAAACTGTGAAAGGAAGGAACAAATTATGACAAAGGAAATCCCTTACAAAATCTATCTTGAAGAATCGGAGATGCCAAAGCAGTGGTATAATCTTAGAGCGGATATGGTCAACAAGCCTGCACCGCTTCTTAATCCGGCTACACATAAGCCTATGACAGCCGAAGAACTTGCACCTGTTTTTTGTGAAGAACTTATCAAACAGGAACTTGATGATACGACGCCGTATTTTGATATACCGGAGGAGATACTTAAGTTTTATAAAATGTATCGTCCGGCACCACTTGTAAGAGCTTATTGCTTGGAGGAAAAGCTTAAGACTCCGGCAAAGATTTATTATAAGTTCGAGGGAAACAATACGAGCGGAAGCCACAAACTTAATTCTGCTATAGCTCAGGCATATTATGCAAAAAAACAAGGACTTAAAGGCGTAACAACCGAGACAGGAGCAGGTCAGTGGGGAACTGCACTTTCTATGGCATGTTCATATTTTGGACTTGACTGTAAGGTGTATATGGTTAAGGTTTCTTATGAACAAAAACCATTTAGACGTGAGGTTATGAGAACTTATGGAGCATCGGTTACTCCTTCTCCATCTATGGAAACTGAGGTAGGTAAGAAGATACTTGCTGCTCATCCGGGTACAACAGGAAGTCTTGGCTGCGCTATCTCAGAGGCAGTTGAGGTAGCTACAACTACCGAAGGATACAGATATGTGCTTGGAAGTGTGCTTAATCAGGTTCTTTTACATCAATCGGTTATAGGACTTGAAACAAAGGCAGCACTTGATAAGTATGGAGTTACTCCTGATATTATAATCGGATGTGCCGGTGGTGGATCAAACCTCGGCGGACTTATCGCTCCATTTATGGGTGAGAAGATTAAAAATGGGGCAAATTATCGTATCATAGCTGTTGAGCCTGCATCGTGTCCAAGTTTTACAAGAGGTAAATATGCATATGACTTCTGCGATACCGGAATGGTATGTCCACTTGCAAAGATGTACACACTCGGAAGTAACTTTATACCGGCTCCAAATCATGCTGGCGGACTTCGTTATCATGGTATGAGTTCTACACTTTCGCAGCTTTATGATGATGGACTTATGGAGGCAGTATCAGTTCCGCAGACAGAGGTATTTGAGGCAGCAGAACAGTTTGCAAGAGTTGAGGGTATACTTCCTGCACCGGAAAGCTCACATGCGATAAAGGTAGCTATCGATGAGGCTCTTAAGTGCAAGGAAACCGGTGAAGAAAAGACAATAGTATTTGGACTTACAGGTACAGGATATTTTGATCTCTTTGCTTATGAGAAGTTCCACGATGGAAAGATGGATGATTATATTCCTACCGACGAGGAGCTTGCGGCATCTCTTGCAACACTTCCGGTTGTTAAATAATTTATTAATAATAAATATACTTTTGAAAAGCATCGAAAATAAGATTGATATTTTCGGTGCTTTTTGTATAATAAATGATGAGATATAAGTGTCAAAAGGTACTTTTGACACGCGTATCATAATATGTATATACATAGCAGATAGGAAGGTTCAGTGACAAAATGTATTATTTTATAGTAAATATAACTGGCGGAAGCGGTAAAGTAAAAAGGACATGGCGTATAGTAAGAGATGAGTTAAAAAAACGCGAAGTGGAATATAAAGCATTTTGCACTAAAAGTTCAGAGCATGCGAAAGAACTTGCAAAAAAGATATCTATGCTTTTCGACGATGACATACATATAGTCGTGGTAGGCGGAGACGGAACTATAAATGCTGTATTAAATGGAATAAAAGATTTTGAAAGGATTACATTTTCGGTTATACCATCAGGTTCTGCCAATGATTTTGCGAGAGGACTCGGAATAAGCAAAAATCCGATTGAGGCCTTAAATGGAATTCTTGATGAAAAAAAAGAAATACAAAGAATCGATATAGGATGTGCCAAGACATCCGAGAGCAGACTCTTTGGTATAAGCAGTGGTATAGGACTAGATGCGTTAGTCTGCAAAAAAGCACTTGATTCAAAGATAAAAACATTTTTGAATAAGCTGAATCTCGGTTCGCTCACATATATCATACTTACGATTATAAGCTTATTTACCATGGATTATATAGATACGGAAATTGAGATATATGATGAGCCGGAAGATAATGAGGCGTCGATATTAAAAGAAAAAATAAAATTCAGTAAAATGATATTTGCAGCATTTATGAATGTCAGGGCAGAAGGTGGAGGAGTACCTATGGCACCGGCTGCAAAGTATGATGATGGAAAGCTTTCGGTATGTATTGCATCCGATATATCCAAATTAAATGCATTTTTGAAACTGCCACTTTTGGTTATGGCAAAACAGGAAAAAATCAAAGGCTTCAAACTCTTTGATGCATCAAAAATAATTATAAAAGTAAAAACTCCTTCAGTTCTTCATGCTGATGGTGAATACATCGGAGACGAAACACAAGTAACGATAACCTGCCTTGAGAAAAAACTTAAACTGAAAAAATAACCGTTTTACTGCAACACAAAAGAACAATTATCAAATAATACATAAATAGTTTTATTAAATACACAACACAAAAAGAACAATTATCAAATAATATTTAAATAAAAAATACCAACATACCACTATCAGGAAAATCCCTGTGTATAAAAGAATGGGGTGCGGTAGCGTCAGCGACCAGCGAGCTACAGCACCCCATTACTTTTATGCACAGGTATTTTCCGTCATAT
>ODAI013916567.1_pt1 | contig 15905 bp, 17 predicted proteins | sample 1539321 | NCBI WGS metagenome assembly ODAI01 (sample SAMN02144231, study PRJEB22623) | gut metagenome | biome: sheep rumen | host: Ovis aries | place: New Zealand
CAAGGAAATGTGCATCCCCGGCGATAACGTAACAATGGACGTTGAGCTCATCACTCCTATCGCAATCGAAGAAGGTCTTCGTTTCGCTATCCGTGAGGGCGGCAGAACAGTTGGTTCAGGCGTTGTAACTAAGATCAACGAATAATTCGAGAAGCCTCGACACGCGATAGCTGTATCAAAAAGTATTTTATACGGGTTGGTACAGCGAGAAATGCAGCGGGGGTTGAAAACTCCGTCTGCAAAACAGCAGATCACAACAAAATTCCTCCCTTGCCTTATGGCAGGGGAGGACAAATAACAAATATAAAAATCACGTATGCTTGTTGACACAGGGAGTTCCGGCTTCCGACAGACCTTGACTTTTGGGGTTTACCCGGGAGGCGATGTCCTTAACGCCGACGCTGGTATGCGTTATTTTTATGTCGAAAAATGAACATAAAAACAGCCGTTCAGGAATAATCTCCGAACGGCTGTTTGCTTTTTTTCAGAATATTTTTTTGAGTTCAGTCTCAAAATCGGTGCTGTCGCTCTCACGAACAACAATAGATATTTCATCTATTGCTGTGGTTATAAGGATCGGATTAGCATTTGCTGCTGCAAGAGCCCTGAATACGTTCTCGGCGAATCCTACGCCGCTTATCATCTCAGCCGATTTTATGAGGAATTTTACATTTCCCGAATTTATCATCGGCGGTTTGTCGGTGTTTAATTCTTTTGCCGCTTTCAGCATCTTCGGCATATCCTCATCAGAGAAAGTGAATCCTACCGATGTCATTTCTGCCGTAACAGGTGTTTTTGAGATCATATCTATATTGACCTGTGCGTTTGCAGCAGAAGAGAATACTTTGCAAATAAACTCACTCTCTCTGTCGAACGGGATATTTCCGAAAGTTATGATCGAAACACCTTCGGTGATTGTAATATCAGTCATTTTTTACTCCTTCCTCAGCTCTCGGCAAGCAGGTCGGACATATCGTACAGTCCGGCTTCTTTCTTCGAGAGAAATACTGCTGCATTTATAGAGCCATTTGCAAATACTTCTTTTGATGCTGCCGAGTGTGACAGTGTTATGACTTCATCATGACCGGCAAAGATTATATCGTGCTCACCGACTATAGTTCCGCCTCTGATCGAATGAAGTCCGATCTCGGTGGATTCACGCGGTTTTCTTACGCTGTGACGGTCATAGACATAGTGCATTTTGTTTCCGAGCTCACCGTTGAGCGCCTCGGCGATCATGATAGCCGTTCCGGACGGTGCGTCCTTTTTCAGATTATGATGCTTTTCAACTATCTCTATATCGAACTGACCTCCGAGAACGTTCACTGCACGCTTTCCGAGTTCAACAAGCAAGTTTATTCCCAGTGACATATTGAATGTGAAGAACACGGGTATCTGTCCGGCTGTCTTTCTGATCTCAGCTATCTGATCTTCGGTGTAACCGGTTGTTGCAACGACCACCGGAACACCGTTCATCGTGCAGTATGACAGCAGATCATTAAGTGCGCTCGGGTGAGAAAAATCAATTATCACATCAGGTTTTGCCGGAAGATCAAACGGTGTCTTTACTATCGGAAAACTTCCGTTTCTGTCGGTGTTCAGGTCTATTCCTGCGATCACCTCGCAGTCGTTTCTCTCAGCGATAAGTCGGGCTATGACCTTGCCCATTTTTCCGTTTGCGCCTGTTATTGCAATTTTAACCATTTTACGTCCCTACTTTTATTACAGAAGTCCTGCCTTTTCAAGCTCTTTTCTTATCTTTTCGATCTTTGCGTCTTCACTTCTTACGAGCGGCAGACGGCATTCGCCGACATTCTTGCCCATAAGATTCATTGCTTCTTTTACGGGTATGGGATTTACGTCGCAGAAGAGTGCGTTTTCAAGATCGAGATATTTTTTCTGGAGTTCCCACGCTTCTTTTACTTTTCCGTCAAGGAAAAGCTGCACCATATCGTGCTTCTGCTTAGGGATAATATTTGATGAAACAGAGATAACACCCTTAGCGCCTATTGCGAGGAACGGCAGGAGCTGATCGTCGTTTCCGGAATAAATATCGAAATCGGTATGAGCAGCGATCTCAGCCGCAAGAGAGAGGTTTCCGCTTGCTTCTTTTACAGCGGAGATCTTTTCATTCTCAGCAAGTGCGATATATGTATCCAGCGCGATCGACACACCTGTTCTCGAAGGAACATTATACAGTATGGTCGGGATATTTACAGAGTCCGCGATAGCGTTGAAGTGAGCGATGAGTCCTCTCTGTGAAGTCTTATTATAATAGGGCGTAACCTGAAGTACAGCATCTGCACCGACCTTTTCTGCTTCTTTGGTAAGCTCTATCGCATATCCTGTATCGTTGCTGCCGGTTCCGGCAATTATCGGAACTCTTTTTGCCGCTTTCTCAACACAGAAGCGTATCATTTCGATATGCTCCTCATCTGTCATTGTTGAAGCTTCTCCCGTTGTTCCGCAGACAACGATACTGTCGGTATTTCCTGCTATCTGCTCTTCGATAAGCTCCGCAAATCTTTCATAGTTTATACTTCCGTCCGGGAACATAGGAGTAACTATCGCAACGCCTGTTCCTGTAAAAATATGTTTTCTCATAAAGATCACCTCATGATAATCAGTTGTTTAGCGAAAAATGCTCTCATTTGTCATCATTGCAGCCCTTAATGTGAGATCTGCGCATCAGGGCTGCAACAGAAATAACGTAAAAGCGTCGCTTCGCCTCCGGATCAACAGATATGCAAAACTATCAGTCAAAATATCCCTTTGCAGCATAAAGTTCCGCCATAAGTACAGCACCGCCGGCAGCACCTCTCAGTGTGTTGTGAGAAAGGCTTACAAACTTGTAGTCGTACTGTGTATCGGGTCTGAGACGTCCGATAGATACAGCCATACCGTTTTCAAGGTTGCGGTGGAGCGCAGCCTGAGGATAGTTGTCCTCAGTGAAATAGTTGAGGAACTGTTTCGGTGCGGAAGGAAGTTCAAGCTCCTGCGGAACTCCCTTGAAGTTCTTCCAGATATCTATTATCTCATCAATAGAGGGTTTGTTCTCGAAGCTTACGAATACAGCTGCAAAATGTCCGTTTGATACCGGAACTCTCAGGCACTGCGTTGTGATAGAAGGCGAAGAAGCCTTTACTATCTCATTGCCTTCGATCTTTCCCCATACCTTGAGAGGCTCCTGCTCAGACTTTTCTTCTTCGCCGCCGATGTATGGGATAAGGTTATCCACCATTTCGGGCCACGTTTCAAAAGTTTTTCCTGCGCCGGAGATCGCCTGATATGTGCAGGCAAGTACTTTTGTGATACCGAACTTGCGGAGAGGAGAAAGTGCCGGAACATAGCTCTGTATCGAGCAGTTTGATTTTACGGAGATAAATCCCTTTGTAGTACCGAGACGTTTTTTCTGAGCAGCCACGATCTCGATATGCTCAGGGTTTACTTCGGGTATTATCATAGGAACATCGGGTGTGAAGCGATGTGCGGAGTTGTTTGACATTACAGGGATCTCATGCTTTGCGTACTGCTCTTCAAGCGCTTTGATCTCGTCCTTCTTCATGTTTACAGCGCAGAATACGAAATCGACCTGATCTGCGATCTTGTCTATATCCTTTGATGCATCGAGAATGACCATATCCTCCATTGATTTCGGCATTGGCTTTTCTATAAGCCAGCGGCTGCCGATAGCTTCTTTGTAAGTCTTTCCGGCAGAACGCTCTGATGCCGCAAGGACTTTTACCTTGAACCACGGGTGGTTTTCGAGAAGGACCGCGAATCGCTGTCCGACCATTCCCGTAGCGCCTATGATGCCTACTCTGTACTCTTTCATGATGTTGGTTCCTTTCTTTTTATCTGATAAAATAAAAACCGGCTGACAAGCCGGTTAATTTACACAACAGGGAATTTACAGCAATAATGCCGATAGCTCTCCATCATGCCTTACCGGCAGCAATGACAATCGTGGATCTGTTAAATACACGACCGGATATGTACATTCCAACCTATACATTCCTCGGCGGATCTACCTTTCACATTAACAATATGTCGGAATATTGGCGTTAATACTACTCTTTAGCTCCGCTCCTCTATCTTTTATCTATTGTATCACAGTATCATATATTTGTCAAGAGGGAAACGTCAAATAAGTCGCTTACGCTTGAGAATTTGCCCTGCGCAGGCAGCGCTGGGACTCCGCCCTGCACCCGCCTGGGGGGGGCGCTTTGATTGCCTTATATGCGCGCGTCGTGCGCGCTCTTGGGCAATCTATCGCTGCATTTCAGTGTGAAAAGCAGCAAAAGCGAATCCCGTTCCGCGGAACTTGAATAGTTACTTCACATTTCACGCGAATACTTTTATGAAAAAAAGCACAGAGCAATTGTACAGCTCTGTGCTTACTTTTTATGATGTGACTATTCAAGTTCCGTTTTAACGGTATTCGCCTTTGCTACTTTCGGCGTTCCGAAAGTAGCGGGGTTTGGGGCAGCGCCCCATTCTGTATTATCTCAAGCGCAGCGTAAGATCTCGAGCGCAGCGGCTGTTCAAACCAGAGCAGCGGTTCTCGGTGCGAACTCATTTTTTATCTTGTCTGCAAGATCATTTTCTGCGAGACGGTAGGCAGCTTTGATAATGTTATAGACCGTTTCGGCAGTTGCGGCACCGTGACCTTTTATTATCGGGAGCTTTGTACCGAGGAGAACAGCTCCGCCCTGTGTATTATGATCGTATTTTGAATACAGTTTTCTTATTATCTCATCATTGTCGGTGTTACTTGCCGCGGACATCTCACGGAGTTCTGCGATCACGGCTTTTGCGCTGCCTTCTATGGTTTTGAGCAGAATATTGCCCGAAAAACCGTCACAGACTATGACATCGGCGTTACCACTGAGTATTCCGTTTCCTTCAACATTTCCGAGAAAACGAAGTCCGCTTTCACGGAGCAGCTCATTTGCTTTTTTAACAACTGCGCTGCCCTTTCTGTCTTCGGCACCGTTTGAGAGCAGCCCGACAGACGGGTCGGATATCCCCACCGCCTTCATATACGCTATTCCCATTCGCGCAAAATCAACAAGCTTTTCGGCACGGCAGTCAACGTTTGCGCCGCAGTCTACAATGCAGATAGGCGAGCCGTCGGTTTTCTTCAGTTCCACAAGCAGCATAGGGCTTACATTAGCCATACGCCCGAGCTGCATCATAGCAGAGACAAATATTGCACCGGTAGGACCGCATGAGACGAATCCTTCTATCTCCGGATCAGACTTGCAAAGCTCCATTCCCTTTACCAGCGAGGAATTCTTCTTTATTCTGAATGCCTCTGCGGGATCCTCATTGTTTGTTATCGTCTCGGGTGCATCTACGAACTCAGCGCGTTCGGAAGAGTACCCTTTGTTCTTCATATATTCTTCAAGCAGCGCCCTGTCTCCGCAGAGATACAGAAAAAGGTCCTTGTTATCCCTCAGCGCCGCAAATGCACCGTCCGCAAGCTCTGTCGGCGCTCTGTCAGCTCCCTGAAGATCTACAGCAATCTTAATTATTTTTACCACCCGTTTCCTGATCCTGCCAGAATTTTTCTACCAGCGCTCTGTATGCTTTAGGCAGGAACGGCGGCTTTGATACTTCCGCAGCAGTCTCGCTGTCAAGAAAGCCCTGCCGCATGAACATTCTTCCGGCATTTTCCATTTTTTTCATATATGCAGCCACCCTTTGCTCAGAGCCTGCTTCAATAAGCGCTTTAAGCTGTGGGCAGCATATCATCGTGTAATTGTTTTTTCCGAGTATCAGATCATATTGCGCTTTAAGGGGTTCAAATACATCTGAGCCTTCCGAAAAGCCGCATGAGGAGATCACAGCGAGCCGCTGACCTTCTTTGGGATTACGCAGCCTGTGCGCAGCACCGTCATCTGCATCAGCCATTTTTCCGTTGTAGGTTGCAAGCATTCCCAGAAGTCTGTCGGTGAATATCTTCACAATGCCCGGCATTCCAAAAAAATACAGCGGATAGCTCTCAATGACAAAATCGGCATTTTCGATCTTTTCTTTGAGCATCGGCATCTGATCGTCCTTTATCACACATTCGCCCGCTGTTCTTGCCCAGCATGAAAGACAGCCGCGGCAGGGTCTGATATCAAGATCCGGTATATTAATATATTCGGTAACGCACTGTCCTTCAAGCTCCATTCCTCCCACAAACGCTTTTGTGACATTAAGAGTGAAGCTTGATTCACGCTTTGGACTTCCGTTAATAACAAGTATCTTTCTGGGATTGTTCTCCGGCATCTGCACAGCTTACCTTCCTTTTCGCAAATGTCAGCGTGAATAAACAGCCGAGCTGTCCACAGCGGTAAAGAGCAGAGAACCCTTAGCGTGAACATTTCCGTCAACCTTTACTTCTGCATCAAAGCCGAAGACATTTCCGCCTGCACGGGTCTTCTTTACTGTTATGGTGAGCGTGTCGCCCGGTATCACGGGTTTTACGAACTTGAAACCGTCTATTTTAAGAAGAACGTACAGCTTTCCGTCCGCATCGTCGCTTTCAACAACGAGTGAGCAGAGCTGCGCGCAGCTTTCAACGATAAGCACGCCCGGCATTATCGGAGCGCCCGGAAAATGCCCGATAAAGTGCGGTTCGTTCACCGATACGCACTTTATGCCCGTTGCGCTTTCATTTGGTACCAACTCGATAACGCGGTCTATCATCTGAAACGGCGGACGCTGCTTTATTTTCTCATTTATCTCATTAATGTACATCATAAAGAGATACCTCCGTCCATTGTGATGACCTGACCGGTGATGTAAGAAAACTCATCTGATGCGAGCATTGAGACGATCGCGGCAACTTCTTCGGCTTTTCCGAACCGGTGCAGCGGTATGGTATTCAGATATTCTTCCTTTTTCTCCTGCGGAAGAGCATCTATCATCTCTGTTTCGATAAAGCCCGGAGCGACAGCGTTCACTCTGATGCCCTTTGTTCCCATTTCTTTTGCAAGCACTCTTGTGAGTGAGTTCACAGCTCCCTTAGTAGCACTGTAAACGCTCTGTCCTGCAAGCGCGAGTTCACCGCTTACAGAAGACATATTTATGATAACGCCCTTCTTTTTTCTGAACATCTTGAGTCCGACCTGCTGTGCACAGTAAAAATATCCCTTCACATTGAGATCCATGCATTTGTCGAGATCACCCATATCAAGCATCAGCAGAAAGTTGTCCTTTACGATACCGGCATTGTTCACAAGTACATCTATCTGACCGTATTTCTTATCAACGTCCCTTACCATCTGCTTTACCTGCGCGAGATCAGAAACATCAGCCTTGTAAATCATTCCGTCGCCTCCGGCTGAAACGATCTGTTCGAGGACCTTTTTTGCTTCGTCATCGCTGCGGCTGTAATTGATAACTACCGTGTATCCGTCCTTTGCCAGACGGACAGCGCAGGCTTTTCCGATGCCTCTCGATGCTCCGGTAACAAGTGCGACTTTCATTTGCTCGGCTCCTCCTTATCTTGCGATGACAGCGGCGCTGTATGAACCGCCTGCAGCGAATGAGAGAACAAGTATATTGTTCAGCTCAGCGCTTTTTGTTTTTCCTGCGACTGCTTTGCCACCGTCAATGAAGAAGCAGCTGCTTTCCGCAATATCTCCGCTTATCATTAGAGCCGCGTGAGCTGCACCGAGAGCTGCTGAAGCCGCTCTGCCTTCGCCGAGGTGCTGTTTTACCGATATAACCGGCAGTTTTTTCAGCTTATCGCCGAAAATCCGTGCAAGCGAATCAGTCTCTATGCTGTCGATGACCTTATGTCCGTCTGCAAATCCGATCACCGCGTCTATCTTGTCAGTGCCGATGCCAGCATCGCACAGAGCATTGTTTATTGCGGAATCGAGCGCTTCTCCTGAACCGGAGAGCGAGCCGGTCTTTACATTCTTGTGTGCAGTACCGAAGCCTGCCGCGTATGCGTAGATCTTAGCGCCCCTTGATTTTGCGTAAGTCTCGTCTTCAAGCAGAAGAGAAGTGCTGCCGTCTGACAGTGTGAATTTATCCGATCCGGAGTACGGAGCTTCGGGCTTGTCCGCCGCGAGTCCGAGTCCCGAATAAAGCTCATGCATGATATCGTTGTTTTCATCGGTCCCGGTAGCGAGCATTGCCTTTTCTCTGCCGAGACGGATAACGTCCATGGCATATCCCACCGAGAAAAGACCCGAATGAGCACCGTTTGTCGCGGTCACGTTATAACCCTTTATTCCCGAACAGATCGAGAGATAGCCGCCTGCCGCGTTATATACCGTATTCGGGAACTTGAACGCGCTTCCGTTTGCGTTCCCTTTTTCTGCAATGAGCATCTCGAAATCGCAGACAGGGGAGAGGGCACCCTCCGATGTTCCGACGATTATTCCTATATCGGAGGAATTATCGTCATTTACGCAGTAATTTCCGTCCTTGAGAGCATACATTCCTGAAACCGCCTGAAGCTGGCTGAAATTATCAAGCTTGCGGTAGAACGCCATTTTCAGACCAAGCTCGTCGTATTCTGTCTTTCCGACAGCAGAACGCATATCACCCGGCTCTTCAAAACCATCATCATTGCAGTTTGCAATATATTTATCCTTGCCGTTTCCGGCTGGTGTAACTATTCCAAGACCGGTTATGCAGATCTTTTCCTTCTTGTCGGGAGCCGCAATATCACCGGGATTCTTGCTGAATACGATACTTGCGTTGTTTCCGCCGAAAGCGAACGAATTGCTCATTACAGTGTCGATCTCTTTTTTGCGGGGCTTGTTTGGAACAAAGTCTATCTTTCCGGCTCTTTCCGCAAGCACTACGAGATCTTCCTCACTGAATCCGAGGGTAGGGGGGAGGATATTCTCGGTAAGAGCTTTTACAGCGAACACGGCTTCAACCGCACCCGCAGCGCCGAGGCAGTGACCTGTCATGGCTTTGGTGGAGCTTACGCTGAGATCGTCGTTCTTTCCGTCGAATATCGTGTGAAGCGATAAGAACTCAGCTTCATCGTTCTTGGCAGTACCTGTTCCGTGTGCATTTACATAGTCTATATCTGCTTCTGTGATGCCGGAATCGGATATTGCTCTGCGTATAGCGTTCATCTGGCATTCTCCGTCCGGACGCGGCGCTGTGATATGGTGTGCATCGCTTGTAATGCCTGAACCGAGTACTTCACAGTAGATCTTTGCACCTCTTTTTACGGCGTGCTCGTATGATTCAACAATGAGAGCGCCCGCGCCTTCACCGAGGGTGATACCGCTCAGGTGATTGAACGGCGAGCAGGGGTGATCGTCGAGAGCGTGCAGTGAGGTGAATCCGGCAAACGGTACTGATGCGAATGAATCCGCGCCGCCGGCTACGACTATATCTGCTTTTCCCATACGTATAAGGTCAGCAGCGTAGGAAATGCTGATAGTTCCCGCAGCGCAGGCGTTTGCAACGTTTGTTACCGTTCCGCCGGCATGACAGTAGCCTGCCGCCTGAGATGCGATCGCGGAAATCGGCATCTGCGGTATCAGTGCGCTGTCCTTTTCTTTGGTGTAGTATATTTCTGCGCTTGCAACTCCGCCAACGCAGCTTCCCATAATAACGCTCACGCGCTCGTCTCCTGCGAAATCTGAGAGGGAAGAATCCTTCATTGCTTCGGCAACAGCCTTTATGCAGAGCTTTGATGCTCTGTCCATACCGTCTGTTCCGGGAATATTGTCCCAGGCGTCACCTTTTACTTCCGCGGCAAAATCCGAATAACAGTTTTCGGTATCCACAGTTTTTGTATGATCTATCCCGGAAACGGAGTTCATAGCATTGTTCCAACACTCCTGGACATTGTTTCCGATCGCGGAGATCATACCAAGTCCGGTAATAACACAGCGTGTTTTATCATTCGTCATAAATTCCGACCGTCCTTTTTTATTTTATAGTATTATAATTCGTATTTACAAACACCAATAAAGCCCTTAGATTTTTTTCTTAAAAAAGGGCTTTATATCATCGGATATGTTTCGTGATCTGCCTGTCACTTGTGTGATTCGATATAGTCGGCGATACTGTCAATATTGAGGAAGTGCTCTTTGCCCACACCTGTCATATCAACGCCGTATTCTTCATCGACAAAAGCGATGATCTCCAGTGAATCTACCGAATCAAGGCCGATAGAATCATCTCCGAAGAGTGCAGTGTCATATTCAAGCGCATCTGCCTCAACTCCGAGGGTGGAGCAGATAAGATTTTTGATCTTTGCTTTGATCTCAGTGTCTGCCATAACTTTAAAACTCCTTGCTTAGATACAAATTGACATATTTACTTTTTTATTATACAGCATCGGCAAATGAATTGATATAAACAAAACAGGCTATATGCACAAATTTTGTGCATATAGCCCCAAGTGCCCAAATAAATTGCCGGCAATATTAATTACAGCAGTAAATTATCATTACAGATTACCGGATCATCAAGATAGATCACCTGATCCGGCTCGGCGTATAGAATAAAATCGTAAGCTTCGAGTTCACCGATAAGCTTCTGTGTTGCTTCACAGTCGAGAGGTTCCGGAAGCGAGAATGCATACATATTCAGGTTATCATAGTCATAAACTATGCCGAAACTGTATTTTTCGATCACTTCCTGTATCATTTCATCGGTCGTGTTTTCATCGACTCCGAGAAGGATCACGCTGCAGGGATAAGTCCCGTTATCTACATGAAAGTCAGGTCCGTTAATATTGATCTCTTCCGGTTCTGCCGGGTCTTCGTATTCTTCCGTCATGTCGCCGTAAACGGCATCTTCGTCTTCTTCAGATCCTGTGTATTCCGGGATATCTTCTTCGCTGATGTCTTCCGCAGATATTTCGGTTTCTTCTGAAATTTCTGTTTCATCGGGAGTTTCGGCTTCATCGGAAGTTTCGGCTTCATCGGGAGTTTCGGCTTCATCGGGAGTTTCGGCTTCATCGGAAGTTTCGGCTTCAACGGAAGTTTCCGTTGATTCCGGGATATGGCTGTCTGGGGCAGTTTCAAGTGCAGTTACCGAACCTGTCTGCGAAATGCCGTTTGCTGCCGCAAGCCGGACCTCATTTGCCGCACAGCCTGAGACAGCGATGAAAGCTGTCATTGCAGCTGCTGTCAGTATAGTCTTAAAATGTATGTTTTTCATATCTGTTACCTTCCTTTTGTGCAGTGTTGTCATGTCTTCAAGCGCTTTCATATACAACACTGCACAGGAAGGAAAAAGGTTGCAGAGATTTATTTTTTTATTCGGTTTATTCGGTCATTTTGCAAGAGCACGTTTTCCGATATCCTTGCGGTAATGAGCATTCTCAAAGCTTATCTCCGATACAGCCGAATAAGCTTTATCGAGTGCGGACTGAAGATCTCCGGCTTTTGCGGTAACTCCGAGGACTCTGCCGCCTGCTGTAACGAACTTTCCGTTTTCGTATTTTGTTCCGGCATGGTAAACGAATGCTTTGTTATCGGCGAGCTGACCGTTAGCGTCAAGACCGCTTATTTCGAGTCCGGTCTGGTATTTTTCCGGATATCCGCCGCTTGCCATTACCACGCACGCGCAGGCTTCGTCATACCATTCGATATTGAGAGAATCAAGGCGTTCTTCGTAGATAGCTTCGATGATATCGGCAAGGTCGGTTTTCAGCAGCGGCAGAACGACCTGAGCTTCAGGATCTCCGAAACGGCAGTTATACTCCACGACTTTTGCGCCGTTCGGTGTAAGCATAAGTCCGAAATACAGACAGCCTTTGAATGGACGGCATTCTTTCTGCATTGCCTCTATAGTCGGCTTGAATATCTTTTCCATGCACTCATCGGCTTTTTCTTTTGTGTATAGCGGGTTAGGAGCGATAGTACCCATTCCGCCGGTATTCAGACCCTCATCTCCGTCGTACGCCCGCTTATGATCCATAGATGAGATCATCGGCTTTACAGTTTTTCCGTCAGTGAACGCAAGGACAGTTACCTCAGGACCGGTCATGAATTCTTCGATAACAATCTCGCTGCCGCTCTTTCCGAACTTTCCGTCGAGAAGCATCGAGTTTACAGCGTTTATTGCTTCCTCTTCGTTCCGGGCGATTATAACACCTTTGCCGAGAGCAAGTCCGTCGCACTTGATAACAGCAGGGTAGGAGTTCTGTGATCTTATGTAACCGATAGCCTTATCCGCATCGGTAAATGTCTCATAAGCCGCAGTCGGGATCCCGTATTTTTTCATAAGTGATTTCGAGAACACCTTGCTGCCTTCGAGAATCGCAGCGTTCGCGCGCGGTCCGAAAGTCCTGAATCCTTTTTCGTTGAGCTTATCTACCATTCCCATGACCAGCGGATCGTCGGGTGTGACGAATACATAATCGGGTCTTAATTTTTCCGCCAGCGAAACCATTCCGTCGATATCGGTCGCCTTTACCGGAAAACATTCCGCATATTTTGAGATGCCGCCGTTTCCGGGGGCACAGTATATCTTTCCGATCTTTGGCGAAGCGGAGAGCGCCTTTATCACAGCGTGTTCGCGTCCGCCGCCGCCTACTACAAGTATATCCATTTGTTTGTGTCCTTTCTGATGCAGCTGCAATTGAGATTTTTGCCGCTGCGTCCGAGAATGGGGGAAACCTTGTTATGTCGGAAGTTCCTTTATTATTGACCGTCTCCTGCGGTCTTTTTGAAACTTCCTGCACAGCATCGTGCCGTGAACAGAATGTTCTCCCCCGAACCCCTTTACATACTGACGAAATATAGAGTATCACAAGGGCAATACTACACATAAAAGTGCGGTATTGCCCCGAATACTGTCTGTTATGCCCAGATATCTTCCAGGATCTCGTGCTGAACTTTTTTTGAAAAATGCCGCAGTACCTCGTTATATCCCCTGTCGCACATATCACGTACAACTTCATACGGTACGCTTCCGGTAAGCTTTACACTGTTCCAGTGCTGCTTGTTCATATAATACCCCTCGTTGATGTCATCGTGGAGCCTGCGTATCGTATCGTTGTAATCGGGCTGTGCCTTGATGTTCAAAAGCGCTTCGTCTGTACCGTCTGCACATATTGCGGCAAACATCTTTCCACGCAGCATGAATCTCGTCCAGCCCCATTCTTCCTTAAAGTCTGTCTCAACGCCCTTCTTGTTCATAAGGTAGTCATACAGCTCCGGGTAAATGTCTTTGCAATAACTCATTCTGAGTCCTTTCGCTCATTAATGGTGGAACAGTCTTATTCCTGTGAACGCCATAGCAATGCCGTACTTGTTGCACGTTTCGATAACATTGTCGTCTCTGATAGAGCCGCCGGGCTGTGCAATGTACTCAACACCGCTCCTGTGCGCTCTTTCAATGTTGTCGCCGAACGGGAAGAACGCATCTGAACCGAGCGAAACTCCCTTCATGGTTGAGAGCCACTTTTTCTTTTCCTCGATCGTGAATACTTCGGGCTTTACCTTGAAGATGTTCTGCCATGCGCCGTCAGCAAGCACGTCCATATAATCCTCACCAATGTACAGATCAATAGCGTTGTCCCTGTCGGCACGTCTGATAGAATCAACAAATTCAAGTCCGAGTACCTGAGGAGACTGACGCAGATACCAGTTGTCAGCCTTTGTACCTGCAAGTCTTGTGCAGTGGATACGCGACTGCTGACCTGCACCGATACCGATAGCCTGACCGCCGCAGGCGTAAGCAACAGAGTTGGACTGTGTGTATTTCAGAGTGATAAGCGCGATCGTAAGGTCTATCTTTGCGCTTTCGGGAAGAGTCTTGTTCTCAGTCACCATGTTTGCAAAAAGCTCATCGTTTATAACAAGTTCGTTTCTGCCCTGTTCAAAAGTGATGCCGTAAACCTGCTTGTGCTCGATAGGATCGGGTTTGTAGTCAGGGTCGATCTTTATGATATTGTATGTGCCTTTTCTCTTTGTCTTGAGTATTTCAAGAGCTTCCTGATCGTAGTCCGGAGCAATAACTCCGTCAGATACCTCACGCTGTATCATCTTTGCGGTAGAAACATCTACCTTGTCGGAAAGAGAGATGAAGTCGCCGTATGATGACATTCTGTCCGCACCTCTTGCTCTTGCATAAGCGCAGGCAAGGGGAGAGAGCTTTCCGAGATCATCTACCCAGTAGATCTTTTTGAGAACATCGGTCAGCGGAAGTCCCACAGCAGCACCTGCCGGAGATACGTGCTTGAATGATGTGGCAGCAGGAAGACCTGTTGCCTTTTTGAGTTCCTTTACAAGCTGCCAACCGTTGAATGCGTCCATAAAGTTGATATAGCCGGGCTTTCCGTTGAGAACTTCTATCGGGAGTTCTCCGTTTTTCATAAATATTCTTGACGGCTTCTGATTAGGGTTGCAGCCGTATTTCAGTTCGAGTTCCTTCATAAGATGTACCTCCGTTTTACAGTTGAAAATTAAACGTTCTTGTTGACTATTCTTGATTCAAACTTTCCTGTCTCGATATCAATGTATCTTGTGAACAGCGATACCTTGTTGTCCTTGTTGAGATTTTCCCATACAAGCTTTGTGAAATCATCAATGCCGAGATCGGGTATAGAAAGCTTCTTGGGTTCACCTTCATAGCTCGGCAGCGGATCTCCCGCACCCTTGTATGTATGAATGAATCTTCCCTCACCGCTCTTCGGGCAGCTGTAAGCGTAGGTGTTGCGAATGCAGCTTGACGGGTCGCCGTCATTGCTCTTGATTATGTGGAGTGCATAGTTCATATTGCCGCCGTCAGCGTGAACTATTCCTGAAATACGGGGCGTATAGTTCGGCTTGTCGTCCTCAAATTCGCGGAATCTCAGCGACTGCTCAAAAGTCATCTGCTTGTCCATCTGCTCATAGATAGTATCGGTCTGGTCGCCGTTTGTAACTATCGTCTTTGTTCCGAGCACTTTTACGGGTGCATAGATGATAAGGTGAGGATCCACCATTTTTGACGGGTCGAACGCCTGAGTGCGTATTCCCGTGCCGTCCTCAACGAATACACGGTTGCGGCTGTTCTCACTGCGTCCCATAATGAAATATGCGATCACAGCGTTTTTACCGTCAGGGGATTTTCCGAGGATTATTCCTCTCCCGTGGTATTCGAGACTGTTGAGTTCTTTTTCGATAGTAAAAAGTTCCATGTCTGCTCCTTTCACTCTTCAACAACGGCAATGCCGTTTTCTACCTTTATTTTGTCTTCGCAGAAAAGCTTTACTGCCTCAGGAAGTATTTTCCATTCGGCTTCCTGCATAACTCTTTTCTGTAAGATCTCCGGGGTATCGCCGTTCTTTACGGCTACAGCTTTCTGGAGGATTATCGGACCTCCGTCACATTCTTCGGTAACAAAATGCACTGTGGCACCGGTTATCTTCACGCCTTTTTTCAGAGCTTCCTCATGCACTTTCAGTCCGTAGTATCCCTTGCCGCAGAATGACGGTATCAGCGCGGGGTGAACGTTCATCATTCTGTTCGGGAAAGCTCTGCAGACCTGCTCATCGAGAATAGTCATGAATCCGGCGTAAACGACGAGATCTGCGCCCGCTTCTTTAAGTGTATCCGCCATAGCCTTGCTGTAAGCGGCAATATCGGCGTATTCGCTTCTTGCCAGCACTTTAGTGCGAATGAAATTATCCTTTGCGCGCTTGAGAGCGTAGGCATCAGGCTTTGAGGAAACTACGAGGGTGATCTTACCGTCACCGAGTTCACCACGCTTTTCGGCATCAATAAGTGCCTGAAGATTCGTACCGCCTCCCGATACGAGAACAACAATGTTTTTCATGTTTTCCTCCGTTATAAGTGCGTGTATTTGACTATGAGAATATCCTGCTGTTTTACTGTAGTAAATCGGGATTTGCGGCGGACGCGCGACACTTTGCTATTTGTGGGGCTCCGCCCCACACCCCTTTGAACCGTATTATGATAGGGCTTCGC
>ODAI012320048.1_pt1 | contig 15903 bp, 14 predicted proteins | sample 1539321 | NCBI WGS metagenome assembly ODAI01 (sample SAMN02144231, study PRJEB22623) | gut metagenome | biome: sheep rumen | host: Ovis aries | place: New Zealand
AGTGGTGTTGAAGGCTACGCAAGTCTCTGAGTTCAGACCCAGTTCCTTGTAGTTCTCAACCTTAGCCTTAGAAGCGTTATAAATCACGAAGTTGGGCTCGAAGCTCTCCAGTTCCTCAGCGGTGGGCTGGATGAACATATTTTTAACAAAGTGAGCCTGCCAAGCCACCTCGACGATGAAACGCACACGCAGACGGGTAGCCTCGTTGGCACCACAGAAAGCATCCATCACATAGAGGTTCTTGTTGCAAAGCTCCTTGATGGCGATTTCCTTTACAGTCTTCCAAACCTCCTCACTCATGGGGTGGTTGTCGTTCTTGTACTCATCAGTTGTCCACCACACTTTGTCCTGGCTCTGGGCATCCTTCACGATGTACTTGTCCTTGGGCGAACGGCCTGTGTAGATACCGGTCATCACGTTGACTGCGTCAAGCTCAGTGAGCTGTCCCTTGTCATAGCCGGTCAGTTCAGACTTCATCTCCTCCTCAAAGAGGAACTCATACGACGGATTGTGAGCAATCACGGTAGAACCCGTGATGCCATACTGTGTCAAATCTAACTTTGCCATAATTGCTTTAAAGTATTTTTAATTGTGAATATTATCTTCTCATTCAATTGCAAAACTACATCATATCGGAAGCAAATATGTTTCATTTTTTATGCCGACATGCGGTAACTTCGCTATTTCGGTGGCAAAGTTACAAAAGAAATGGCAAATGGGGAATGTGAATGATAAATAATTTGCTTTTTCACGATTGTTTTTAGGTTAAAGAATTAAAAAACAACGACTTCCCAAATACATTTGCAATTTAGACTTTGCAAAAATTGGTGCCTTTTTCGTAACTTTGCGGCATCATATCCATAAAAACGAAGAAGCAATGAAAACCATCAACCTCAGCGAACAAAACTCGGTCATCAATCTCTATCTGGCCGAACTGCGCGACAAGAAGTATCAGCAGAATCGAATGATCTTCCGCAACAACATCCAACGCATCGGACAAATGATGGCGTTCGAACTGTCTAAGACTCTCGAATACAAAACGAAGACCATCACCACACCTCTCGCCAACATCGATATCCCTCTGCCCAAGGATGACATTGTTGTAGCTACAGTGCTACGCGCTGGATTGCCTTTCCACGAGGGATTCCTCAGTGTCTTCGACCACGCTGCTAGTGCTTTTGTGTCGGCTTACCGCATGTATACCAACCGCGAGCACACCGAAGTGGGCATACATACCGAATATATGGCGTCGCCAAGCGTAAAAGGACGCACGCTCATCATTGCCGACCCCATGTTGGCTACAGGTGGCTCAATGGCTGCCAGCTATGAGGCATTGGCCAAGACTGGCAAGCCCCGTGCTGTTCATATTGCATGCGTCATTGCTACCCCAGAGGGTCTCGATGTGCTTAGCCAGACTCTTCCCGAAGACGCCACCGTCTGGTGTGCCGCCATCGACCCGGGCATGAACGAGCACAAATACATCGTACCCGGCTTTGGCGACTGCGGAGACCTCTGCTATGGGGAGAAACTGTAAGCAATTAACCCTATTCTTCACGAGAAAGAGGGCTGTAACTAATAATATACCAATCTTAATAATAATAGAAGAAATGATATCTCATCATATGGCAAAAAGAGTACTGACAACGGTTTTCATGGTATTGCTGACCGTAATGGTCGCGTGGGCACAAGGACCGAACAACACGGGAACGTATTACCAAGCAGCCGATGGCAAAACTGGATCGGCACTGAAGACAGCGATGTATGGGATTATCAACGGAAAATACAAAGGCACGAAATTCCAACAGATTGCTTATGGTTCGGGCTATTTGAGTGGTGTCTGGGGGGCGTTTCAGACAACAGACGTGTTGGATAACGGGACAACCATTCGTGACCGTTACTCTAATATTACAGCTTACACAGTAGGCGATGACCAAGGTTCTAGTAATAGTACTGAGGGAAAAGGCGGCTACAACCGCGAACATTCTTTCCCGAAAAGTTGGTTTGGCGGAAGCACTTCAATTGGCCCTGATACCGATTTGTACCATATTTATCCTACTGATGTGACTGTAAACAATCAACGCGGCGATCTGCCTTATGGCGAGAACAACGGTGAACTGTGGCAATCGGCAGGTGGATATAGCAAAGTGGGAAACTGCACGTTCAGCGGTTATACAGGGAAATGTTTCGAACCTAACGATGAATGGAAAGGTGATTTCGCGCGTTCATATTTCTATATGGTGACGTGTTATGAGGGCAGCCAAACGGGTTGGTCGAGCGACATGTTGAGCAGTAATACCTATCCGTCTTTCAAGACATGGGCCTTGAACCTGCTGTTGAAATGGGCACGTCAAGATCCTGTAAGCGACATCGAGATAGCACGCAACGAAGCCGTTTGCGCCAAGCAGCACAACCGCAACCCGTTCATCGACTATCCGGGATTGGAGGAGTATGTATGGGGCACAAAGACTTCGGTGGAGTTCGACTACACCAACAATGTGCCCGTCACAATAGTGGCAGCTCCCACATTCTCACCCGTTGGTGGCACTTACACAACAGAACAAAACGTCACTCTGGCTTGTGCAACAAGTGGTGCAAGCATCTACTACACCACAGATGGCACCGAGCCGTCATCATCGAGCACGTTGTATGAGGGCGCCATTACCATTAGCACAACCACCACGCTGAAGGCTATAGCTATTAAGAACGGCATCTCGAGTGAAACGGCAGAGGCCGTGTACACCATCAACTCAGGAGGCAACACCCCAATTGGCGAAACTTTGGTTTGGGAGAGTTTCAGCGGATATACTGGTACATCGGATGGTAGTCAAGAAATCAATCCATCAAATAACAAATTGGATTACGGTAAATGGACAACACTTACCAAAGTATATTTTGGACAAGGCTGCTGCGGAAAGTTAGGAAGTGGTTCGGCCACAGGTTCTATGGAGGCAACTGGTATCCAGCTTTCTGGTAAGGGTATTTTGACGTTTAAGGTAAAGAAATATAGCACTGACACAGGAAAACTGGACGTCACCATATCGGGTGCAACTGCAACAGGTGATTTGCAAGTGACTCCCCAAAGTGATTGGACGGAATATACAGTCAACCTGACTGACGCCAACGGCAACGTGAGCATCAAGTTTGCCACATCAAGCAAGCGTGCCTACATCGATGACATCAAACTGGTTTCGGCCAATGAAGACACGCCCATCCTGCTCGGTGACGTTGACAATAACAATGAAGTGAACATTGCCGATGTGACTGCGTTGGTGAACATTGTTCTTGGCAAAGACAACAACGAACCCTACGTCTACAACCACGATGCTGCCGATGTGAACGAGGACGGCGAAGTGAACATTACCGATGTGACAGAACTGGTGAACATGATATTGAAGAACAAATGACGCCTTTCTACATCTATGTGGAAAGGGGATAAAAGCCAACAAAAAAGGCTGCGGCAGATAGTTGCCACAGCCTTTTTTCTTAATAGAAGAGTATTTCTTACAAGTCCTCGGGCAATCCGAGTTCCTTCATCACTTCCTTGCCCCACTCTTCGTCATCAACGACTTTCTTGCCGTTTTCAGTAGCCGAGGCAATCTCTGTGAACTCGTCCATCAATTTCTCAACACCCTCAAATTCCTTTTTCTTAGCTTCCAGTTCGCCAAGCATTTCTAAAGCTTTTGCAGGGTCGTCACCCATTTTCTCCTGCATATTAGCCAGCGTCTCCAACATGGGTTTCATGTTGACCAAGACATTGCGGAAAGCAGTCTTCCACTCGTCCACACTCCACTTGGCACCATCAGCTTTGGCTTGTGCCACGATTTCCTCAAGGCTAGGCACTGCCTTCTCCACTTTTTCAGCTACGTCTTTGGCTGCGTCAGCAGGGGCCTTTTCCTTACACGATGCCACGCCCAGCATCAGTGCTACGGCCAGCATTCCCATTAAGATTTTCTTCATAAGATGCTGGTTTTTAGTTTAACAAAAATATAAAATCGTGTCAAAATTATAGAAAAAACTTGAGAAATGCAACAAAACAGCCAATTATTTGATTTGTTTTTGTATTTTTGCATGCAAAGTGCATTGTTTTTTGTACGATGCAACAACCAAAACCTGTGGCATGAGAATGAAATTAGCGATATTGTCTATGGCCTTTCTGTTGTGCATTCCCGCATTGGGGCAGAGCGGAAAAGTGAGTCGTATCCATGCTGAAGACCGCGAGGTGGATATGGACAATCCGACGTTTGTGCCGATGGTGAAGGTGGGAAAGGTACTCGATGGCGGCGACTCCATCCAATATGTGGAGATGAACAACGTGTATGTCTATCCCCAACCCGTGTTCAAAGACGAAAAGCAGCAACAGGCCTACAACCGACTGGTGAGGAACGTGAAGAAGGTGTTGCCCATTGCGAAGGAGTGCAACGCCATTATCAAGGAGACCTACGAATATTTGGAGACTCTGCCCGACAAACGCGCCCGCGACGAGCACATGAAAGTGGTGGAGAAAGCCATCAAGAAAGAATACACGCCCCGCATGAAGAAACTGACCTACGCTCAGGGCAAACTGCTCATCAAATTGGTCTATCGCGAATGCAACTCTTCATCGTATAACCTCATTCAGGCTTATTTCGGCAGCATAAAAGCAGGATTCTACCAAGCTTTTGCATGGACTTTCGGTGCCAGTTTGCGCAAGCAGTATGATGCCGAAGGCGTAGACAGGCTGACCGAACGCGTGGTGCTGATGGTGGAGAGCGGACAATTGTAGAACTGTTAACAACCTTCAATATCGATTATCGATTGTTAATAATCGGTACATAAGCGTTTTCTTCGAGCAAGATTTGCGTTTCTGTTCGTTTCATGGAGTAGAAACAAGAATTCAAAAAACTCAAGAGAACATGAAGACAACAAAGATTTTCAACATGGTTTGCAGCATGATGCTGCTGGCAGGAACAGTTGTGTTTTCCGCTTGTTCCACAGATTTAGAAGGTGATATTTATGTTCTGGATTCCTCCCATTCCTTTTCGGCAAGCGGCGACGAACCCGGCACAGGCGGTGGGGGCGACAGCACACAAGTCAACACTCAGGCGGGCATCGTCACAGCAGGCGAATGGTGCGACCTCAACCATTGGCCGTTCTGGTCGAAACTGATGCTATCTAACGATTTCGCAGATAAGAGCAACTATTGGAACTTCTACACCAACAACCGCGTATGCGTGAAAGTGACTAACGAAAAAGGGGCGGCCTTAGCTGGCATCAGCGTGAAGTTGTTGCGTAATAACACAACCTTGTGGACGGCCGTCACCGACAATCACGGCCTTGCAGAATGCTGGACAGGACTTTATCAGAAAGAGACTGCTGACGCCACAAATCTTCAGGTCAGCGTGAACGGAATAGTCATGAAGGGTCACCCGATGGTTTGTCCTTGGGACTCCGCTTCCGTAGAGAACGACATCGAAGCACATCTGCCCACAGCCATCAACCGATATGTCTGCACCAAAGCCCCGAAGACAGCACAGCAGGCCGACATCGCCTTCATTGTTGACGCCACAGGGTCGATGTCCGATGAAATCAACTTCCTGAAAAGCGACCTTACTGACATCATCGGCAAGGTGAAGTCTGTACGACCCTCGCTCACTATGCGCACGGCGGCTTTGTTCTATCGCGACGAGGGCGATGAGTATCTCACACGCTACTCCAACTTCTCCACCGATATCGACAAAACCAAGGAATTCGTTGACAAACAGCATGCTGAAGGCGGTGGTGACTATCCTGAGGCCGTGCACACGGCACTGGAACACATGTTGCAAGACCTTTCCTGGAACACCGAAGCCCGCACGCGTCTTGCATTCCTCATCCTCGATGCGCCCGCTCACCACGAAACCGACATCATCAACTCGCTTCAGAAGTCGGTGGCCGCATGCGCCCAACAGGGCATTCGCCTAATCCCCGTCGCTGCCAGCGGTGTGGACAAGAACACCGAATTCATGCTTCGCTTCTTCGCTATTGCCACCGGCGGCACCTATGTGTTCATCACCAACGACAGCGGAGTGGGATACGACCACATCGCAGCCAGCGTAGGCAAATACGAAGTGGAACAACTCAACCGCCTCATCATCCGCCTCATCGGCTATTACACCGAATAGTTTTTCTCACTCATTCCAATCATCCTCATACGCAAAAAATGACCTGACAATGAGTGCTCTGGCCTGTGGCAAATCGTCACAGGCCGTTTTCTTTTCCATCAATAACAATCAAAAAACGCTGAAAAAACACAACAAATTTTTGTCAACTTTTCCATTCATTCTAGAAAAGAAATATGTAAAGAATCTTTACTTATGCGTTTTTCCGCCTTCACTTTTTACTGGTAGATTTGTCACTTGTGGCCTTTGAGGTTGTCACTTGTGGCCTTTGACCCGCTCACTTGTGGCATCTGAGCCTCTCATTTGCCACAAGTGAGAGCCTCAAAGCATAGCTCTGACAACCCAAAAGCATCCTTTTCAAGCATTGAAAAGATGTAAAGAAAACGGAAGTCGTTGACAATCAACAACTTCCGGAAATGTCAATTTTTGGCCTTTTTTGCACCAAAGTCTTCTCCACTTCAAAAAACAGCCCGTTTTTAGGGGTCAAAATTCAGAATTTTCTTGACTTTGAGTGACCACAAAACACCCAATTAAATGGTTGTTTCAAAGCTATGCTGAATGCAATTTGCATTGCAGTCAGCTGGTGATTATTCCTCAGTCCAAATGGTTTGAATGACCGTTTGGCCCACAGCCTTGAGCGTTGCTGGGGCGATATGCTCCACATCATCCGCCAGCGTGTGCCACGTTGGACCAAAGGAACTCTGCGGGCAGTCGGGATAATAGGGGATAATGTCGATGGTGGGGATGTTGGCGTATTGATTCACAGGCAGATGGTCGTCGGTGATTCTTCCGCCATCTTTCTTGGGGAAGTAAGAGCCATAGCCCACTTGCCGCGCAGCTCGCCATACCTTCTTGACAATTTCGGGTGCGAACTCCTTGCTGAATTCCTCTTGATAGAACCGTGCACCTTGTCCGCCCACCATGTCGAGCAAGATGCCATAACGCGCCTCATAGCCTTGCGGAAGGTTTTTTGACCAATATTGGGCACCAAGCGCCCAAGTGTCGCCTGGGTCTTCACCTGTATACCACATCGGAATGCCCCAGTCTTCAGCATCAAAGCAAACGAAGTCGACGCCAATGTTGGGTGATGGCTGTTGGGCGTTGGCTGTTGATGGGCTATTAAGCAATCGGGCGATTTCCATCATCACGGCCACACCCGATGCTGCATCGTTGGCGGCGAGAATAGGTTTCCGCCAGTTGGCTGAATCTGGGTCGTTATCGGCCCAAGGCCTTGAATCCCAATGCGCACAAAGCAAGATGCGGGTGGTGAGTTCGGGGCGGTATTGCGCTATGATGTTCGTAGCGTTCAGCATAGTCCCATCGTAGCCTCTGAGTTGTGCTTTCTGAGTGGTGACCTTGCATTGGTATTGCTGGAATTTGCTGACAATCCATTGGGCACAACGTTCGTGTCCGTCGGTGTTCATGGCTCGCGGACCGAAGTCGCATTGCGCCTTGACAAACGCATAGGCTGAATCGGCATTGAACTCGGGTCCGACAGGCTGGACCTTTTCCAACTCCTCGGTATCGTCTATGTGGTGGCTGTTGTCGCATTCCACCAAGAGCGGTCGTATACCAATGAAATAAGCGGCGAGCATTGCAATGATTGCAATCATGATAATGCTTTTTTTGTTTCTCATTTATTGAATGATTTGGGAGTGCACGAGCATGGGCACTCTTTATTCTGATTATGAATTGTTCTTTTTACTTTGCACTTGCGCCATGACCCTAAGCCAGTTACCTCCCCAAATCTTACGTATATCGGCCTCGCTGTATTTACGGCGGAGCAGATGCAACGTGAAGTTGATGAGTTCGGAAGAGTCGGCCAGGCCTGGCACACCGCCATCACCATCGAAGTCGGTTCCAAGTCCAACGTTGTCAATGCCCATGATGTCGATGGCATGTTCCAAATGTCTGATGGCATCGAGGATGGTGGCTTGCCCGTCCTTTCTAAGGAATCCGGCGTAGAGCGTAGTGTGGGCAACACCGCCTCTTGCCGCCAATGCGCGCAGTTGGTCATCGGTAAGGTTACGCGGATGGTCACAGAGTGCACGACAGTTGCTATGGCTGCAAACGATAGGCGTACGGCTGATTTGAAGTGCATCATAGAAACTCTTCTCAGATGCGTGGCTAAGGTCAACCATAATGCCGTAGTCGTTCATCTCGGCAATAACCTTTTCACCGTATTGGCTTACTCCGTTGTGGGTATTACATCCCTTAGCAGAGTCGCAGATGTCGTTGTCGCCATTGTGGCAAAGCGTGATGTAGACCACTCCCCGCTGAGCGAAATGCTTCACATTAGCAAGGTTATGCTCCAAGGCAAGGCCGTTTTCAATGGCCATCATGATGCTTTTGCGGCCTTTCCGTTTGTCTTCGTAAAGATCGGCCGGCGTACGTGCGATGCTGATGTATTGGCTGTTGTCGTGAACGATGTCTTCAATTTTGTCGAAGATGAGGTCGGCATAGACAGTCGGGGTGATGGCTGTAGGCTGTTGGGTGTTGTCGGCCCAGTTCACATCCACCTTCGACGAGAAAGTTTCACCGAGTTTGGGTTGTGGCAGATAGGCCGCCATGATGACTGCATCTTGGTGTCCTTCGTCCATTTTGTGCAAGTCGACAAGTATCCTGGGGTCTCTTTGGTTGAATTGTATTCCCTGTGGGAAGAACATAGGAGTGTCGCAATGGGTGTCGAGGGTGAGCAGACGTCCGTGCAATTGCTTGGCCACATGGAAGTTGTTGGCTTGCGCAACGAGCCATTGGAAGAGTTTCAACCCTTCTTCCTCAAGCCATTCAGGATGCCATTGGACACCCATGATGGGTTTGAACTCGCAACTCTCAATGGCTTCGATAGTGCCGTCGGGAGCCGTTGCTGTGGTCCGAAATCGTTTTCCCGGGTCATCAACAGCCTGATGGTGAAACGAGTTGACGTAAATGCGTTCGCTCTTATATATATTAAATAGGTGGGAATCGGGCGCGATAGTGATGCTGTGGGTTAACTCATTCCTGTCTGCATCTTGCGAATGCTTGATGCTGGGTTTTTCGTTACCTTCATTGTTTCCGCAGATGTCTTGCGCCACATGTCCGTCAAGAGCGATGGCAAGCGTCTGAATACCCCGGCAAATACCCAACATGGGAATCTGACGATTGAAGGCCAGCCGCGTAATCAACAGTTCGGGAAGGTCGCGTGTGGCATTGACAGCATGCAGACGAGGCGAAGGTTCTTCATTGCACCACAAGGGATTGTAGTCGCCGCCGCCAGTAAGCAGCAAGGCGTCAATATGCTCCAAAGTGTTGATAATGACATGCTTGTCGGCTACAGGTGGAATGATGAAGGGTGTTCCACCTGCATCGACCACTTGCTTGTAGTATCTGTCGCGCAGGCAAGCGTCTTCGTTGGCATAGTTGGCTGTAATGCCAATAACAGGACGATGCTTGGCTTCGGGGAATGTCGCATGTATTTCATTCAGATGCGACTGTAGATGAAATGATTTCATCTTCTTTGAATGGGTGATGGTTGTTAGGGATGATAAATGGGTGAAGGAAACCGAGAACTGGAGTCTATTTCATGACAACAGGCACTTCGCGCTTGATGCTTTGCTCAAGTGAGATGAGCGTCTCAGTCGACACAACGCCAGGTATGCTCTGCAACTTGTTGTTGAGCAGGTCCATGAGTTGTTCGTTGTCTTGCGCAAACAGTTTCACCAACATAGTGTAAGGGCCTGTTGTGAAGTGGCATTCCACGATTTCGGGTATGGTGACAAGTTCTTTCACAACATCTTTATACATGCTTCCGCGTTCGAGATTGAGCCCTACATAGGTGCAGGTTGAATATCCCAGACTTTTGGCATTCACATAGAAGCCGCTTCCTGTGATAATCTTGTCTTCCATGAGTCGTTGAACACGTTGATGCACAGCAGCGCGCGAAACACCACACTCAGCAGCGACATCCTTGAATGGAATGCGTGCGTTCTTTGAAAGGATGCTGAGGATTTTTCTGTCAAGATTGTCTATTTTTTCCATTTTCTTTTGTTGTATGGCTAATAAAGAATTGTTAGCAAAAGTAGACATTTTTATTGACGTAAACAACAAAATGCACGAAAACTTTTCAATTTTCGCGCATTTTGTTATGTTTGGGGCTCAAAAACAACCTTTTTATTTCTTTGTGGTTGTCTTTTTTGTTGTTTTTGCAGCAGGCTTTTTGCTATCGGATGCGGGTTCTTCCACCTCAGGCTTGATGATATTGACCAGTTCAACCGTGAAAATCAAGGTTGAGAAAGGCTTGATTTGTCCTGCCTGACGCTCTCCGTAAGCTAATTCTTGCGGAATATAGATTTCCCATTTACTGCCAACAGGCATCAACTGCAAGGCCTCGGTCCATCCTTTGATGACTTGGTTGCAAGCAAATTGCGTTGTCTGTGGATTGCGTTTGTAGGAACTGTCGAATACGTTTCCATCGATGGTCTTACCTTCGTATTTCACCTCAACGGTCTCATCTTCCAGCGGCTTTGCGCCCTGTCCCATCGTAATCACTTTGTATTGCAATCCGCTAGGCAACGTGACAACACCCTCTTTCTTGGCATTATCAGCCAACCACTTGACGTTTTCACTCTTATAAGCCTCATCGCGCATCTCTTTAATTTGGCGCAGATTGTTCTCGAAATATTCCCCTGCAGCCTCATTGGTGAAGAATGTGCTGTCTTCCATGAGAGCCTGAGTGAAACCTTTGTGGAAGAGTTTCTCATTGATGGTGATGTCGGTTCCTTCGAGTTCCTTCCCGATGCTAGGCAGCATTCCCTTCATCACTTGCTGCTGGATGTTTGCGCCAGCCATATAGGCAATTTGTGCGGGATCGTCTTTCTTATCCACAGCATCCATATATCCGCGAATGAAATCGGCAAAATGAAGCGAGTCGACGTCCAAAGACGATGTGAGGTATTCGGCAAGTCCCTTAGTGGCAGCCTTACCGAAAGCGTAGCTCAACGAATCGGCTTTGGTGTTAAGGCTGATGACTTCGACAGGTTGAACGGCAACCTCAACATTCTGCTTTTTCTTGTCTTTCTTCTTGCCGGCCAATGCTGTTGTGGAAGTTGCTCCCACCAGAATGGCTACTGCTATGACGAATGCTTTTTTCATTGTTTCGATTCTTTATTTGATAAGAGACAAGAAGGAGTTGGAAAACAAGTGGCGAAGCCTTTTGCGAGGTCTTCCCTATTCTTCCAACTCCCTCTATCTCCCAATTCTATTGTTTACTTACCCAAGCTGATGAGTTCAATCTTGAAAATCAGCGGAGAGAAAGGCTTGATTTGTCTCTGCTCACGCTCGCCATAAGCCATTTCCTGAGGAATGTAAACCTCCCAAGTAGAACCGACAGGCATGTGAACCAAAGCCTCTGTGAAGCCTTTGATCACCTGGTTAGCACGCAGAGTGACAGGCTCACCACGCTCGTAAGAGCTGTCAAACACGGTTCCGTCGCTCAGACGACCCTCATAGTGAACTTTCACCATTGAGGTGTCTTTGGGCATTGCACCGCTACCTTCCTTGATCACTTTGTAGTAGATGCCGTTAGCCAGAGGCTTCACGCCTTCCTTCTTGGCAGTCTCAGCCATGAATTTCTCACCAGCAGCCTTGTTGGGGCCATATTCTTTCTCCAACACTTTGGCTTTCACTTCCTGCATCTTGGACTCAGCCACTTTCTGAGCCTGCTCCAAGGTCATCTTCTGGCCCTTGCCAGTAGTTCCAGCTACGAATCCGGCCATGAAGTTCTTCAGCGAAATGCTCTTGGTGGAGTCATCACCGAAAATCTCGTGGTTGATACCCACAATCATCTGGTTAGAAATCTGCTGTCCAATCTGAATACCAGCGTAGTAAGCAGCCTTCTTCTTGTTGTCGCCAGCATTGGCTCCGTCGTTCAGACCCTTGATGAAGTCATTCATGTAGGTTGTATCAATGCTCATGCGCTCAACCAAAAATTCTTTCAGACCCTGTGTCTGTGAAACACCCATTGCATAGCTCATAGAGTCGATGTCACTCTTCAGGTTGGCCGTCGGAGTTCCGTTGCCGCACGAAGTGAAGGTGGCGGCTGCAATAGCCATAGCGGCTACAAATGTCAGTTTTTTCATTTCTTTTTTGTTTGTTTATTTGTTGTTTTGTTCTTTTCTATTGCTTTCTCAAAAAATAGACTGGTCTTCAAATCACCTCTATCAGTTCAACGTCGAACACCAAAGCGGCAAACGGGGGAATGGCACCAGCGGCTCCACGCTCGCCATAACCCAACTGATAGGGGATGAAGAAACGGTATTTAGCACCTTCCTGCATCAACTGCAGACCCTCTGTCCATCCGGCAATCACGCCGTTCAAGGGGAATGTGGCAGGCTGGCCGCGCTGAATGCTGCTGTCGAAGAGTGTTCCGTCGACCAGCATACCTTCATAGTGGCACTTCACCTGATCGGTTGCTTTCGGCTTGCGACCGTTACCCTCGCGCAACACTTGGTATTGCAATCCGCTGGGCAATGTCACCACGCCCTCTTTCTTGGCATTCTCAGCCAGATAGCGCTCGCCCTGCTCCTTCTGCGTCTTGTGTTGCTCGGCAGCGGCGGCACGTTGTTTCTTTTCCTGTTCCTGGAAGAACTCCTGCACGATGCGCTGAGCAGTTGCATCGTCTACTTGTGGTTTCTTCCCAGCCAAAATGTCTTTGATAGCTTGTGCGAAATCATCGATATTGAGGTTTTTGGCACCCATGTCGCTCAATTGGCGTCCGATGCCCAGCCCCAAAGCATAGCTTACTTGATCCATCTGTTTAAGTCTGTTTTTTCTACCTAATTAATAAATAATACTATTTTAGCATGCAAAGTTACAATTTTTATCCGACCTATTTGCAATATTTCGCGAAAAATCATTATTTTTGTGCAATATTAATAATTTTAGTGATAAAAAACCTATGAAAAAAATCGTTTTCCTTACTGGTGCCGGTATGTCGGTCGAGAGCGGATTCAAGACCTTCAGGGGCTCTGACGGGCTTTGGGAAAACTATCCCGTTGAGCAAGTGGCCACTCACGAAGGCTGGCTTGCCGATCCCGAACTTGTTACCAACTTCTATAACATGTTGCGTCGGAAACTCTATGCGGCACAGCCCAACGAAGGTCATCGGCTGGTTGCCCAACTGCAAGACCAATACGACGTGACCGTAATCACCCAGAACGTTGACAATCTGCACGAAAAAGCAGGTTCGCGAAACGTTATTCACCTGCACGGAGAGCTCACCAAAGTTTGCTCCTCACGCGACCAGTTCGACCCACGTTATGTTCAAGAACTCGACGAGGCCCATTGCGAAGTGGCTCCCGGCACACGAGCTGGTGACGGTTCGCTTTTGCGCCCGTTCATCGTGTTCTTCGGCGAGAGCGTACCCATGATTGAGCCAGCCGCCGATGAGGTTCAACAAGCCGACGTCTTCATCATCATCGGCACGTCGCTCAACGTCTATCCTGCTGCCGGACTTGTTCAGTATGCCCGCCCGCAGACGCCCATCTATCTCATCGACCCCGCAGATGTGCCCAACAGCAGCCGTCGCAAAATCCATCACATTCAAAAAGGAGCGAGCGAAGGAATGCGCGAGTTGATGGAGATTTTCAAGAAGTGAGCGCTTCGGGCGATTGGTTGGCAAATGGTTAAGTTTAAAGAACTGCCGACTAAAAACAACCAAGCACGAGCGAAGAATTGTAAAATAAATTCTGAATTTTACCCCCAAAATACGGGCATCTTTTTGAAATAGAAAAGATTTTGGTGCGAAAACGGCCAAAAATCGATATTTCTGGAAGTCGTTGATAGTCAACGGCTTCCGTTTTTCTTACATTTTATTGACTCTCAAAAACGATGCTTTTGGGTTGTCAGAGCTATGCTTTGAGGCTCTCACTTGTGGCAAATGAGCGGCTCAGATGCCACAAATGACAAGGTCAAAGACCACAAGTGACACCCTCAGAAGCCACAAGTGACAAATCTTCCAACCAAAAGTGAAGACTGAAAAGCATGAAAGTAAATATTCTTTACAGATTTCTTTTCTAGATTGCACGATAAAGTCGACAAAAATTTGTCGTGTTTTTTCAAAAAGAAAAAAGCAATAGAGCCAATGTTTTAGACGAAAAGAATGCGACTTTTGACGAACAAAAACATCGCTTTCTTGCCATCCTCAGAAACCATGTTTAGGGAAATCCCCATTCCAAAATAGGAAATAACCTCATTGCCCGTTGTCTCGAAAACACTATCTTTGCTCTCACAAACAAATGTCAAACCTTTTTTAAAACGACTGCAATATGAATAAGAGAATCTTCACACTCACCATCCTGACGCTGGCCATTGCCCTCACGACATCGGCTCAGTATCGCCCCACACGCCCCGCCTATCCCTCGCGCGGCGTACGAACTCATAGTTATTACAGCCGAACCCCCATCACCGACTCCTATTTCGGAATGCGTGTAGGACTGGGCGTTGCAACGGTAAACAGCGATGCGCCCGAACTCGACGGCAAGTCGGCAAGAACAGGACTTGAAGCCGGTGTGGCTGCCGGATTCCAAATTGTTCCAGCATCGCCCCTCTACTTCGAAACCGGACTCTACTACACCGAGAAAGGTGGACGTAGCGGCTCTGGGCCAGGCAAATTCACCTACAGCCTCGACTATCTGGAGGTGCCCCTACTGCTGAAATACCGCTACATCACGCCCGACCGTCTCTCCATTGAGCCCTTCATGGGCGGATACGTGGCTTGTGGCGTGGGCGGAAAAATCAAGAACTACGGCAACCGCGTGGCCTATAGCAGCTTCGGCGATGGTGCCTTCCGACGCTTCGACGCCGGTTTGAAATTGGGATGCGGGCTCAGCTACGACATTTTCTACGTTGGCGCCAGCTACGACATCGGTCTCGCCAACATCGGACAAGACCTCTTTGACGACACCCACACAGGTTGCCTCAACCTCACCGTAGGCCTCAACTTCTGATTCTTTTTCGGAGTCATTCAACCAAATGGGGGACATTTCAACCAGAAGTGTCCCCACTTTTTTGCTACAACTGTTGCTTGTTTGCCAAAAAACCACTAACTTTGCCGACAATATAAGCATTATTTCGAGAAATAGCGATGAAAGAGTTCATGCAAGTGCTGAGGCGGTTTGTGCCGCCCTACAAGAAATATTTGGTGCTGTCGGTGGTGTTCAACATTCTTTCGGCGGTGCTCAATATCTTTTCGTTTGCCACACTCATCCCCATGCTCAACATCCTGTTCAAGACGGGTGATGCCGATTCGGCTACGGAATTGATGGCGTGGGATTGGAGTCATGCTACCGATGTGGCAATGAACAACATGAACTACTACGTGAACCAACTCATCGCGCAAGTGGGTCCCACGACGACGTTGCTCGTCATCGGATTGGTATTGGCTGTGATGACGGCTCTGAAGACGGGCGCCTATTTCCTCTCTTCAGCCACCATCATCCCCATTCGAACAGGTGTGGTGCGCGACATTCGCAACCAACTCTATCAGAAAATCAACAGCCTCTCGCTGGGATTCTTCAGCGAAGAGCGCAAGGGCGACATCATCGCCCGCATGAGTGGCGACGTGCAAGAGATTGAGAACTCCATCATGTCGAGCCTCGACATGCTTTTCAAGAATCCCATCCTCATCATCGCCTACTTCGGCACGCTCATCGTTGTTTCTTGGCAGCTGACGCTCTTCACCATCATCTTCGGGCCCATCTTCGGATGGGTCGTGGGGTTTGGGGGCAGA
>ODAI014003992.1_pt1 | contig 15903 bp, 11 predicted proteins | sample 1539321 | NCBI WGS metagenome assembly ODAI01 (sample SAMN02144231, study PRJEB22623) | gut metagenome | biome: sheep rumen | host: Ovis aries | place: New Zealand
GGACACCTAAGGCACACCTAAGGGACAGGTAAGGGGAATTGATCCCAATCGTACAATTTAGATTTATTCAAAATGGCATCTTTTTGCGCATTCAAAACTTGCATATCTCGATAATTTTCAGTATCTTTGTACTATAATTCAAGGGTATAGCAAAAAGAGTAAAATTGGAATTTATAGCCCGTCTTACAACAGAAGATGGGCAAGAGATAGAGAGAATGGTATCCACTGACATCGGAACTCGATCAATGGACTAGGGCGAAATCAATATCTTTCACCATGGCGGCAGCATGACGCTTCCAACCGTACAGGTCGAGATTTTGTTCACAATAATTATTAAGACAAATAAGACATACTTAACCACTTTAAGAATTATCTTTTCATTTAAGAGGACCACAAATACATACCATATTACATATTTTCCATACATTTTTAATTCATTTTGAAGATATATGTTTTTTTTTTAGAAAACAGTAAAAAACATTTGGTCATTTTGTGCAATATACGTATTTTTGCACAGACGAGTAAAAAGAACTCGATGCTATGTTATTACACTTTATTGTACTGTCACAATACCATGGCTTGTACCTTGGTGTAACCAGATTCTAAAGGACGGAAAACATTATTACCTAATGTGAAACAAAAATCCTTTAATATCGAATAGCTTCCTCAAAAGAAGAACAAGAAACAATACGGCGCCAATTTTGTTTCTATATTCTCAGACGTTGTAAGTCATCTGTATGACTACACAATGTTTGTTTTATTAACCCGCCGTTGAAATATACGGTAAAAAATTAACTTTTAATATGAAGAAAACATTTATTTACGAAAGACCAGTCACTATGGTCAATAGAACACAGTTGCGAACAAATCTTCTTGCAGGAAGTACTACAACCACACCTAATACAGATGGTAAGACAGGTGACTTTGGCTATGATGCAAGAACAAGACATGATGTTGGAGTGGATTAAAAAAAAACTCGGAACTATCTATCACTTGCGGAATTTGAAAAAATATTTATTCTGTTATTTTATGAAAAAAATATATTGCATAGTTGCTTCATTAGGTTTATTTGCGTCGTGTAGCTCAGACATTGCCGTGGATGAAGTTCTTGAACCAGTATGGTCTAATGAAAGCACAATGGCATTACGACATAGCTTTGAATATGAGGATGGAACTCGCGTGTCTTTGGTAAAGACTTCCGATGGGATTTCCTCTGCATGGAAAGAAGGTGATGAAATAGGAGTTCTTCCTATTTCATCGTCTGGCGATTCCAAGATAAGAAAAATGAAGATTCTGGAAGGTGGGCTGAGTCAAGATACGCATTATGCTCAATTCACTTGCGATGGCTGGCAACTTGACCTTAACAAGAAGTATGCCTCTTTTTATCCATACTATGAAGGAATAAACGAAAGCAACGAAGAAGCAACCTTTGCAATTGACATGACATCTCAATCCCAGTTCGGCGACAACAATGTGGATTGCCTTCAGTTTGTGGATTATATGTATTCCACATCTGCGTTTAATGACGAGTGTGATGTGAATGGCGTGCAGCACAATGTTGGCTTTGACTACAAACATCTGGTTGCTATCATGGAACTCAATTTGAATTTTCCTATATCTGAACAATGGTCAAAGATTATAATTGAAAATGCTGATAGTGACAAGGTTTTTGTAACAAAGGCAAAACTGAATCTGAAGACAGGGAAACTAACTCCAATCGAAAAATCATCGTCAATATCCCTGAACCTGTCCTATATTAAATCGGATGAAGATAATCATAAATTTACTTTTTATGTTGCAGCTTTACCGACAACTACAGGTGAGCTTTGCATAAAGGCTGTTACCGCAGAAGGGGCAGAAATGATGACATACGTAGAATCAAAGACTTTACGTGCAGGTAAGATTTGCAGATACACAGACAATCATTGGGAAGTGGATTTAGGTCTTAGCGTTAATTGGGCTGTGGAAAACGTTGGATCGGATTTCTATTTGGACGATGGATGGTACTTCGCTTGGGGTGAAGTTGAACCAAAAACTTCATCTTTCTTTTGGGAAAAATATAAATGGCTTTCAGAACAAGGAAAAGAAATGGTTAGGTCATATAGAGAATTGTATGGGTATTGGAATGCCAATAAAGAGAGCGAGTTATATCCTAATATAACAAAATATACAGGTACATATTATGGTGATGAAAATGCAGTTTCTGAACTTGAGCCAGAAGATGATGCCGCAACATACCATTGGGGAGAAAAGTGGAGAACGCCATCCGTCGATGAATTTAAGGAACTATTAGCTCATTTCTATGGAAAATTATATCACTACAATCCTTATGATGACGAACATGAGTATCTTAGGTATACGTGGAAGATGATGTCGAAAAATGATGAAACCCCTAATTTTATAGTTCTCAAATGGCCAAAAGAAACTCTCAATGATGGTACGTTACATTATAACGGAGGACATTACCAGACGCGGAGTTATGATGTAAATGACATATTATCATGTTTGGTATATTCTCCAAGTGGTAGAGGATATGGTAAATACGATCGTTATTTAGCATGTTTAGTTAGACCAATTTGCAAGAAAAGAGGAAATTAACATTGACATTTTATTCTTAATTAAAAAGGATGAACAGTCTTTCACTATACGAACTAAACAATCTGGTACGAAGTACATTGGAGATGACAATGTGCAATGAGTACTGGGTTCATGCCGAAATAAGTGAATTGAGGGAGAACAGGCACTGTTACCTTGAATTTGCCCAGAAAGATGCACTCGGCAACGGTCTTATGGCTAAAGCACGAGGACAGATATGGGCAAACAGATGGGCATACCTGCGCAGTCACTTCGAGAGTACCACAGGACAACGACTACGGGTAGGCATGCAAGTATTAGTGAAGGTGGAGGTGACTTTCCATGAACTCTATGGCTATTCACTCAACGTGTTAGACATAGACCCAACTTATACCCTTGGTGACATCGCCCGTCGCCGTAAGGAGATAATGGATAAGATAAGAGCCGAAGGCATTGAGGACATGAACAAGGAACTGCCCCTGCCAAGACTCATACAACGCATTGCCGTCATTTCCGCTGCAACAGCCGCAGGTTATGGCGACTTCAGCAACCAGTTACACAACAACGCCAGAGGACTTGCCTTTGTCACAAAGCTGTTTCCTGCCACAATGCAGGGCAACGATGTGGAATCAAGCATCGTGAACGCACTCAATGCCATAGCCAATGAACAGGACAACTGGGATGTGGTGGTCATCATCCGTGGCGGAGGTGCGACAACAGACCTTGCAGGATTTGACAGCCTAATCCTTGCCGAAAACGTGGCACAGTTCCCACTCCCGATAATCACAGGTATAGGACATGAGCGTGACGACACCATCATCGACATGGTTTCGCATACGAGGGTAAAGACACCTACAGCTGCAGCCGAGTTTCTCATACATAATCAAGAAAAGGAACTTGACTACGTGAATAACCTTGCCGACAGGATTACCAATAACGGATTATCGAAGATTGCAAACGAGAAGGTAAGGCTTCAAGCCATAACAAGCAAGATGCCAAGCCTATACAAAGCATACAAAGCTGGAGAGGAGGCACGGCTCGACAGGAAGCTGGCAATCATACAGAACAGCATCCTGCAAAACGTACAAAGAAAGCTCAATGTAACTGCCATGAGAGAACAGCAACTGAAACTGTATGCCACGGCACTCCTCAACAAGAAGCAGAACCACCTCGACAATCTTGACAGCAAGATAAAGAATGCCGACCCACAACGCATCCTCAAACTCGGCTTCACGGTAACACGTGTCAACGGCAAAGCCGTGAAGGACGTTTCGCTTCTCAAGAGTGGCGACATCATAGAGACAGAATTTGCCATAGGAAGAACAATTTCTGAGATAAAAGATATAAAAACAGATAAAAGAATATGAAAAAAGATAAATTAACATACGAAGAAGCTATCCACCGTATTGAGGAAATAACCAAAAAGGTGGAGAGTGGAGAAATGGACATCGATTCGCTTGCTACAAACCTAAAAGAAGCAAAGGAATTAGTACAATTCTGCAAGGAAAAACTAACTAAAGTAGAGGCGGACGTAAAGAAAATACTTGATGAATAGGCATTTTTACTAACTGAAATGTTCAGTTTTACATCTCAAATGCTAAAAAAACACAAAAAAAAGCTGATACATGCGATTTTTAGAACAAAATACGCTATCTTTGCAGATGGAAATATAGAAATGTATAAAATGGCACACTCTGATTGAAAGTATTTGAACAAGACAGTATATGCCATAAATTACAACCTTTTACTGGGGATTCGCTCCTCGTGAACGAAAATCGGACAAAGATTAATATATGGAAAAAACACTCGTCATATTAAAGCCATGTGCTGTACAGCGCGCTATCGTTGGAGAAGTAACCGCACGCTTCGAACGCAAAGGCCTTCGCCTTGCAGGAATGAAGATGATGCAACTTACTAACGAACTCCTTGATGAGCACTACGCACACTTGGCATCAAAGCCATTCTTCCAGAGGATTAAGAACTCGATGATGGCCTCACCTGTTATCTGCTGTTGTTACGAGGGGGTAGATGCTGTGGAAACAGTGAGAAACATGACAGGTAGTACAAATAGCCGCAAGGCAGCACCTGGAACAATCCGTGGTGACTTTGGTATGAGTTTCCAAGAGAATATCATCCACACGTCCGACTCTCCAGAAAATGCCATAATAGAGTTGAACAGATTCTTCAAGCCTGAAGAAATCTTCGACTACACACCTGGAGTATTCCAGTACTTGTACGCTAACGATGAGTACTAACCCATCTGTACAACGGGCACGTAAAATATAGAATGAACAAAATATAAGAACAAGAAAAAAACCTTTTGAACAGTGATTATTAACAAGACAAAGAAACTATTCAGTATCGCAATGTTTGTAATGGTCGGTGTCTCGGGAATGGCACAGGACCTCATAGCAATGCAGGCTCCCTCAGACAAGAGAATGAAGGAGATTAGAGATGTTAAGCTTACACACACTCTAAAGACAGACTTGCAGAACCCTGCAAGTGATATCTACACAGATTGGAGAAACGAATTCGTATCAGCCGTAGCTGGACACGTTCCAGCAAACTTCAAGGTTGACCTTCGTGGTTTCTGCATGCCAACAACAAGCCGTGTTGTGACTTCAAACTTCGGTCCACGCTGGCGTCGTCAGCACGCAGGTATCGATGTAAAGGTATATATCGGAGACACTATCCGTGCTGCCTTTGACGGTAAGGTACGAATCACAAAGTATGACCGCCGTGGTTATGGTTACTTCGTCGTAATCCGCCACCCTAATGGTCTTGAGACACTCTATGGACACCTCAGCAAGATTATTGCGAAGGAAGACATGGTAGTAAAAGCAGGTGATATTATCGGACTCGGTGGTAACACTGGACGTTCAACAGGTTCACACCTTCACTTCGAGACTCGACTTCTCGGTCAGGCTATCAACCCAGCATTCATGTTCGACTTTGAAAAGCAGGATGTGACATCTGACTTCTACGTTTGCAATAACAAGGCCATGACACGTGGCAAGGAAGACCTCATGGACATCGAGCAGATGGAGAACGAGGTAGCACTTCGCGAAGGCTCTGTACTTATCTCAACTGGTATCTCAGAACAGAGTCTTGATGAAGATAACAACGAGAATGTTGTAGATGTTAAGCAGTCAAAGAAGAGCAAGGCTACAGCCAAAAATGAGCGTCGTCACACAGAGAAGGCAAAAAACGGCGTACACATTGTTAAGTCAGGCGACACGCTCTCTGCCATCGCTAAGGCAAATCACACAACGGTTGCTGCACTATGCAAGAAAAACGGCATCACGGAGACTTCAACGTTGAGTCTCAAACAGAAGATTAAGATTTAAGACAAAGCAATATATTTATTGCTAAATTGATACAAAAGCGGTAAGCAAGTACTATGCTTACCGCTTTTTTTGTTATATAAACTTAAAATATAATCGTACTTCGTCAAAAATTAGTAACTTTGCGGTCAACTTAAGTTTATTATTAATAATGAGTACTCAGGAACAATTCAAAACAGCTATGGAAGGCTGTCGCGACATATTCTCTAAGAAACTGTATGACTATGGTGCAGCATGGCGAATAATGCGTCCGTCATCCGTGACTGACCAGATATTCATCAAAGCTAACCGTATTCGTAGCCTTGAGGTGAAAGGCGTGTCGCTCGTAGGTGAAGGCATATACCCAGAGTTTCAGGCTATAGTGAACTATGGTATCGTGGGACTTATTCAGCTCGAACTCGGATATGCAGAAAAGGAGGATATGGACGCCGACAAGGCAATGGAATACTACGATAAGTATGCAACCATGGCACTTGAGCTTATGCTCCGCAAAAACCACGACTACGACGAGGCTTGGCGTGCCATGAGGGTGTCTTCATACACAGACCTTATCCTCATGAAGTTGTTCAGAACGAAGCAGATTGAGGGTAACGACGGCAATACACTTATCTCTGAGGGTATCGATGCCAACTACCTTGACATGATTAATTACTCCGTATTCGGTCTTATCAAACTGGCTGAAGCCAATGAAAATAAGGAATAGACACCTTATAGTGAAAATTATGGTGAATGTGTTCAGGCTACTTCTGGCAGTCACATTCATCACCTCAGGATTCGTTAAGGCAGACGACCCACACGGAACGGTCTATAAGTTGCAGGACTACTTGACAGCGTTAGGCATAAAGAGTGTTCCAGAGCTTGCGCTACTCGTGGCATCCGTAGGCTTGTCCTTCATCGAATTCACCATGGGTGTATCAATGCTGTTCGGTATAAGCCGTAAGCCAACGGCACGACTATCAGCAGCATTCATGACAGTAATGACACTCGTCACAGCCTATATCTTCATCTTTAATCCTATCGAAGACTGCGGATGCTTTGGCGACGCCATCATACTCACCAACGGACAGACACTCGCAAAGAACATCGTACTGCTCATAGCGGCGATTATAGTCACAAGATGGCACACGCTCCTCGTGGAATTCATCAGCGACAACACCAAATGGTTGGTATCATCCATCAGTATGATTTACCTCCCAGCCTTTGCAATATACTGCATCATCCATCTTCCAGTCTTCGACTTCAGACCTTACAAGATTGGTACAGATATGCGCTCGGTACTTGACGGCAAGGAACAGGCAATGGAGGTGAGGGTCATCTACGAGAAGGATGGCAAGAGGATTGAGGTGAGTCCAGACGACGACGACCCTGACGACACATGGAAGTATGTGGAGACACGCAGGACGGTCGTTAACGAGAACCTTATCAAGGCAGCAGACTTTGCCGTACTCGACTACGAGGGCAATGACGTAACGGAAGACATCATCTACAACGACGGTTACACATTCTTGCTCGTCATCCCGAATCTCAGAAAGGCAGATGAAGGATGTATAGACCTTGTGAACGAGATATACGAGTACTCCAAGGACAACGGTTACGGCTTCTACTGCCTGACGGGGTCGGAGGACGAAGCATCACAGAGGTACTGGACAGACCATACAGGTGCTGAGTATCCTTACTACACAGCTGACGACAGGATGCTGAAGACGATAGTAAGAGCCGCTCCAGGACTTGTCCTGCTGAAGGATGGAATGATCATCCAGAAGTGGAGCAACCACAACTTGCCCGATGAGTACGCACTGACTGACAGGCTTGAGAAACTGTCTATAGGAAAGATTACCGAGGACAGTACGAACGCTAAGATAGGAAGCATCCTACTAATGTTCATAGTCCCTCTGCTTATCCTCACCATCATTGACAGGATGTTCGCTGGATGGCATTTCTACAGAGAGATGAAGCGTAAGTCGAAGGAACTTAATCTCGACGAGATAGACAAGCGTCTCAAACTGGAGAAGATTGAAAAGAAGATTACAAATAACAGTCCACACCCTGACCATTCACGAGTGGAGGAAGAAGAAATACAAGGAAACATTAAATAAACAACAAATAAAAATATCGTTTAACTCATTAAAATTAAGTCACAACATGGCAAAGAAAATCGTTGCTGGTAACTGGAAGATGAACAAGAATCTCCAGGAAGGCGTTGCTCTCGCAAAGGAGCTCACAGAGGTAGTTAAGAACCCTAACTGCGATGTAATCATCGGAACTCCATTCATCCACCTCGCAAGCGTAGCTGAGGTTATCAAGGGTTCAAGCATCAAGCTTTCTGCCGAGAACTGTGCTGACAAGGCATCAGGTGCTTACACTGGTGAGGTTTCAGCAGAGATGGTTAAGTCAACAGGTGCAGAGTACGTTATCCTCGGTCACTCTGAGCGTCGTGAGTACTACCACGAGACTCCTGAGATCCTCAAGGAGAAGGTAGAGCTTGCTCTCGCTAACGGTCTCAAGGTTATCTTCTGTATCGGTGAGTCACTTGCTGAGCGCGAGGCAAACAAGCAGAACGAGGTTGTTAAGGCTGAGCTTGCTGGATCAGTATTCCACCTTACTCCAGAGCAGTGGAAGAACATCGTAATTGCTTACGAGCCAATCTGGGCTATCGGTACAGGTAAGACTGCTACTGCTGACCAGGCAGAGGAAATCCACGCTTACATCCGTTCATGCGTAGCAGAGGTTTACGGTGCAGAGGCTGCTAAGGAGACTTCTATCCTCTACGGCGGTTCTTGCAAGGCTTCAAACGCTCCTGAGCTCTTCGCTAAGCCTGACATCGACGGTGGTCTCATTGGTGGTGCATCACTCAAGGCTGCAGATTTCAAGGGTATCATCGACGCTTGGAACTAATACTACTCTATACGGGCAAGGGATGGCAACGTCCCTTGCTCAATTGATAAACTATAACCAATAAAAAACTTAACAAGACAGATATGCGTTTTCTTATTGCACTCTCACTATTCATCATCAGTTCCTCATTCTCCAGTCTCGGTGCTCAGACTTTCACTCAGAAGCTGACTGCCAAGACCGCTGGTACCGTTACCCTGCACCAAGACCAGAGACTGACTAATAACATTGATGGTGTCTCTACGTCTCAGAGCAATGATGACGAACCTACTGCTACGGTGGCACACACTGGTACACCTAAGAAGATGAAGGGATGGAGAATTCTGATGTTCCGCGGCGACAGCAGCCCTAAGGCAAAGGAAGAGGCTTACAGCGCTGGCAAAAAGGTAAAGAACCTCTTCCCTGAGCTTGACTACTACGTTGATTTCAATAACGTGGCTCGCCGATGCCGTGTCGGTGACTTCCGAAGCAAGGCTAAGGCTCAGGAATTCCTTGAAAAGATTCGTGAGGCAGGCTTAGGCAAGGAAGCGATGATCATCCAGTCTGAGATTTACGTTTACGAGCAGTAATAACTCAATCCCATGATTCCACAGGCAACCATCGAACGCATCTTCGATGCCGCTAACATCGTAGATGTCGTTTCAGAATACGTCACACTGCGCCGCGCCGGTGCAAACTACAAGGGGTTATGTCCGTTTCACGACGACAAGACCCCTTCTTTCTCCGTATCCCCTTCCAAGGGCGTATGCAAATGTTTCAGCTGCGGTCAGGGAGGTAATGCGGTACACTTCATTATGGAGATTGAGCAACTCACCTACTACGAGGCACTCAAATTCCTTGCAAAGAAGTATGGCATCGAGATTGAGGAGAAGGAAATGACGGAAGAGCAGAAGCAGTCCATCTCAGAAAGGGAGAGTTTATTTGCCGTGAACGAATGGGCTTGCGACTACTTCAGCAAAAAGCTGCAGAACGACATTGATGGCCGCACCATCGGTCTTGCCTACTTCCGCAGCCGTGGCTTCAGGGATGACATCATAGACAAGTTCAAGCTTGGCTTCGCTGTTGACAAATGGGACGAACTCGCTAAGGAAGCGGTGAAGAAAGGTTTCAAGGAGGAGAACATCGTGAAGACGGGTCTCTGCTACCGCAAGGATGACGGCAGGCTGACCGACCGCTTCCGTGGACGTGTTATGTTCCCTTGGTTCAATGTGAGCGGAAAGGTCGTTGCCTTCGGTGGCCGTGTACTCGACTCACGCACCAAGGGCGTATCACAGAAGTATGTCAACTCCCCTGAATCGACCATATACAGCAAGGGTCGTGAGCTTTACGGACTCTACCAAGCCAAAAAGATGATATCGAAGGAGGACTGCGTATATATGGTCGAGGGATACACGGATGTCATATCTATGCATCAGTGTGGTATCGAGAATGTCGTAGCGAACTCGGGTACTGCCCTCTCCCGGCAACAGATAACACTCCTCCACCGTTACACAAACAATATCACGCTACTTTACGATGGCGATGAAGCAGGCATACATGCCGCCCTTAGAGGTACGGATATGTTGCTTGCCGAGGGCATGAACGTCAAGATACTACTTATCCCCGATGGTGACGACCCTGATAGCTTCGCACGCAAGCACAATGCGGCGGAGTTCAAGGAATACGTAGAGAAGAACCAGACAGACTTTATCATATTCAAGGCAAATCTGCTTGCAGATGACGCTGGACGTGACCCTCTCAAGCGTGCTAACCTGACAAAGGATATCATCAAAAGTATCGCTGTCATACCAGAGGAGATATCTCGTTCCGTATATATACACGAGTGTGCTGAGTTGCTCGGTATCGACGAGTCGGTACTACTCCGCGAGACTCAACGCGACCGAATGAAACTCCTCGAGGAGGTGCGTAAAGAGGCTGAGCGCGAAGTGGAACGCCAGAAGTATCGAGCACAGAAGGCTGAGCAGGTTCAAAGAGATGGGCTGGTTTCCGCACCTGAAGGAGTAATGGACGGACAGGCTACCGACAATAGTACCGCACAGGCTACAAGCGATGACGTGGACGGCAAAGCGGCAATGACTCTGGCAAGCGGCGACCCTCATGCGCCGTCACCAGAGGAACAAGAGTACCTTGATAGCCTCCACGGGGAGACGCCCCCACCCTTCATTGGTGAGGAACAGAATCAGCCTCGCACCATCATGCAGTCGGTCTATGACCTTCGCAGGGCGACGGCTGAGGAGAAGCACTTCTTCGGACTGGAGCAGATGATAATGCGTCTGCTCGTGCGCTACGGTGATATGACCGTGCATGGCTACGACAACGACGGCAATGAAGTGGATGTCACACTGCTTGACTTCGTACTCAGTGAACTGGCGGTAGATAATCTGTCATTCCGCACACCTATATACATAAGGATGCTTCAGATGGCGGCAGAGCACGAGGGTGACGATGGCTTCACACCAAGCAAGTTCTTTACATGCAATCCCGATGTCGAGGTGAGTCGTGAGGCTGCAGAGCTGATGAGCGACCGTTACAAACTGTTCGAGAAGAAGGAGCGTAAGCTCAATCCGAACGATGAGGAAGAGCCTGTTGTGACTAATAGCGAACAGCAGCCGACCATCGAAGAGCAGATTGCCAGTCAGGCACCGGAGAACCTTGTCCACCTAATGCTCGACTATAAGTATGCCGTTGTGCAGGCAGGACTGAAGGCGTGCAAGGAGCAACTGAAGGACAAGGCACTGATGCAAGACATCAACCAGTGCATTCAGGTGATGGAAAGGCATAAGCAACTCAGCGAGACACAACGACTGATTGCTCAGCGACTGGGCGACAGGGTGGTGAAATAGGAGCCAACGTCCTCTGGACTTTCCCAAAGCACTTCCTTATATCTCTAAAAAACAACACTCATATCAATGACTTTAGATCAGGACATAAAGTACCTCCAAGGCGTGGGGCCCAACAGGGCATCGCTACTGGAGAAGGAGCTTGGCATAAAGACGCTGGGCGACCTGCTTGTGTACTATCCGTACAAGTACATTGACAAGACACATATCCACAGAATCAGCGATATTGACGGCAATATGCCTTACGTGCAACTTGCCGGACAGATTATGTCAACCGAGGAGATGGGCGACGGACGCGGTAAACGCATCGTTTCGCACTTCACCGATGGCACGGGCATTATCGACCTTGTGTGGTTCAAGGGACTCAAGTACGTGAACGACATGCTATGCACACGCAAGCCGCTCCTCGTATTTGGCAAGCCTACACTCTTCAACGGGCGCTACCAGATAGCGCATCCTGAGATTGATGACATTCCTGAGGGACTGAAGGAGCAGGCGAGGATAACGGGAGACCTATTCGAGGGTGCCAAGACTGAGATGGCTTACACCAGCCAACCGGGTTTCACCTTCAAACCCATGTACAGCACCACTGAAAGGATGAAGAAAGGTTTTCTAAACAGCAGTGCAATAGCAAAGATAACAGCCAACATGTTCAAGCTGCTCAGCAAGCCATTCAACGAGACGCTTCCTGCCTACATCATCGAGCGTTACAAGCTTCTGTCCTACGACGAGGCAATACGCAACATACACTTTCCGCAGACCCCCGACATCCTGCGACGTGCGCAGGCACGCCTCAAGTTCGAGGAATTGTTCTATATCCAGCTCAACATCCTACGATACACAAAGGACCGCAAGCTCAAGTACCGAGGCCTTGTCTTCGGCACCATTGGCGAGCACTTCAACACCTTCTACCGCGACTACCTGCCCTTCCCGCTCACAGGAGCACAGAAGAGAGTCATCAAGGAAATCAGGGCAGACATGAAGAGCGGACGACAGATGAACCGTCTGCTTCAGGGTGACGTAGGAAGTGGAAAAACCCTCGTGGCACTGATGTGCTCACTCATCGCCACTGACAACGGTTGCCAAGCGTGCATCATGGCACCAACCGAGATACTTGCGGAGCAGCACCTCGAAACACTCCGAGGATTCGTCAAAGACATGCCCCTACACATCGAGCTACTAACAGGCTCTGTCAAGGGTAAGAAACGCGAAGCTATACTCCACTCCCTCATCAACGGCGACATCGACATACTCGTAGGCACACATGCAGTCATAGAGGATAGTGTAGCCTTCCATCACCTTGGACTCGTGGTCATCGACGAACAGCACCGCTTCGGAGTGGAACAGCGAGCAAAGCTGTGGCAAAAGAATGAAGTGCCACCTCACGTACTCGTTATGACCGCCACGCCGATACCGCGCACCCTCGCCATGACACTCTATGGCGACCTCGACGTGAGCATCATCGACGAGCTCCCTCCAGGCAGGAAACCGATAAAGACCATACACAAGTTCGATGCACACCGTGAGCAGATATACTCCATGATGCGACACGAGCTGTCGATAGGCCGTCAGATATATATCGTCTATCCACTCATACAGGACAAGGACAAGTATGCCCCAGCCGTCGTTGACGGCGACTACGCCTTTGAGAGCCGCGACGGCGCCAACGTGCTCTCCGCCTCGGCACGCAGGAAACAGGAGAGTGCCGACATGAAGAACCTCGAGGACGGCTATGCCCAGATATGCGCCGCCTTCCCCGAGTACCGCGTGAGCAAGGTGCACGGCAAGATGAAACCAGCCGAAAAGGATGCTGAGATGGAAGCCTTTGCGAGCGGCAAGACCCAGATACTCGTAGCCACGACCGTCATCGAAGTGGGCGTGAACGTGCCGAACGCCTCCGTCATGATAATAGAGAATGCCGAGCGATTCGGACTCAGTCAGCTCCACCAGCTCCGCGGACGCGTAGGGCGAGGAGCCGAGCAATCATACTGCATCCTCGTGACTAAGTACGAGATATCCAACACCACACGCAAGCGCCTTCAGATCATGGTTGACAGCACCGACGGCTTCGTCATAGCCGAGGAAGACCTCAAGTTGCGCGGACCTGGCGACCTCGAAGGCACACAGCAATCAGGCATGGCATTCGACCTGAAGATAGCCAACCTCGCACGCGACGGTCAGATACTCACCTACGCCCGTGCAGCAGCACAGGACGTCATCGACAACGATCCAGAGGAGCGTAACACACAAAACACTATCCTCTGGCGTCGACTCGCAGAGATAAAGAAGGGCAACATAAACTGGGGAGCGATAAGTTAGGAGACCAAACGGCCCCCTCCCTACCTCCCCGTGGGGGAGGGGAACGTCGCCCCTCATCCTTGGTAACTCCTTCTCCTCCCCCACGGGGAGGACGGGGGGGGCCACCTCCCACAGCAAGAGCCACCGCTCTTGATGCTTAGCATCAAGTACGGTGGCTCATTATATTAATTTACCCTAAATATTCGTCAACTAACCCCGAATGGCCACCCCCCTTCGGGGGATGGGGGGCAACTTACTTACACATAATCCGGACGGACGCCCCCTTCGGTGGTTGTGGGGCAGTCCCCTCCCCTTTTGGGGAGGTTGGGAGGGGGCCGACAGATGCCTTTAGTTCCGCCTCACCCTTTGTGCCGTTGTTGCGGAGCACGACGAGACACTTGCCATAGAATGCGTGGCGACGAGGCTCGACGAACGATTCGAGGGATGTCTGCGAGCCGTTGTCAACGCCGGCGATGACGGCAGGGCCGGTGACAGAGAACTCGATGAGGTTGTCTGCCCAAGGACAGAGGTTGCCGTCCTTGTCGAGCACCTCCACTGTGACGAAGGAGAGGTCCTTGCCGTCGGCGGCAATGACTGAACGGTCGGGAGAGAGACGAATCTGTGCAGGCTCCCCGGCGGTGCGGATTACCTTACGCTGTATCTCCTTGCCACGGAGACGGGAGACGGCGATGACCTCGCCCGGTTCGTAGCGCACACGCCACACGGTGTGGAGACAGCTGTCCGTCTTATGACGCGTGCCCTGACTCTTGCCGTTGACATAGAGCTCCACCTCGTCAGCGTTGTTGTAGTAAGCCCATAGGTCAATCATGCCGTCGGCAGGCAACTGCTCAGGCGACCATGTCCAGTGAGGGAACACGTGGAGCACGGTGTCCGTGGTCAGCTCCGCCTTGTAGAGGTAGTACACGTCCTTAGGGAAGCCAGCCAGATCGACTATGCCGAAGTAGCTGCTGCGTGCAGGCCAGCCGTAAGGCGTAGGCTCGCCGATGTAGTCGAAGCCAGTCCATACGAACTGACCGCATATCCACGGATAGCGGCGCATGAGTAGCAGGTTCTCCTCGTTGGTATTGCCCCAAGGCACGTGGCAGTTCTCGTAACTTGAGCATGCGAAGCTCTCATCGGCGAAGGGGAGGTCCCAACGCTTAGGGAAGATGTACATGCTGTCGGACGGCATGCGGTAGTAGCCACGGGTCATGAGGGCTGAGTTGCTCTCAGTGATGATGAACGGCTTGCCCGGGAAGCGGCTCGGCACGTCAGGTATGTTCTGGTTGTGGTAGTTGAAGCCGATGACATCGAGTGCGCCCGACTTGAAGAGGTGATTGTACTCGTTAGGCTCGTTGCAGCCCGACGTAATCGGGCGATTGTCGAGAGCCTTGACGAAATCGACGAGCTTACGGGTGAGCAGGGAGTTGACGCTCGTGGTGCCGTCGTCCTTGGCAAGCTGATCGGCACTGTGGCCGAAGTTGAGCAGCAGGTTAGCCTGTTCGAGTGAGAGCGTGTCGGCACTTGCGTCCGTCCACTGCTCCAGCACCTCGTTGCCTATGCTCCAGATGACGACTGACGGGTGGTTGCGGTCACGGAGCACGAAGTCATGGAGGTCGCGCTCATGCCACTCGTTGAAGTAGCGTGCGTAGTCGTGCTTGGTCTTCGCCTTGCGCCACATATCGAACGCCTCGTCCATGACGAGGAATCCCATGCGGTCGCACAGGTCGAGCAGTTCGGGAGCAGGCGGATTGTGCGAGCAGCGGATGCCGTTGATGCCCATGCCATTGAGTATCTCAAGCTGGCGCTCGATGGCACGGCGGTTGACTGCCGCACCGAGGCATCCGAGGTCGTGGTGCATGCACACGCCCTGTATCTGAAGGGGCTGACCATTGAGGAGGAAGCCGTCAGCCGTAAACTGAGCCTTGCGGAAGCCAACCGTGGTGTGGTAGCCA